>Ga0315906_10000333_pt1 | contig 76427 bp, 82 predicted proteins | sample LakEriMetagenome_4_FD_203526 | JGI IMG/M metagenome (GOLD analysis project Ga0315906, IMG submission 203526) | Freshwater fungal communities from buoy surface, Lake Erie, Ohio, United States - Buoy 2 MA122 | ecosystem: Environmental > Aquatic > Freshwater > Lake > Lake biofilm | place: USA... | reverse complement strand
TTGTATGGATTTTGTTTTAAGTTAACTATAAATAATTTATCACCCTCAATAATAGATTCATATTTTTTATCCAGTTTTTTAAACTTAAGTAAGTCATTGTAACGAACAGCAGCTTTTGTATTAGATGGTGCTTTCAATCTAAATGAACTAAACATCTCACCTGCTCTAGCTGGTATATGATATGAGGATATTTGTTTTACTCCTGTAGGTTTACCTAAATCTCTTGGGTCTAGTGCTTTTAATGATTTATAGAAATCAACTATGTTGTTATCTATTTCCTCTTTAGACTTACCAAACAAAATATCCTTAATTAGGTTTTCACCAAACTTTTTAAATAACTTATTCATATTGGACTTCATCAACTCAAGTCCTTTCATGTCTAATTCTTCAACAGGTACACCTTCTTTATTAGTAACATACATTGCGTAACGGCGTTTACCTGTAGTCAGCAATCCAGTACATATTACTTCTTGTTTTAATTGGAAGTAATGGGTGCCAGGTTTAATGTTAAATAAGTTTTTGCTGATGTTATCTAAATTAGAGTTAGCCGCGTCTTGTATTTCTTGAGCTAATTCTAGAATCTTTTGATTACGTTCCTCTTTAGATAAATCTAAACCATATTTAGTATCAATTACATCTTTTAATTCTATGTACATTGAATCTGTATCTGCTAGCTTTATATAGTTTTTATCAGTATCAAGTTCAGTATTTAGTTTTTGGTTTACAAAATCTATACTTTCCTGATCAAGGCGTTGTCCTGAGTTTGTAATAGCGGCACTACAAATCAAATGACCATCAGTATACCTCCAACCATTTTTAGCATAAGTACCATACATAGCGTTCTGTAAGATCTTAAATGCGTGTTGGAACAAATCATACAATTTATAATTAGCCCAATCTTCTGCTTTACCTGCTTTTTTCTTTAGTGCTCGATAATGTTCTCGTTTGTCAAACCAACCTTGTAAAATCTTAGAACATATACTTTGTTCACTTGTATCAAATATAGCCCCAGAAGCAGCTATTGTGTAATCATTCTTTTCAATTAACTCAATTAATGTTTTAATTTTAATTTGAGCTGATTTAAGAGTGTAATTTGTTTTATTTAATCTTTCAACAACAACTGTTTCCTCAGGATCTCTTTGTTTAAGTTTTTCTAGTGATTGGTTTTGTTCATAAGTGGCATTATAAGGTACTTTAATTCTACCTATTAATGTTTCAATTCCTAAGTTTAATGATTTAATAATACTAGGATATAGTGAGGTAAAATCCAAATCAATTACATCAAAATATAAACCAGGAATAGGTTCTAATAAATAACCACCAGCATATGTTTCATTAGCTGCTTTTAATGATGAATTATGAGTAGTTGGTTTATTAGGTGAAATAATACCTTCACGACGTAAATGCTTTAAAATAGCACCCTCATTCATAACTGTATTCCAATAAACACTTTCATATGGAATATTACAAATATGAGAAATCATAATTGTTAAATCAATGAATTTGAGTTTAGCTTCTAATGCTTCAATGATTTCAACATCTCGTAAGTTATAGTCAATAAAGGTATTTATATCGTTTTTAAATAATGTATTTAAATTACCTTCATATTCTACCTTACCTAAATTAACATATCTTAAACCAATGTCTCCTAATTTATATGATGGTTCTTCCTTCATAATATACTTTTTATGAAGTAACATATAGTCTAGATGATTAACTCCCCCAATAGTAATTTGATGTTCACCATTAAAATCTCTATAGTCTACTTTTCTTATAGGTGATAAACGTAATACTTCATCTCCTAATTGGTGTTGTATTCTAAAATATAAATAAGGTATATCAAAATATTCTGAGTTATAACCACAGATAATAGTTGGATCTAGTTCTTCTAATTTGTCTAGGAAACGTTTGATTAATTCTTTTTCAGAACCACAAGGTATAATTAATTTACTATCTTGATTTGTTTCTTTAATTTCACCTGTTTTATCAACAATTAAACATATTTTAGTTTTTGTTGTTACATCTATTAAAGCAATAGAAGTAATAGGCATAGGAGCAGATTTGATATATTCAGGTGTTAATGCTCCACCCATTTCAATCTCAATATCAAGATAAACTATATTGTGCCAAGATGGAACAACATCATCTTGTTTATAATAAAGTTCTCGTAACACAACAAGACATTTATCAATGTCTTTTTCTAGTAAGTTAGTGTCTTCTTTGTTATATTTTTTAGTTGGTACAGCCCAACCACCAGTTAAAACTGGTTGGGCATTTTCTCTCCATTCATCAACTCGTTTCCAATAAGTAGGCTGGTATTGGAATTGACTCCAACCTGTTTCATCATCACGAAGATAATAAGTGTAAGTTTTAAAATCGTAGTAAATACTTTGATACATAACCTATTTAATAATTCTTACTTCACTTTCAGTTTCAATAACTACTCTTGCTCCACAACTTAATATTGGTTTTGTTTCACATCCTGGTCCTCCATAAATTATTTTACTTGGACCTAGTATCTCAACCTCATTGCAATAAGTATTTTTCTTACCTTGTTTAACTGTTATAACAGGTAATTCAGTACCTTTTGTTTTATTGGAACGAATGTGATGTTGATTAACGTGAATTCTAGTTTTAGCCATAACCTTTATTTAATATATTAAAAGAATTTCTTGAGGTCTGGTTTAAAGTAATTTATATTTTTCATTACTTTCCTATCTCTTGTTCTATAGACAATCCAATAATCACCTACTTTTTCATAATGACAAGGTTCACCTTGTTCAACACTACGTTTTTCTACAGTTTGTTTAGCTTCATCTTCTGTTTTACAAGCTTTACTCATATTTGAAGCTTGAACTTCTTGATAAGCAGGCATTATTTTATCTTTTAAACCATGTAACATAGCTCCATTACCTAATGAAACATAAGTAATATCACAAAGTGCATCTAACACTTCTACAATATTTCCTGTCTCACAAGCATGTTTATACTCTTCTAGTTCTTCTAAAATAAAATTATAAACAAACTCCCATTCTTTTTTATCTGGTATAACAGGAGTATAATTATTAGGTTTATTCATAGTAGCATTAAATTCTTCTACCTCGGATATAAATGGTACATAATTTTCTTTTTCCATAAACTTTATTTTATTATAATATAAAAAAAAGGGCTTGGAAAACCAAGCCCTTTAAAAAATAATTTTTAGTATTAACAGTTATTTAAAAATACTGCTCTTTTTGGTGCTGTGAAGTAGAAAGGTAATGAAGCTCTTACATACACTTTCTGATCAACAGAATTACGCTCGTAATAAGTAATACCCATTACATAATCATATCCTGGCCATACTGAACATCCTGAACCCATGGTATAATAGTAAGCATTTGTTCCGCTTAAGGAACCGCCTCCTGTACATCCGTTGGTATGTCCTACAGGCGCAAATGAAATGTAATAATACCTTGCAATAGTGTAGCAAGAATCAATTACTGGATTAAATCCAGGTTGAGGATTCCAACGGAATACAATAGTACCACACGCAGTAGTGTCCATAGTAATATTGAAATCATACGTTGGAAGATTTACAATTGGATACACTGGGTAATTGGCACATGGATTATACCCTGGTGTGTTTGGATTGTTTGGATTTCCTCCACCACCTCTTTTGTCAAGTACGCCTGATGTTGCTTGATCAGGAGTTACATTTGATTTCTCGCAAGCAGTAAAGCTTGTAATACCTACGATGGCTAAGGCACCGAGAAAGATTGAAAGTTTTGTTTTCATTTTTATATAGGTTTTATTGGTTAATTAAATTTTTAGCAAAATGTCTTGGAGATTGAATTGGTTTTTTAGAGGTTGAACAACTACTAAATATTAATAATAATATTAAAACTTTAAGCTTTAACATATGAATAATATTTAACTGTTTTTGCTTTTCTATCTTCTAATCCATGAGTACCACCATTAATCCTCTTTGTTAATTCTAATATAACAGTATCATTAACTCCCTTATCACAAATGCTCCAAAGTTTATTTTTATCAAAAAAGAACATAGCTGATTCAAAAGCATATATTGTAGATACTAAATCTGGGCTAGTCATTATTTCTGGTTTCTTTAAATAATCAGCAAATACTTGATAATTTGCTTTACCTGTTAATTGTAGCGCACCTCTACCACGATACTTCCAACCATCACCTGATGCTTCATTTCCATTGCCCATTCTATCAGCATATACTCGGTTTGCTATTTTTTCTGGGTTACGAGCATAGGATTCTTCTAAATTACCAGGAAAATATTTTCCAAATATGCCTTGAAGACCTTGCGCTGAATAATTTAAATTTTCTGAGAATGTTGTAAAATTACCTGATTCATGTGATGTTTGAGCGAAAAAATGTGCTGCTCTTTCAGGTGTGAATTTATAATAAACTATAGCGGCTTTTAATGTTCCAGGACCAAAATTTCCATCTGCGGTAACTCCAATTTTAGTTTGTAGACTTTTTAAGCTCATAATTAATTATTTTAGTTTATTATAAATATTATTTATTATAATATTCTTCATATATTTCATTTGGATAATTCATTGGTGGTCCATCACCATCTGTATTTTTAACAGAATCCAACATATGTCCTAAATAACTGATTTCGCTTTCACGCATCTCTATTTCTTGATGTAATAATTCAATATCAGAATTTTTATCATTAATAATTCTTTCTAATGAATCTATCTTTTCAGTGTATATCTTTATATCCTGATTGTTAGTTTGGCAACCAAAAAAGGTTATTAAAACTAATACTAGTAACAAATTTTTCATTTATCTTTATTATTATGTGTATTTTCTTCGTCAAAAAGATCATATCCATTGTAATCTCGATGATACTTGTACATATGATCAATACCCCTAACCCATAATATACATATTCCTAAAACTAATAAAAATAAAATAACTAGTGCTATAACCATATTAATAAATATATTAATTTAATGAGTATATTTTAGCTTCTATATCTTTTTTATTTATTAATATTTGAGCTGCTATTCTATGGTGACCATCTACAATATAATATTTATTATCTTTATGTATTAAAAGTATATCTTCAAAATCTTTAATTTCTAAAATTCCATTTTTGATAATATCTATGATTTTATTTGTAGATAATAATTCTTGATGTGGATAAATTTTATCTATTGAAACTAGATTTATTGGGAGATGGTGTCTTCTTAAAGATGATGATTTATAATATTCTTCTAAAATATCTCCTATATTAAAATCAATAACTTTATTTATAAATATATCATTAGAATTATATATCATATTAATAATTATAATATCTACAAATTTGTATTTCTGTTATATAATACCCACCATAATAATAATTATATTCAAATTCTTTATTTTTCGCTTCTAACCTAGCACCTGATGGTGTTATACCACATTTATCATACTCAGAATAAGCATAAACAGGAGGACGATATGGTAACCCAAACGCATCAGGAATATATGTTGTTTTCTTTTCTATTTCAAACCTATAACAATCATAGTCATAGTAAGTACAAGATGTAAAAACAATTGATAAAAGTAATAAATATAATATCTTTTTCATAATTATAAATATTATTCTAATTTATTCCACTTATTATTTGAATCTAATTTTACAGCGAAAATGAACTTTTTATTCCAACATTCCGGTTCAATTAAAGAAAGAAAACATGAATCATCTTCTTTTTGATATAAAAAATATGTTTTACCAACTATAGGTATAAAACTATATTCTGCTTTAGAATATATATATTGGTTAAGATCATAATCTTTAAGAAGTTTTTGAAATTCATCTTTTAATTCATTGTATTTACTTTCAAACTGATGATTAACATTTGTAACTTCTCTCGCTCTCCATCCCTTTACATCTTCAACTTTTATTACCGGGGCACCTAGATCTGATGGGTATGATAATTCTTTAGCATAATATCCCTTTTCTTCATCCCAAACAACAATATCAGGTTTTTTCTTTTTCACAATTAGTTACTTAATGGAGCTTTAATTGTTGGGTGTGATTGATAATTCATTAATCTAAAGTCACCTTCTTCAATTCTATTCATCTTTTTTCACATTAACATTAATTAATTCAGGTAATTTATTTTCAGGTGTCATTTTAATCAATTGAAAATATTTTTCATCTCCTATAGCACCATCAACACTCCATTCAGTTTTTACTCCATTTTCGTAAATTGGAATTGAGTATGTCGACGGTAAAGGTTTGATAAATTCTTTATCTTTCAAATCGTATTTTTTATCGAAGTTATTCATAATTTTTGTTTTTTAATTCGATAAAGGTGCTTTAATTGTTGGGTGTGATTGATAGTTACCTAACTGAATATCTTCTTCTAATAAACACTTACAGAAGTTATCATTTTTAAACGCTTCAAAAACTTTAATAGCGTCTAAAGGACCTACACCACACTCACCACCTTCGTAAGGCCAAAACTCTGTGTTGATGTTTAATGTTGGTAGTGTAAATGGTTCTCTTGTTCTGCGAGGTACACCAAAATCATCTAATAGTGACATTTTACCCTCATTACTCCAAACTGGTGTGTTTGGAAAATTAGGTAAATTAACTCTACCACTACTAAATTCTTTTTGTATTTCCTCAGAAACCATATTAAGTCGTTCCTCTAAACTTAATTCTCTACCAATCTGTTCTTTTGCTTGTTCAACATGGTTACTATATAAGTGTACATCACCTAAGTTTCCTATAAGCTGGTCAGGAACCATATTAACTGCTTTAGCAATGATTTCAAGTAGTAAACCATAAGAAGCAATGTTGAATGGTAAACCTAAGAATGCATCTACTGAGCGTTGATTCCACATTAGAGAGATTGCTCTGGTTGGTATGTTTAATTCATCTAATTGTGGTGGGGTGAAATTAATTTCTGATAACCCTGTATTTGAATTTCTTATATAATATTCAAATCGTTCTTTATGATTCAACTCTCTTGTATAAACCTGAAATCCATAGTGACAAGGTGGAAGCACCATTTGGTCTAATTCACCTACATTCCAAGCTGAAACCATTAATCGTCTTGAGTCTGGGTTTGTTTTAAGGTCGTTGATTAGGTTTGCGATTTGGTCTGTTACTTTAACTGCAACTTTACAATTTTCTTCTGTCACATCATATGGTATGAATTGCTTCCAACTTCTCCATTGCTTACCATATATTGGTCCTAATTCACCCCACTTCTTAGCAAACACATTATCATTTTTGATTCGCTCAATAAACTCATCTTTTGAATATGGTTCAATGGTAGGTACTCCTTTTGTGTCTATCGAATATGATTTTAAATATCTTACAATGTCCTTGTCACGTATAACTTTATGTAAGTAATTCTTATAAGCATCACCATCCCATATGTGACAGTTATTATCAACAAGGTATTTGATATTGGTATCACCTTTTAAAAACCATAGTAATTCTGTCACCATTGTCTTCCAGGCCACCTTCTTAGTAGTCAATAAAGGAAACCCGTCTGACATTTTATGTCTGATAGTATAACCAAAGATTGATTTAGTACCAGTTCCTGTTCTATCTTTCTTTTCTACTCCATAGTCAAGTATAGTTTGGAGTAGAGTTTGGTATTGTTTATCTATATTATTCATAACTTATTTTAAATCTCCAAATATAATTTCCAGCTGTTTTTTGTTTTCCACTACAACATGCTTGGATATCTCCTTTTATATATTTTTTAGCTTCTGTAAGACTTGGCCACTCTTTAATAAAATTCATTTGTAAATCATACTGATTAATAGGTTTAGTATATCTATCTTTTTGATATATAAAATTTTCTTCTAATAAATCTTCTTTATATCTCCATATAAATCCATAAGCTGACTTTCTTTTTTTAGAGCAATTTTCTACTATTGACGCTCCTAACTTTTTATTAAGAAATAAAGCAGCCTCAGTAATACTTGACCATTCTCTAATAAAATCTCCTTTTAAACTATATTGTATAACAGATTTATGTAAATAAGGTTTAGGACCTTTCATTTTATCTTTTACTATTTCAGAATGAGTTACAGGACCTCCTCCTCCTTTATTTTCATTCAAAACTATAAATCCCCACTGTCTAAATTGTTCTATCCAATATGTTTCTAATGGTTCCCAATCTTTATAATCTAAAGAATTTACTTCATCAATATAAGTATAAACTATTTGAGAACCATATATTCGCTTATGATCTGCTTCACGAGAATTTTTAGTTTTACCTATATAAACTTTATTAATATCATTATAACAGTTTGTTATAAGATATATTTTTGTAGTATTTATCATCGTAATATTTTTGTTTGACGATAATAAATATTACTAAAATATAAAGAGCCGCAATTAGATTGCGGCTTTTTATTTAGAACATAGGACCATTTTTAGAAATGGATTGTAAAAATTCTTCACGAATCAAATTATCTTTTTCCATAAACACACCACTAAATTTATTGGTACACATAGTAGATGTAGGGTGTTTAATACCACGATTTGAACAACACATATGTTTACTAGCTATACTTACTGCTACAGAACCACATTCCATTTTCTTAGCTATAAAATCATGAATTTGTTGTGTTAGTGATTCTTGCATTTGAGGTCTACGAGCAAACCAATCTACAATACGATTTAATTTACTTAAACCAATTACATAATTACTAGGCACATAAGCTACAGTTGCAAAACCTACAAATGGTAAGTTATGGTGAGCACAAAGTGATACTACTGGTATTCCTGTTTGAATAACAATACCATTATAATTTTCCTCATTTGGAAACACTGTAATATTAGGTTCATTAGTTACTGATCCTAATACAAGATCCTTCATCCATGCTTTAGCTACACGACGAGGTGTATCAACTGTTTGTGGATCTTTTTCGTAATCAAAACCTACTGCTTTTAAAAACTCACCATAATGTTTGGTAGCTTTATCAATCATTTTTTCAATCTCCTTAGGTGAACGAGGAGCATTCTCATTTGCTTTATTTAATAAGTCCATATTTTTATTTTTCAATTAATATATTATAAGGTAAAATGGAGGCCAAACTTTATACATTTAAAGTTTTATTCCAAGCTGCAATATGCAAACGTGTTAATCCTGTAAAGCGATATTTTTTAGCCATTTCAAGACAGAATTGAGTACGCTCTTCAAAATCAGCTACATCATCTAATCCAGGCATACAAACCACATTTTTAAGTGGTATATTAAATGGCTTTACAAAGTCACGAAATAATTCCTTAACATCATCTTCAGTTGATATAACAAATTTAAACTGATAATTTGAGTGTTCCATTATACGTTTAATAGCTTCAGGATTAATACGTTGTTTTTCAGTCATACCTGAGTTGGCTAGTTTAGGTGAGCAGTTGATCTGATCAAGATCTTTAAATAAAGTATCTTCAATATAAACTGTACCATTAGTTTCTATCTCATAATATGCTTGTATTCCTGTTCGTTCATTTTGGAAATCATATTGATTCCAATAATTAGTAAAATTACAAATAGCTTCCTGATGTCCTTTAATTGTGGGTTCACCACCAGTCCAAATAATATGAATAGTACCATTTTTGATATCATCATATACATCTTGTTCTTTCCACCTATCAATTAAATATTGAAATTCTTTATCTTCACCTCTCCATAGCCATTGAGAAGTAGAATCACAGGTCCAAGTTGCTTTACCTTCCTTATGTAAATCACCTTCAAATATTTCTCCATCTTCTAGTGATTTTTCTTTAAGTAAGTTATTAGTGAATGCTCTTGACATACCACAAGTTAAATTACAAATACCTAATCTTACAAAATAAGATGGTACACCTGAACTTTTACCTTCACCTTGTACTGAATAAAAGTCTGAACTAATTAATAGTTTATTTGGATCAATTACACTCATTAGAATGGTAGTTTATTATTGTTATCTTCTTTTTTAAAATATTTGTCTAGGAAACTTTTAGGATACATAATTATTTTTCCTTCATATTTAGGATTAGATACTTGCTTTGAAGCTGTAGGAATTTTTTCTGTCTTAGAAGCCTCATATACTTCTTTTCCTAATTTTCTACCTGCTGGTTTGCCTAAATAATCATATACAGACATCATTATGTCTATATTGTCTGTTGAATTACTTGTCCAATTACTCCCCATAACTTGCGCTGTTTCTTTCGTGTTCATATACTTCTACTTTTATGGCTCTAACTCGGCCGTTTGTTTCTTCTTTAAGAAATGTATTTATTTTTTCATATAAAAATTCTGCAAAACGCTCACATCCAACAGCAGGTAAAATCCTTAACTGTATAAGACCATCTGCGTCTAGCATTCTAAATATATCTAAGCTTGGATCATCATCGGCTACTATTGTTGTATGATCTAATAGCCATGCAAAATAATCTTTTGGAGACATTCCTCCAATATTAGCTTTAGCTCTTTTCATACCACCAAAATCAAATACCCAATGACGATGATCTAAATCACCTTCAAACCATACTCTAAATGATATAGCGTAACCATGAAGGAATCTACAATGTGTTCCATCAGCTCTCCATTGACGGAAACAAGCTGAGTAACCATCAAATAGCTTTGTTGATTGATACTTACCCATTAATCAAATTATTTAATTGGTTAGCATTAATAGATCCTACATACCTTTTAATTTCGTTATTATTTTCTAAAATAATAGTTGTAGGTACACTTTTAACATTATATTGTTCAACTAATGATACATCATAATCTACATCAATCATTGCTACTTGAGCTTGATTAGATTTTTTAATTTGTTCAACAATTGGAGTGGTCGCTTGACATGCTGTACACCACTTAGCAGAGAAATAAAGTACTTGTTTCATTTTTATTTATGATTTAAAATTATTTGTTCAACATGATTTTTTGCTGTTTCCCAAGATACTTGACCTGTTTCATCAGCATATTTTACAGGATCAGGACGACCTAACTTAATAAATGCTTCAATACGTTCTACAGATGAAGCTGATTTATAATCTGAGAACCATTCACCTCCATTAACTGACCATGAATGTTTCTTAAAAATAGGTTTATAACTTGTATTTGTACGTTTATATACTTCATTAAAGTTTAAATCTAACTGTTTACAGCATTCTTCTCCATCCTGTAAAATACCAAATTTATCAGTATCAAGATATGGAGTATAGAATTTTACTTTTTCAGAACCCCAATTACCAATTTTAAACGCTTCCATATCTGCGTCTCTAAATTCTTGTCTACAATCAGGATAAATAGCATGGTCACCAGCATGAATACCCATTGCAATAAAACAATCAGTATTATTTTTATCTGCTATTGATAAAGCAGCTGCTTGTATAATACTTGAAAATATTTTATTACGATTAGGTACAACTGTATCTTTCATATTTTCCTCAGCATAATGGCCTTCAGGAACATCTGCTCCGCCTTCTACTAATGTAGAATTAAGTAATTTACTCAAACCATCAATTTTAATAACTTGATGTTTTATATTATGTCCTTCATTATTTAAATACTCTACTAATTCTTTAGCTCGTATAAGTTCTACTTTATGTTTTTGACCATAATCAAAAGATAAAGCTGTTACCTCATATCCATTAGCTAATAAATGAAGTAATAAAGTACTACTATCCATTCCGCCTGATAGGCTTAGTACTGCTTGTTTCATAGATAACTTTTAAATGTTTTAATATTATTAAATATAATTTCTTCAATATTGGAGTCCAAACTTTCATTAAAAAACTCTTCTATTTTTTCTACAGGTTTTTCTATTGATGTAATAATATCATCATAAGATACTCCTTTACATCCCCACACAACTGGATTACTTGTATCTAATGTTTTAATAAATTCATATCCTGGTCCATAATATTTAAATTCATCAGGTATAGCACAACCTAATAAATGATGATGGACACTAGAATCAATAACATTAGTTTTTAATAATTGATTTATAAAATAAATTCTTCCCATCATTTTAGATACTGATAAATTCTTATGAGGGAAAAATTGTTGATATGCTGTTGAACTATGATTAAATGCTATACATCTAATTCCTAAATCAATGTATTCTTGATATAATGAAGAACCAATTTCATAATCAGTACATTGAATAACAGCCATTAACTTAGTACTTTCTGGTAATGATGCCTTAACTACGTTTTGCCAATACTTAGCATTACGATAGCTTTGAAACGCATCATTCCAAACATCAGGAATTACAAATATATCAGGTTGTAATTCATTAACAAATTCAATTAATTGTTGTTGAGTAAATGAATCTCCTTCAAACAAACCATTATCAGCGATAATGAATCGTCCTTCTTTTTTAACATTTAAATAATGCTGTTTATATTCTTCAGATTTGAACCAATATGTTGGTAAACAAAATTCATAATCATTCCAATCATAACTTTTATTTAAAAGACATAAAGGTAATTCATGAGATGTTTTTATCATAACTTATTGTTTATTATAAATATAAAATTAAAATTTGTAATATCCAAATTCTATATTTTTATTTTTTAATTCTTGAATTTTTTTCTCTATTTTTACAGGCATTTTACCTTGAATACTTCCAAAATTATCTTTATAATATAATTGTTCTTTTCCTGATCCATCACATATATCTGTTCTTTCAACTGTTTCTACCCAAAAACCATTTGGATTAGTAATTTTAGAATAAAGATGATTATTTAATTTAACTGATAGATATGTTCTGTTCCATCCATCTTTTGTTTCCATTGAATAAAAAGTAAATTTTTCATCTATATCTGTGCCTTGTTTCCATTTATATACACTCCAATTTCTTTTATATCCAGTTTCTAACCAATGTAACCAATCAGGAGAATTAGAAACCCCAGCGCCATATTCAACTAAAATCCAATCCCCATTTTTATCTTGAGTTATAAGATTATTTTCTATAAGATATTTTAAAGACTTATGTGGAAGGTATTTTTCTACAATATCTTTACCCCATGGTTCATAAATTCCTTCTTTTTTAATAAAACCCTGATATTTGTTCTCCAATATTGGAGTCATTTCTGGGTATTCTTCGATTTGAGCTAAAAAATTAAGGTTTGGTGATGTCATCATAACTTATTGTTTATTATAAATATAAAAATTTAATTCTTAGAAGCCAAACCTAGTAAGTCTTTATTTCATCATTATTTTTTCTTTTAAAAATAGGAGGTACAAAATTAAAAAACGATTTATTCACTGGTGGAGGAGGAACAGAAGGAGCCATAACTGGTGCCTGATTCGGATCTAATTGTATCATAGGTTCCTTGGGTACCTCAGTTGGTCTTTCATTATATATGGCTAGTTTCTGTTCTGGTTCTAGGTGTTGAAGCTTTTTAAAGGCCAAATTAGCAGCTATAACTAAACTAATTGCTAATGGATCAAACACAAATACAATAATTAAAATAAACCAATTAATAATAAGATCCATTGACATACCAGATATTTTACTTAGGTATTTTAATGGACCTAATTCAGCTGCTACCTCAGCATTTGATTCTGCTTCTAGTATTTGATTATCTAAACTTAAAATACTATCATTTAAAACATCAATTTTAGTTGTTAATTTTTCTTCTTCTTTAACAGTACTTTCTAATTGTTTTTCAAATGCTTTTCTATTACCAGTATTAGCCACATTCATAATTTGGCCTGATTTATCTTTATATTGAGTAATAGTACCTGTTGATAGAGCAGTTCTTAAATCTGATGTACTTTTAGAGATTTGGTCTTTATCTTTAATATAGACATCTCTGGTTTTAGTATAATTCTCTTTTTTAGTTTCTAAGGCTGCTATTTGTTTTTCAACAACTGTATTTTTAGAAGCAGTTACCTCATAAGCAGAAGATAAGAATCCATAAATGCCTGCTGATGTAATTATGATTAATACTCCTAAAGCTATTGTTAAATATACTTTTAAAGCTTTATTTATCTCTTTCCAATATTGATATAGGAATGAGGCTATAACTAATTTAGCTACTTCTAAAGAAGAAGCCATAATAATAACTGCTAAACTTGCTCCAGCAAATAGTTTTGATAAACCAGTAACTGAGTAAAATGCAGCTGTAGCACTCACGGCCAGGGCCGAGAGCGCTATCAGCATGGGTAGTATATATTTCTTCATTTTAACCTTCACATGATATACATTCTGAGAGTCTTTGTAAATTATCTCCTCTTAGAACGCTTTCTGTTCTTAAATAATATAAAGTTTTAATTCCTAACTTATGAGCTTCTTTATGTACTTGAGATATCCATTTTGGAGTATCATTTGGATCAAAACATAAGTTTAATGAGATAGCTTGATCAACATGTTTTTGGCGAATAGCATTTTGACGAACAATTTCTAATTGATTAATCTCTTTAAATGTTAAAAATACTTCTTTTTCTTCTTCACTTAAAATATAATCAGGAATATTAAAAACTGATCCTTGATCTTTTAGGATTTGATCCCAAACACTATCAATATTATATCCTTTTTTCTCAAGTAATTCTTCAAGAATTCTATTGCGTTTAATAAATACTCCTTTCGCTGTTTTTAAATTATAAACATTAGCAGGAATAGGCTCAATTGAAGGTGATACACCTCCTGAAATGTGAGCGTTTGATACTGTAGGAGCAATTGCAATATGGTGAGTATGTCTTAAACCTGTTCCTTTACACCATTCTGGTTCACCATAAAGTTCAGCTTGTGCTTTACTTGCTTTTAAAGCTTCTTTATAAATAAATTCTGAGATAATTCTTGTATGAGCACTTGCTTGAATACCTACAAACGGTAATCCTTTTGATTGTAAATAAGTGTGCCATCCTAAAACACCAATTCCAATTGCTCTACCTTTAGTAGCTGAGCGAACTGTGTTTTCCATAAACTTGATGTTTTTAGCTCTATCAATAAATTCTTGAAGTGCACCTTCTAAAAACCAACAAGCAAGTTCAGGTAATGTCATTCCATTATCAAACTTATAATCCTTCCATTCATCCCAACGGGCTAAGTTAAGTGAGGATAAACAACAAATAAATGAGTGTAATTCATCTGTGTAAAGTGAAATTTCACTACAAATATTAGTCATTGAAACTTTTAAGTTATTCCTTTTATACGCTTCAGGATTTTGATTATTCATATTATCCTCAAACATAATATAAGGTTCACCTGTTTCAAGACGTGTTTTAAGAATTTCACCCCATAGTTTTAATGCTTTTTCGTCTTTATTTTCTAGTTTAGTCATAAAAACATCATCAACAACTACACATTGATGAAGATTCAAACATTGACGATTAACATCTCCTTTAGGCCTACGAATTTGTAAAAATTCTTCAATATCAGGATGGTTAATATTTAAATTAACAGATGCTGCTCCCCTTCTAACTGAGCCTTGATTAGTAGCTAAAATAGTTGAGTCATAAATTTTACACCAAGGAACTACTCCTTCACTAACACCATTATCACGAATAGATTTTCCTCTACCTCTAATACGAGATACTCCAATACCAACTCCTCCACCTTGAGAAGATAATCTCATTAGTTCTGAGTTAGCATCAGCTATACCTTCAATTGAGTCACCTACATCAATTCCAAAACATGATATAGGCATTCCTCTTTCTGTTCCCATATTTGATAAAACAGGTGAAGCTAAACATAGCCAGTTTTTAACTATTGCCTCATAAAAATAAGGTTGTAAATCTTTACGCTTTAGTCTTCTAGCGGCTGCTTTACTTACTCTTTTAAATGCGTCAAACACATCTTCATCTGGTAGTAAATATCCTTTTGAAATCATACTAACAGCTATATCATCCATCCAATCAGGATAATTCTTATTTTTCACCCACATACTTGTATCTACTTGAATGCTCATTTTTTAGTTATTAAAATCTTAAATCTGCTCCTGGTACTTGAATCACACCTGGGTCTTTTTCTCCTTTTGAATTTAGAATAGTTTCTTGGGCTATAATTTTAAAGTGTACTTTATTAATTGTTAGTTCTCCCCCTTGTTTAAGGGCTTTTTTAAATAAAGTTTCTTGATTGTTAGTCCAAGTGTTACTTAATTCTATTACTTCTTGTTTTTGAGCTACTTTACCATTCATTAGTATAGTAACTCCATTTCTAATTGATTGTCCTTTTAATGCCATAACTTTATATTTTATAAATCATTCCAATCTGCTGTTGATTTAGCATAACTAGTAACACGACCTGCAAAAAAGTCTTGATGTGTTTTACCACTTGTTAAATGTCCAAACCATTCCATTTGTTTAACTAAATTAGGATCAATATCATTATAAATTGCTGAGTATCCTAATTCTATTATTTTTTCATTTGCTCTTGCTTTAATAAATGCTTTTAATTGTTCTTTATTTAAGCCTTCTATATTACCCATTTCAAAAGCCTTTTCAATAAAATCAAATTCTAATTGAACAGACAATTCACAAGCCTCAACAATTCTATTTCTCATTTCAGGAGTATCTAATTCAGGACATTCTTTAAGTAATGTTCTATACAACCAACATCCTGCTTTTGAATGTAAACTTTCATCTCGAACACTCCATTCAACTATTTGACCTGTACCTTTCATTAAGTTTCTTAATTGGAAACTCATTAATACAGCAAACGAAGAGAATAAATTTACACCTTCAGTGAATGCTGAGAATATAGCTAATGATAATGCTCTTTCTTCTAATGTTTCACCTGGTACTTCAATTAAACGATCAATTTTGGCTTTGGATACTTCATCTTCCATAAATGCTTTAAAGTCATCTAAACCTAATTCTTCATTTAATCGAGCATATGCTTCAGCATGAATACTTTCAAAATCAGCAAATACACGAGCCATTGCTTGTATTTCAGGTTTAGGAAACCAAACTGATACTTTTGTTGACCAGTAATCGTTAACGTGTACCTCAGTTTGAGCAAATGATTTTAAGATGTTTCCTATTAAATTCTTTTCAGATTCATCTAATTTTAGTTTCCAATCATTTAAATCTGATGCTAAAGGTACTTCGTCTGCTAGCCAGTGTGCTCGATGTTGATTTTTATAGAAATCAAACGCATCTTGATATTCAAATGGTTTATAATAAATTCTTGGTTCAGTAATCATATTAGGTGTTATTGCTTAATTCAAAAAATTGTTTTGCTAAATATTCTCTATCTAAACTATCAAAATCAGTTCCACTTATTTTTTTAGTACTCTTAATTTCCATTTCTTCTTCATCTTCACTCATTTCATTCAATATATCAATATGTCCAGTAGATGTATCTACTTTAGCGTTAAAGGTCATACCGTCCATTCCATATCTGTTTTTCATGATATGGAACCTACCTGTTCCATTAACTTTATCTTTCTTTTGTCTTGATAAAGATATTGCGAAATCAGCAATCATCATTTTATCATAAGAACCGGCGGCTTTATCACCTTCAATAATACTATCTTTAGCACCTGCTCTATTTACTTGTGATACACTCCAAATAGGTAATTTAAGTTCACGAGCTAAACCTTTAGTACTTGTATAAATATCATCTATTTCTTCCTTCCGTTCCTTATTTTTTCTTCTAGATGATAAAAGATCAACATAGTCAATAATAATTAAATCTGGTTTGAAATCTAAATCTATACATTTCTTAATATGAGATTCAATAGTACTCATTGATGCTTTACCCATTGGATATTCTTTAATAATTAATTCTCCGGGTAATTCTGATGTTACTTCTCCTACTTTATCTTTATGTTTAATAATTTTGTTCACAGGTATTTGTGTGAAATAAGAGTCATATCGTCTTCCAACATAACTTTCACCTAACTCTAATGTATAATGTATAACATTAAAACCCGCTGTCACAGCGTATGCGCCTAACGCTACTAAACTCCAACTTTTACCACCACCTGGATTACCGAATATAAGTCCAAAATCTCCTTCGCCTAATCCACCCTGTAGTAAAGCATTAATTTCATTCCAAGGTGTTGGAATAGGCACACGTTCTTCTTCACGATACCTTGACTCAGTATCTTTATTATACTCATGGCCAATATTTTTGTCCTGACCTGAGCGTAAAGCGCTATCAACTAGCAGCCTAATTGAATCATAGTCACCTGCTTTTAATAAATCAACTGAATTTAAAAGCGCTTTTTTTAGTTGTTGATTTTTACAAAAATTAGTAAATTCTTGCTTTACATAAGTCAAATCACTTTCATCAGATGACCTATATGCTTCTTTTAATTGTTCTTTAATAGATACTTGAAGTACTTCATTTTCAAGTTTTTTCATTTCTACTTTAAGAACATCCATAGTTGGATTGGTATGGTATTTAATGTAATATTTTATTACCTCATTTACTATCCATTTGTGTGCACTGTTACTAAAATATTCATCTGTTAAAACGTCATTCACATTCTGTAAGAATGGTTTATCAGTTAATAAAGCAGATATAACCTTTGTTTGGAATCCGATTCCATAATTTTCTAAACTACTTAATGTCATAACTTATTTTGCTTTGCTTTATTATATCTATCAATTATATTCCAATTGTCTCTAAGCCAATATTCTATATTCTTTAAAATATTACCTAATCCATCTTGATTATATAACTCGATAAATTTAGGTATATTTAATTTAAAAGCCAAGCTTTTAACAATATCTAATATAAACTCTTTTTCTTTGTCATCTAAAATAGGATTACCTAAATCCATAACTTTTTTACTATCCTTTAATTTATCAAAATCCATTATAACCTTACAATAGACATCATGGTTTTTATAGTTGTCCTCAGACATTTTAAAAACATCATCTAATGTATATAATTTTTCTTCAAATAACTGAGGGAACATTTTAGGTAATTTTTTAGGACCTAACCCTTTTATACCTGGTATTTTATCTGAGTTATCACCCATCAATACTTTATATGTTAAGAAGTTATGGGGTTCAATGCCATATTTTTCTTTTACTTTTTTAGGTGTGTAAAATTCCTTTTCAATAGCACTATAAACTGTGATTCGATCATCTACTAATTGTAGAAAATCTTTATCTGAAGATACTATAAATGCTTTTGTTTTTTCATTTTTAGTCATTTCAACACTTAAAAAAGCTATAATGTCATCTGCTTCAACTTTATCTATAGATAAAATTTTAATAGGTAAACATCTTAGATATTGTATTAGTCTTCCTATTTGATCTGCTTTAGATTCATTTTCATCATCTAAATGATCAAATATATTAGCATTAATACGATTTACATTTCTACCTGATTTGTATTCAGGAATAAGACTCTTCCTATTTAAGGAAGAGCCTATTCCATCGAATACTACATAAACAGCAGTAGGTTGAATCTGTTTAACTAATGAACCTAATGAACGTATAAAACCACCTAAACCTCCAACATGAGTACCTTGTTGATTGATATAGTTAAGTACAGCAAAGTTTCTTAAAAATAAATTTAAACCATCTATAATTAGAACTCTATTTTCATCCTTAAGGATTGTTCTCTCATCTTCATGAATACCATCCAGAAGTTTAAGTAAGTCTTTGTTATTCATTAATCGTTTACCTCGTCTTCAAAATCAACAATGTCATTAACATTTTTCTTTTCTTCCCAATCTGAGTTATCCTCAGTTATTTTAGCTTCACCTTTACCTAATATATCTAACCATTCATTTGAATGATCTTTTTTATACTTGGTGATCGCGTTAGGAGAGTCTTCAATAAAACCATGAACTGTACTTACAATTGTTCCTTTAGTTGTGATTCCATTAACGTGATTTTTATCACAAGAAATTTTAGTACGTAATGCAAATTCTACTTCTTTTTTATCTTTAACAGCTTTAATCTTTGATGTACCACTATTAGTCACATTACCAAAAGTAAGTACTAATGAAGCATCATAAAAGAATGTATCACCACCTTTATTAGTCATCCTAGGTCTAGCCATAGGACCTTCAGCTGGTGCTACTCCTGTTTTATTGATAATCAAGAATGTATTTGTATATGGTTGTTCTTCTTTCCTTGATAATACAATCTTTTGATTAATAAAATTACCAAATTGAGTTGCAATTGCTCCTGCATTCCACATTGGATTATTTTTACCTTGTTCTATACTCATTTGACATGGTATTGAACCTACTGAGTCCCATACAAATAATAAATCATATGGTAAGTTTCCTTTAGACTGTTCATCAATCAAATCAGCCATAAACACTGCTATTTCCTCAATTGAATTTAAAGTACTTCTATCTCGGTAAATAAAGAATCCGTCATAATTAATAACATTACCGTCTTCATCTTTTACTTCATCCATTTGAAAACCCATTTGTTTAAAATGTTCCCAGTCATGTTTCATTTCTGTGATCATTAAAATAGGTAAAACACCCATCTTTTGGGCACTAACTATAGCTTCGATAGAAGTAGTAGACTTTCCAGTATTACTTTTACCTCGAACCATAGTTATGTGACCCATAGGAATCCCGGGTAATGAAAGTGCTTTTTGCAACGCATCAGAAAATGGAATCCACTTCTGATCTTTGAATTTCACTTTGTTATTTAAAGATTTTTTCTCTTTAAATTTATCTAAATCAAAACTAGATTTTAATTGAGCACTAACCGCTTCGGTTAGCGAAGTTGATTTTTTAGCCATAACTTGTTAATTTTAGTCTTCGTCAAATAATTCGTCGAACTTATCTGCTTTAGACTTTTTAGTGGTCTTTAATTCGTAATTTTTAGCAGGTTTTTTAACTTCTACCTCTTCTTCATCTTCATCTTCATCTTCCCAAGGTAGATCACCTTTACTAACTGGTTTTGTTTCTTCTACTTCCTCTTCTTCTTCAGTTTCAGTTTCAGTTTCAGTATCAGTAGCGTCTTCTGGGTTTAACCAATTTTGAAGAATTTCCTTTAATTTATCGAATTCAGTTTTACGCTGTAATTCTAAAATATTAGGTTGTTCAGTTAGAAACTTTTCAATTTCCTTCTTATCAGTACTTAAAGGAGATGTTTTTGGCTTAATACGAATTGATGTTTTTAAACCTTGACGACCACCAATATCACCCATAACTGCTTCTAAAGTAAAATCACGACCTTCACTAATGTCAGTGTAATCACCATAATCTTCATCATCAGCAATTCCTAGTAGTTGCATGTAAATTTCTTTACCAAACTCCCACATACGAACACCTTTGTCTTCTTCACCCCTAACAATTACAGGAGCAAATACCCTCATTTTTGGTTCTAACTTTTTAGATAGTTTCCAATTTTCTTTGTCATTAGTTTGCTTAAGTTGTTTTGCAAATTCTACGATTGGATCTTTTTCACCCCAGTTAGTTAAAGCGTAGATAGGAAATTTTGAAAAACCGTAATGTACAAATACTTCTTTAAACGGATTGTTTTTGTCTAATTTAGATGGAACAATTCTGATTTGATACTTGCCTTCTTGTTTTGGCTTCCATAGGTACTTTGAATAATCTACCTTTTCTTTCTTTTGCCCTTGTGTTTGTAAGGCATTTAATTTGTTTTTAATACTTTTTAAGTCCATTTTATATAAATTTTAAGTTTACTATTTTATAATATACTGCTTTTATTTTTGAAGGCCAAACAGAGTCTTAAAGCTCTTTCTACCGCCTTATTAGTTACGCAGTGTGAATAAGTAATGAATTATGGTCTATAATAAATATTAAAGATCTACAATCTTATATATTTTTGTGTTTAACTGTTTTACCTCTCCATGTTGAGTAAGTAAAATACAATTTTTATAATGTTGCCAATTTATTTTAAAATTTGGATCAACTGCTCCACCATTTAGTTTTTTAATTAAATCATTAAGAGCATTTATAGTATATAACGTATTTGATTCTTTCTTACGATGAACTAAAATAGTATTTACTGGAATTGAGTTGACATTGCCTTGATCTACATTATATGTAATAACGTATTCATTTGTGCTTTTAACAAACAGCACAAACATTTTATTATACATTATATCATAGGAAGATGAAAGATCATCTATTAAGTTTTCAATTGCGTCAAGTTGCGTAAAAGTAGCGAATAATCTGTTATTCATAAAGTCACCGTCAGTTGTAAAGTCATACTGGTTATAAATATCAACTGAGGGGTCAAACGCGATTCTTTCCATAGTTATTACATTTTTGTCATTTTATCGTAGTTATCACCTTTTGTTAGTTTAATTTTTAATTTATATTTTTTAAACACATCTTTAATTTGTTCTAAAATATTATCATCTTCATAATAATCTAATAGAATTGAATCATAGGTATATAATACAATTTTTGTTTTTTTATTTTTTAATAATTTTATAATTTCCCACACGATACAAACATTAGTTGAAGTCTCCAAATTTTGAAGTGTGTAGTTGAATAATTTTTGAGGGTTAATATCTTTAATATCACTTGATAATTTATGTCCTGATATTGGGCATATTATATATTTGTTAGTAATATATTCTGTCCATAATAAGTTAACGTGTTCTTCGATTAATTGAAAAAAGTCTATATGTTTGTATTCATTATAAACTCCACCATATAATTGTCTAAACATTAATATTTTTGCTTCACTTACCTCTATACCTGCTTCTCTAGCAAAATATTCATAAGGCGTTTCATCTCCAAAATCATATCCTATAAGTTGAGCCGCTAATGTTGGATGATAAGCACTTATATCTATTTCAATAAATTTATCATTTTCAGGTATGAATGATTTTCTACATCCATTATCTTTTGCTAACGCGGCAAAATTGAGACTATTAAAACTATTGGAAGGCCTTCCGGTTGTAGTATATAAGTTATACTGTGTATAAATTGTATCGTCTTGAATGTTAAATTTTTCATTGTTTAGTTCAAAATATTTATCAAATGTTTTTTTATTTATTTTAATACCGTTTCTTTCAATTGCAAAAAACACACTAGTTAATTTATTATTAAATTTAACATTATCTATTAAACAATAATCTTTAATTTTATTATAAATTAATTCACATTTTTCATAATGTTTAACTAATGGTATGATAGTGTTTATATTTTCTTTATCACCATGCTTTTGATAGAAAAAATCATGAGCAGATGTAGTTGGTTCTTGATACTCAGGAGCATAAAATGAAATATCAATAGTATTTTTTAATGGGAAAAAGTATATAAATGACTTACGATCACGTACATATATTTCCTTAAATGACGCTAATAAATGTGATATAGGCGTTTTATTCAACCTTAATGCCTCAGTATGATTAAGACATAAAATATATCCTTTATCGTTGTTTAAGGGTTTTATATAAAGTGAAGATATATGGTTTAGAGCAGGGTGAATATTATCATTAAATAATATTGGTTCGATAAATACTTTATCGTATCCTATATTGAAAAATTCATCTAACTGTTCAGAAGTTTCTACTATATAAAACATAACCTTTATTTGTTGATATTAATATAATAAAATATTTTTAAAAAGCCAAATTAAATTAAAAAAGCATCTCGAGTAGCGAATTCGAGATGCTTGATAGCCGAAGCTATAACGGGTCCTAAGCCGTATTACTTATAATATTTTGTATAATCTTTTTTAATATATAAATCAAACATAGGTAATTTTTGTTGTTTCATAGTTAATTCAACTACATTTTTATTTACTTTATATACTTGTTCTTTATCACCAGTTAATCGCCAAGATATATTAAAAGGTATATAATACTCAAATGTTACAGATCGATCGTTTTTAACTAATTTATTATAATACTCTTTATCTATTTCTATATAATTATTTTCATTAGCTTTCTTACAAAAAAATCTTATAAATTCTCCTGTTTGATAATCTTTATCTGATGGTAAAGTAATTGAGTAGTAAGGCAATTGAGGTTTAGAGTTATTAAAATTAGATATCTTAACATAAGTTAAAAGATTATCATTTATAATAGCATCTTCAGGAAAAATTTCTTCAGTTAAAAAATTAACACTAATGTTATCTTTTGCTAAAGGTAGTATATTATTTTCTTTTATAGGATTTAAAGCTAAAGGATATAACTTTACTATAGGTGAATCATCTGGGGTTCTACCTGTGAAAAAATCTCCTTTAGAGGTTTTCCAATAATATCCAATATAAATAGTATTTTCATTTCCATCAGGAGCTATACTAAACTCTGATCCATTTGTATACAGATTTGTTATTATTTGGGATAAAGGATAGTACATTTTATATTATATTAAATATCCAGGTTTAACAGCGTATCTCCAAATTTTAAAAGTATAACCATTTCCTCTATTTCCATATACATATGAGGTACCAAAGTTTGTTTTTCTATCAGATGTCCATCCTCCCCATCCTTTTCCTAGCCAAGTTGTTCCTTTATAAATATCTCCTGTAAAGATTTGGGCATGTCTAAATGTAAATCTTTTTGGATCACCAGGTTGAGGGTTAGATGTTATATAAGATGAAAAATATATAGCTACATCTCCTAAATTCCAAGATTGAGAGTCTATTATATTTTTTATGTTGTTGCCTGGTGCTTCTCCTAAGTATATTTCATCCCACAGCCCATTATTTTTAAGATTTGTTCTTAATAATACACTTTCAGCATCTCCTCCTCCACTCCAAGAGTATGGGATAGGGTTAGAACTGTTAGTATCTATATAATTTTTTATTTTTTTACCTATATTCCATGTCCAACCAGCACATAAGTAGGTACCCCTACCTGGGGGAGAGAAATTAGCATATGTCCAATCAGTTTGGTCTTTAACTGCTTTTCTTAATTTAGGAGTTGATGTAGGTGTAGTTGGGGTAGGAGTTGGGGTAGGAGTTGGTGTGGGTGTTGGTTGGGGAGTTGAGGTTGGTGGTGGGGCTACTCTTACACGAGTTTTAACCGGAGTTCCTTTTTGTTTAGATATGGCATATGTTTCTATTTTTGTAACCCATCTATTATTACTAAGTTCATGAGATAAATTCTTTATTAAAAAAGTCATAGTCTCAGGATAATTAGTTGGAAGATAACTAGTATCTAACAAAAATTGTTGGTTAATTTTTATACCTGATATTCCGTCTAATGTTAAACTTAAATTAAAAGGAATAAATCCAGTGCCTTGAGATGTTCCCCCATCATTGGTTCCATTAATTGCGTCTCTTGCTTTTTCAAGCTCTACTTCTTTCTGAATTAAATTAGATAATGTTGTTTTAAAATTATCAATATCATCACTTTTAGCTATAACTATTCTTCTATTTTCATTAGTTCCTTGTGGTGGGTATCCTTCACTTAATTTTATTAAGAAGTTTTTATAATCTATGTACATATTACTGTATTCTTCTTCTCTTTTAATCAAGTCCGCAGAATCATAAGGTGAAGTTGGATCATTTGGACTATTTGATATAGTAAGTTTATATCTATCTTCAAAACCATAATTTAATTTAGATATAGCAGTATCATTTTCTCCAACAACAGAACCTCTTGCTGCTGCTCCCACAGTTATCATAGTTGAAAACTGGGGTGATAATTCTGTGGTTAGAGAGAGATCGTTCACAAATCCTGCTTGATCACCATTATATCCATAAACTTGTAATGTGGAATTATTGGATGGATCATTATAAGATTTATTATGATTAAATTTAAAACTAGTAGGAAAATTACTATTAATAGCAGTTATTACTTTATTAAGATAAGGTAAAGGATTTTTATCAATTATTTTGATATAATTTTGAGTTTCATCATAAAATACATCAAAATCATTAATACCACCTAGTCCTCCATTAATACCACCTAATAAACTTTTTAAAAAATCAATTAATACTATTTCACCTTTATCATTTTGTTTTTCATTTAATGTTTTTAAAATAAAAGTAGTATCTAAATATATGTTCATAATATTACCATAAGTAATTTCTTCATTAGCAGCTTTGGCATCATTTGTACGAACATAAGAAGTAACAGTTTGATTAACAATAGGATTTTTTCTTATATTATTAGGCATCCCAAATATATAATCACGTGTAACTGAGGAGCCAAGGACTGGAGGTAATTCTAATGTTATATCTCTATTTATTAAACATATTCTAGGGTCAGAATGGGTTTGAAGAGGATGTAGAATAAAAAGATTAGTATTTATATCCCAATCAAATTGTAACAATTTACTTGGTTTATTACTTTTAGTGTATTTAGTTGGTACAACATATAATTCTAAAAATCTTAAAAAAGCTCCTAGTCTAATATAATATCTTTTATCATCTATTTGACCATTTGTAAATAAACCAGATCCTCCTAAATCATCAAAAACACATTTTATAATGTCATGTTGGTCTTTATCTTCCCATTTATTTATATCAAAAGGAATACATCCTTTAATAGGATCATTTATTAAATTATTACGGGATGTGAGTTGGGTTTGATTACTAGGGTTAATCCATGTAGCTTCTATTATATTATATGAAGATAATCCTATGAATGATTGTATATTAAGTTGATCACCTCCAAATTTAGGAACATCATCTACAAATTGTTTACACATATATAGAAAATTTCCTATATTGCTATTAAAAGCAAAAGCAGTTATAATATCTCCTGAAATATCTTCATCAATTGCATCTTTTCTAGATGTAGCATCAGAAGCTTGGCGTTTTGGATCAGGAGTAGTTCCTGGGGAGGAGGTTAGAATATTTGTTTTTAAAGATTCTATAACATCTCCTTCGCTAACTAAAAATACAGTGACATCATAACTACCATCGGGATTAAATGCCCATTTAAAATTAGATACTTTAGCTAACATACCATCATAATTCCCATGAGTCGCTAATCTTTTATTATATATAGAAAGTAACCAATCTTCCCAATTATTTACTCCTCCATTAGTTAAAAATGAATTAGATAAACTTTTATAAGGAGAACCGTTTCCCCATGTAATTAAATTTCCAGAATTATCAACTACTAAAGTATGTCCCCATTCTAAAAGAACACTCATTCCTACACGTAAATATAAAGAATCAATTATTTCAAATTGATATTTATTCCATACTTTTATATTAACTGTAGCTCGCTTTAATGAACCTCTGTTTTCATGTTTTATATTAGCTGATGTTATACCCATCATAGGATTTATACCAAATTCTGTTCCTCCTATACCATAAGCTGCGTTTGATATTCCATTTTTGTTTCCATAAATACTAGTAGAATCTGTGATTCCTGATCTTTGATTATCTATTCCATTTGGGTATTCAGAAGTTCCGTTAAATAAAACAAACTTTTTAGCTAAGTCAGGACCATTAAGTCCTAAACTTTTTATAGTTGGATTATTTATAGAAATCGAAGAAGAAATATCAACCCCAGATGTTAATGAGCACCAAGAAGTTTTAGAATTTAAATAAGTTATATCATCTAAAGATCTAGCAAAAGATCCTGAAAACCCTCTACCATAGATTTTTTGTCTTTGTAAAATCTGACTGTCAATTTCACTAGGAAAACCTTCACCAAAAATATTCATTTTTATGTTTTATTAAAATTTTCATAACTATTAATTGCACTAACAGGAAATGATGTTCCAAAATTTCCGGGTGCTGGGATTCGTATTTGTGATCCTTCAGGTATAAGTAAAGAATCTTGAGGTAGGTCTGTTGGTAAATCAGTTCCAGCTATAGCAGTGTTAGCTATAGATATTATCCACCAATAAGATTGGTCTCCATAATATTGATTAGCTAATGTATCAAATCTATCCCCTTGAGTTGTATAAACATATATATCTTGATCTGACAATGGGATCTCAGGATAACGAGAGGTTTGATAACATTTTTTGTTATCAACATTTATAATTGGTATACCTAAATAACGATTCATGATTATATTTTAGTATTATGCATAACGAGGAGTATTTAAAGGAGTGGGTGGTGGAGTAGGGTTAGAATTTGCATCTCCATAATTTGAAACCTTTGTACCATCTACTAAAGCTATATATCTTTGATCTCCGTATATGTTTTTATTATTTCCTGATTCTAAAATGTTAGGTTGGGTTGGGTCAAAGTTAAGTGTATTTACTTGTTTTCTTGGGATAAATGGATGAATTGGAATAAATTCAAATCCTCTAACTTTAATTAAATGAGGTAATTGTTTAACACTAGGGTCAGGATTTCCTTCATCATTTATAGCTATCTCCCAAGAAGAATTTTCGTCATTCATTTCATAACTTAACCCAGTTATTATTCCTGGTTGTTCATAAAAATATCCTCCGATAGTTAATGTGACTATATTTCCTCTCATATATCCAAAAGCACTATAATCTGGGGTGCAAAGAGAAGCTAAATAATTTAATTTTTTATACATAGGTATTAACTCAACTTTTGATTGAGCTGCTACTGTCCAAGATAATGAAACTTTTCTATCAAAACCCTGATAATTATAAAAATTTTCTCCTCTTCCTAAATATTTTATAGAATTCCAATCAGATGTGTAACTATCTGATATTTGATCTAAAAAAGCTCTAAAATGAATATATGTTTTATCTCCACCAGGTTTATCTATATCTATAACTCCTATTCTAAAATTAATTAAATCATTTCCTATTTCTGCTGGTTTGTCTTTTTTATATATTGGTAAAGCATTTATTTTATCAAAAGAATTTTTAGAAGCAGCTCCTGAATATGTTCCATTAGTATAACTAGTTACATCTTTATCTGTAGCATTTCCTGGGTCACCTAGATTTGTTCTTTGTTCTATAGTAGCCCCATAACCTGGGTTGTATAAAGGAGCTTTAGATATAAGTGTATTGGTTGCCTTGTTGTCGATAATCTTTCTTAATAAAGGTTTTCTAAAATCTATTTGTTTACTAGAAGGAATATATGATTTAACATTTCTAGGATTATTTAACTCTCCTTCTGCTCCAGCTGCAAATACGTTAACAGTAGGAAGTTCTGCAGGAAGTGCGTTTGATACAGCTCCTAAACTTGCATTTGGACCAGAGCGGGTTGATTGTTGAATAACACTAAATACAGTCGCGGCATCATCAGTATTACCTAATTCTGTATTTAAATCCCAATAATCAAATGTTAAATAATTAATATTTGGTCTTTGAAGTTGTTTATCTGCGTTTAATTTAAAAACTAAATTATTAGCTGCTCTTATTTGAGTTTTACCTATACCTAAAGGAGAATCTGGCCCTCCTGAGTAGGAAAGAATATTAAGAGGATCAGGAGAAATATTATTTTGTAAGAATACTTCTGGGATTGCATTATTTGAGTTGGCGTATAAGAATTTTGCTCCATATAATTCTACTAATCTGTTTTCTTTTTGGGGTTGTGTTGAATTAATCTTAACTCCATATAAACTTTGATTAGTAGAATATGCTCCTGTTTCTTCAAATGGGTTTAAACCTTGTTTATTAACATGAATTCCAAACGGAATACCAGCTGCCTCAATTAAAGAGCTAAGAGGAGTATAAACATCTCCATTTAATAATTTTGGACTAACTTGAGTCTTAACTGCTAATCTTGATAAAAGATTTTGTTTAACTGTAAATAAAAGTCCCTCAGTACTAGCAAAAAATTTAGCTAAACGAATTTCATCATTTACTATAATATTAGGTAATAAAGTACCTCCTCGAACTAAAAAATCAGGACCACCAGTACCAGCTGTAGGTATTCTAAATGAATCACCTTGTTGGTTTCCAGCTATTAAACCTGCTCCTAATCCAGCCGCTGCTCCTATTATAGCTCCTGTACCTGATGCTCCTAAAATAGATCCACCAATAGCACCTACAGCTGCTCCAGCTCCCGCTCCTAAAAGAGGGAGAGTTGCTCCAGAAAATCCAGTTTGGAGAGCTTCGTTAGTAGCTGGGATTCTAGTAGCGACGTAAGGTTGCCCACTATTTCCTCCACCGCGTTCATCATTACCAAATTTTAAATCTTTTAAATCTGTTTTAAGATCTAGTAAAGCCATATTTTAAATTTTAGTAACGGCCTTCAAGAGGTCCATTATCTGAGTATGATGATGGTTTTTGACCATCTAAATCTAATTGTGATGGCATAGGAAGAACATTATTTGTTCCATCATTATAGGCTTGAAAAGCACCATTTACATCAGTAAAATCTGATCCATTTAATGAGTATCCTGCTTGATTACCATCAGCATGAAGTTTAGATTGTTGGGTTGCTCCTGGATTTGTGTTTGGAGTTTGACCATTTCCGTATGATAATACGGAACCATCAGTTGCTAATTTATCGCGAAGTCCTGGCATGTTTATTAGGGTTTAATTTATTATAAATATGATTATTTATTGAAGTTTGTAAGTATTAACATTTGCTTTTGTTCCACGTTTATCCGTTGATAATTCATCAGTTCCGCTTATTGTTGATTTTGAAGATTTTTCTAAATCATATGTTCTTTTTAATATACTTTTTATTTCTTGTAATTCTCTCACCGCGAGATTTTCTCCAACTTCATTACCTCTTCCTTGTTGATTATTTGATCTATCTCTAATAGGTCCTGCTATTAAAGTATCATTTTTACTTAATTCAAATAATCCTCCTTCTTTAGTTGAAACTTGTGTTTTTCCATCAGGAGGACTATACATATCTCCAACAGGCATAGCGGTTTTACCTTTAGCCAACATACTAATAAATCCAGCTGTTGCTGTACCAGCTAAAGCTAATCCTACACCAAGAGGTATTTTAGAAAGAGCAAGCCATATTCCACTTATAGCAGCTATAATAGATCGGGAAGCTATTAAAGCCATTGTTCCTGCTAAAGTTAAAGCTAAAGGATTACCTTCTTTTAAACCCCCAACAAAAGCACCAACAGCTTGTGATATTAAATTAAACCCTTCAACTAATGGAGATAAAAGTAAATTAATAGCTGGGAGAACTGTTGATACTAAATCCGCTAGAGGTGAGACTATTTTTAAAATAGGTTCAGCTATAGAAACAAATATTTCTTTTAATTTTTCAACAGATTGATTAAATCGTTGTTGAAGATCTTGTTGTTTCATTAGATTATCAACCCCAGTTTGAGCTATTTCTTCTTCAGACATTCCTCTAGCTCTAGCAGCATTTAAAGCAGCTTGAGCATTTTTAGCTTGGTCACCTGATATTCCTTTTAACGCTTCAGCATCAGTTAAGGTTTTAGCTAACTCTTCACGAGACATACCTACAGCTTTAGCTGTTGCTTCTTGCTGTAGTCTATTCATTTTACTGAATTGTTCTACACTGCCATAGTTTTTAGCTATTTCTTTGGATAATCCCTCCATATCATTATTTAAAGCATATAAGCGAGCTTGCTCTAAATTGATATCTTTACCTGTTAAAAGTTGTGCTTCTAATTCAGCACTAATTGATGATTCAAAATCCATCAAACCGCCTGCTATATTATTTAATTGGTCTAGATTCATTCCAAAAACTTTAGCCTGTGCTGCAGCTCTACCTAATGCTGTTGCTCCTCCTGCTATTGATAATTTAACAGCGTCAGAGGTTTTAGCTATATCTCGCATTATGTCTTTTTCATTTAGTAAAACACCATTATTTAATGCTGTTGTTTTGGCAGCAAACATTAAATTTTTAGTGTTTTCTTCTAAATTACCTCCGGTTGCTAAAGTATATTTTTGCATTTCTACCAACTCATCATTGGTGAAACCAGCTTGCTCTCGCATTTTAGTCATAAAGACTAAATCTTTTTCATTTAAAATAGCATTAGAACCTAAAGCTTTACCTATTGCTACAGTTGATTCTTGTAATTTTTTAGAAGTTAAAGCTGCGTCACCAGATAAATTACCTATTTCTATAAGTTCTTGTCTTACACCAGCAGCAGCATCATATGTTATATTAAAATCTTTAGCTAAATCACCAGTAGATGTATCAGCTACTAAAAATGCATCTTTAAGTTGTTCAACAAGCATAATTAGTAAAGCCATAGGACCTAAAGCTTCTTTAAGCTGTGATCCAAACGCTTGGGTAAAAGTACCCATAGTATTAAATTCAACCCCAGCTGCTAAAGCTCCTTGACCTAATTGTACTGTTGTTTGATATGCTTCTGTTAAAGAATTACCTACTATCCCTACATTAGAAAACATTTTAGCTAAAGCAGGGACAGTTCCTATAAATCCTTTATTTATTTTTTTATTATTATCATCAATATCTTCAAGTTCTTTAATTACAGTTTCTAATCCACTTATTTGTTCATCAATAAGAGTTAATTGATCTCCTTGTAATTTTCCTGAGTCTCTAAGAGACTTTAATTGATCTAAATTTAATTGGGATTCTCGTTGAAGGCTTTGTATTTTAGAGGCGCTAGCAAAAGTGTCGCCTTTTCTTATTTCTAAAGTTTGTCTAGCTACAGTATTAGCTCTAGATATAAGAGTTTCTTGGAATTGTAAAGCTTTATTACCTATTTGTATTTCTTTAACAATATTTCTAAAAGCACTAGCAGTATAATCTAAACTTCCTCTTATTTTATCAACTAAATCCTCTACACTTTCAAGTAAATCTTGCATTTGATCAAGACTAGCTCCTGAATTCCTTAAGGTATCATATATATCTTGCCAATTTCTTTTAGTCTGTCCAGTAAGTTTATTTATTTCTTCCTGGATTTTTCTATTTATTTCATTTGGATCTGGGGCCATTTACTAAAGTATATATGTTATAAATATTGAAAAATATAATTTTTATTTATATTTTACTTTAGATGATTGAGGTCCAGATGTAGATTTAGGTGAAGCTTCTCTAAATGCTTCTTTATTTATTTTACCTGATGGATCAACTAGTGTTGATTTATTGTCACCTTTACTTTTAGCATTTTCATATTCTTCTGCTTCTCTTTTATAGTAATCGTTTATTTTATTATAAGTAAACTGGCGTAACCACCTAGGCATGTTGTAAATGGTTTCCCAATCATACCCACCCTTTCCATGGAATACTATTTCATGGATTAGGGTGAATAGATTGACTCTATATAGAGGCGCGGTCTCAGAAGTCAGGCCAAAAAAACTTAACTCCGACAGGAATGTCGATTCGGTTTTCACTCCCATCGGGAAAAAAAGTTAGATCTACATCGGGTTGAGTATCTCTAATATGTTTTCTTAATTCTCTTGAATCTCGAGCTAATAGATAATTATCTACAAACTCTCGTATTGTTTTAGGATCTCGATCTCCCCCAACTGATGTGATCATATATTTTAATCGTGTTGAAAGATCTGGGGAAGCGTTTTTATTTATTTTTTTAAGACCATCAATTTCGGCTTGTATCTTTTGTTCATCACCATGAGTTAAGATTTTATAAGTGATGTTTGTATTTGTTGATGGTAAAGTATAATTAAATTCATTAACTCCTTTATTTTGAATTTCAAAAGGTTTATTATCTATTTTAGATAAATCGACTGTGTAGTCTGAGCCATTATATTCAAAACTATAATCTTTACCATAACCTAATACACGAGCTGCCACCATAATAGCATTTTTATCTCCTATAATTAAATCATTATAATCAATTTTAGACACAATTAAAGCTTGTAATAATTTATCTAATACAATACCTTTTTGAATATATGATTGATTTGTAAGAATATCTTCTTCTTTAGCGGTCATATATTTCATTTCAACTTTGCCGCTTGATAAAGGATTTGATTCTGAGTATACTAGACCTTTTGAAGGTAATTCAATAACTTCTGTTGGAAAATTTTTAATTGCGTCCATAGCTTTTATTTAAATGTAACTTATTATATTCGGATATAAATATGTCCGAAATAAAAAAGCTCACCAAAATCGGTGAGCTTCTTCACTTTTATTTTTACTAACTAGAAATTCAATATACAATAATCCATTCCTAATGTAACAGTTATTTCTTGAGCTGCAGCATCTTCATCATAGCTATAATCACCAAAATTAGCTGTTTTAATAAATGCTCCTTTAATAATCCATTCAGATACAATATCACCTACAGGACCTAATATATTAATTGTTACATCTTTTTTATAGAAATCAGAGTAACCATCACGTCCTGTAACTGATTCATGATGTAAACGTACCCATTCCATTACCGCTTGAGCACCAGAAGGAGTAATAGGGTCAAATAAAGTCATTTCTAAATCAGCCCATTGAGCTCTGCCTTTAATTTTACGGTAAACGTTAATATGGTTTAATTTAATTTCGCCCATTTCCACGCTCACAGCTCCTATTTTCTTAATAACATATGAAGGAATACCATCAACATACATTATAAAGCGATTTTTTACTTTTGGTTCAAACGCTGTAAAAAATATTTCATTTGGATCTAATACTGCCATTGTAGTTTATATTTTTGTTTGTTATAAATATCTGTGTTTTAAAGAATTACGCTGGGAAAGAAGCACCAGTTGGAGTAATGTTGAAGTCTAAGTAAATGAATTCAGCAGTCTTAGTAGGTTGAAGATAAATTTGACCTATTAATTCATTTCTATCAATTACATCAGGTGTATTGTTAGTCTCATTCATAATTACTTTAAACGCGTATAAACCTTGACGCTGTTGAACACTAGTTAAATATGGATTAACTTGAGCTAAGAATTGATTTCTTGTAGCAGCTGTGTTTTGTTCAAACACTAAGTTATTAGCGATTTGAGAAATATATGATTTAAGAGCAATCAACAAGCGACGAACATTTACACGATCAAGAGCTGAAGCTCTAGTTTGTAATGTTTTCTGACCATATACTACAACTCCAGTTCCAGGGAATGTTGCTATTGGATTTACTTTTCCAGTGTATAATGAATCGCGGTTGGCTTGAGATAATTTCTTTTCAGCTCTTACTACTGTAGATAAACCACCTCTGTTAATACCAGCTGGTGCGAACCAAGGTTCTGCTACTGAGTCGTTATAAGCATATACTCCAGCTATTACTGTTGAAGCAGGAACCCAAACTAATTCACCTGTTGAAGGTTCAATAATTTGTACCCAAGGCCAATATGAAGCAGCATATGATGTATTACGATTAGCAGCCGCTGGGACAACTTGTGTGATTTGTTGGCCATACTTTACAAGATCAAGAACATAAATATTATCACCACGATCTTGAGTATTGTTTATGATGCTAGATACTTGTTGAGTATAATCACCATCATATAAACCAGGAGTTAATAATATGTTAAATCTATAATCATCTTGATTAGCTAACAAATTGATCATGTTACTATAATCAGATCCTTGTACTCCTTGAGTATTAGTACTATTAATAGCATTATAAAAATTAGCACCACCAGCTACTGTGCCTAAAGCTGCTCCAAATGTTCCGCTAGCGTTAATAGGAATTGATGATGTATAAGAGGCATTTGATAATGTACCGTTAGAGTTAAGATAATTAGGTGTAGTATAATTAACTTGTTTAACTCTTACATAATTGGATCTATTAGGGAAAGTACCAGTAAATGTTACTTGATTATTAACTGAGTCATAAGCTTCAACCATATCACCTAATACTCTAGAAACATAATTAGAAGTATTAGGATCTAAACTTAAATTAGTCCATGTTTCTAATACTACAGGTTGAAGAATATTATCATCACCTCTTCTAATTAATAAATCAAAGGTACCGGATGAGGTATTTGAGTTAAGAATCTGCCATCTAACATTATCTACTGATCCACTTACTAATACATTATTTGTGGTTGTTGCTCCAGTATTATTCATAATAACACCTTCAGAGAATGTCTCTAAAACAAATGCTTCAGAAGGAGTATTAGCAGTTGCGCCACTAGCTGTTATTACAAAATTACCTGGGTTTGTTAGTTGTTCACCTACATAATCTGTAAAATATATACTAGCTCCATTTATACTTGTATCTCCAGCATTGCCTGTTAAAGTTAATTGTCCAGCGCCTGGTGAACTAGCAACAACATATTGAGATAATTCATTTCCGCCAGCCCAGTTATTAATAGCTATAACTAAACTATCTACCCAAGTTGCTCCTGAGCTAGTATTAAAATAAGCATAATCTAATGTATTATTATAGTATGTAGAATAGTTAGCTGGGTATCCAGATAAATACCAAGAATTACTTCCTATTGTTATAGCCATTCCTTGATAAGATCCAGTATCACTAGCGTTAAAAATAACAGTAGCAGTTGCTGGGGTACCTGAAGCGGCTGCTACATTATTATTAACAGCTGAGCTAGTCGCTGGAGTGTATGAGCCTGATACTACTCTTGCTACTAATAATGACGTTCCACCATTTTGGAAATAATTATACGCTGCTATTGAGGTAAAATAAGAATATGTTTTTAAATTTGCGGCGCTTCCGCTTTGAAGAGTAGTACCAAATTTATTAACATATTCACTATATGTAGTAACTACTGTTGGAATTTCAACAGGACCTTTAACTGTTGGTCCAATTATCGCTGCTCCTACAGTAACAGGTCTTTTGCTTACAAAAGATGAATCATTTTCTCTTGCTAAAACACCAGGTGATATTAAAGTTTCTGCCATGTTTATTTAGTTATTTTAATTGATTTTTGTTATAAATATGGTGAAACCTATCAAAAATATTAATTAGAAATGAATTCTCCTTTTTCTAGATCAATAGATCCATTACCATATTTTTGTTGTAAAGCTCCACCTAATTGAGTTTCTTGTTCAATTAGATTTTTTAATTCTTGTTTAAGAATTTCTTTTTGTAATTGAAATTCTTGTATTCTTGACTCTAAAACTCCAAAATTTTCTGTGATTTGGATTCTTCTTTCTCTTACATCTTTTAAATTTTGAACTTCTTCTTGTGTTAAAACTTTTGTTTCCATAAATTTAATTTTTTATTATAAATATATTATTCAAGTTGTTCATTTATTTTAATAGAAGTCTTTGTTGGTAGTTTTTTCAAAGCAGTTAAATCCTTTTGAGGCACATCAGGAATAATATATCCTCTTAATTTTATATCAAAAGAACTATTTACAATTCTTTCACCATTATCTGATAATTCGGTTTTTATAGCAAACGAATCAATCATCGCTCTAAACTGAAAACGCTGAGGATCACCCCAATATGAATCTGATGCGTATTCAATTGCTTCAACAATTTTATTTAATTGATCCATATAGTAAGTATTAACAGCACAACTATAAGTTAAAGTAAGATAATCAGGAACTACAACAGCATAATTAATAGGTTCAGGAGTAACATTATTTAAAATATTAAAGTTACTATATGAATCTCTAGATGAGTATTTTTTTCTTTGAACAGAAATGTTATGAGGATTATTAGCGTCTAATTTATTTGCTACTGTTCTTACTTTTTCAATGTTGTTTCTTTTAAACATTATAATAGGCATCATTACCCTACCTTGAGAATCTCTAAAATATCCAAATTTTTGAAATGAAGCCCACTTTTCAGGAGAACCGTATATCACAGGAACTTCTATTCTTGTACCATTTTGAATCACATATGGTTTAATTACATTTGTAAAATAATAAAAAACTGCTTCATCTATATCTTGAATACCAATAGAAAAAGGCTTTGTAGTATCTCCTCTAAAAGAAATCTGTTCAGCTCTATTAGGGTTAACTGCTAAATTAGGATTTCCTGTTGAAGAAAATCCTGGAGATCCTGCTGGGGGATTATAAGGCTCTTGTTGAGAAAGAAGAATTTCTCTTTGAGTTTTTGGTATTGGTTTTCTTCCTTGATCGCTCATAATAATCTAGTTCTAATAATATTAACTCTATCAGCAGGAACATAATGACAAGTACAAGTTACAGATACATTATATCCAAAATTTTCTAATCCTGGGTTTAAAGGATTTTGATTATAAGGATAATCAGGATCTTTACCAGCAAAAAATTGAGTAATGTTAGTATTGTCGACTTCCCAATAGCTTTCTTGATATAATATCACATCTCCAACTTCAGGATGAACTCCAGAATCTACTAAATCATCTCTTAAAAAGGCAAAAGTCATAGGCCAATCAAAATCTACTCCTAAATCACTTACTGGGCTTGTATTATCACCTACTGTTATTAAAGCATTTAATAAAGTAGGACCATCATACATTTTTCCACCAGATGCTTCTCCATACATGTTAATTTTAGTTTCAACTAATTTGTATTTGTAAAAAGCACATTGTTGAGAAATAATATTTCCCATCAACTCTCTATTGAGTCTTCTTACAAATGAAACGTCACGACTAGAGCCGAATAATGCCATTTTATCCTATATAAATTACCATTGGTACTTTTCCAAGTTCACTCATTGTAGAATCACCTTCTGCTTGTTTTCTAGCTAATAAAGCTTGACGAGAAGTTTCATCTAAATATCCTCTTAATCTTTCAAGTAATGCTTGTTTTTCAGCTGTGGCTGCTGTGATTAAGTCATTTGAATTTAAAGATATTTCTCTGTTAGGAATAGGAATTGTAGCTTGATATTTTCCACGAACATACCCTAACATTTCTTTACATATAGCTAAAACATATTCAAATATCCACTGGCGACCAATTGAGTTTATTTGAGAGTAAACAGGATTAGTAAAATTAACATTTGAAGGATTTGTCACTGACCCTTGGGCTTGTGATGAATTATCAATTATACTATTTGCTCTTTCTTCTAAAGAAATATATTGAAACCAAATATGTCCTCCATCATGAGGAGGAATTGGAAATATTCTTAATTTGTTATTTATTAATTCAAATGAATATCCTGCTAGAGAAATTTGGTTTTGCATTTCAACTGCTTGAGCAGATTGAAGTAATAAACTTGTAGGGTACATTAAGAATCCTGTTGATCCAAATAGACCATAAGCACCAACCGCGGGTACACCTCCTAGGCCTGAGAATATACTTAAGTTGTAAACTTGGTTGACAGCAGGTGGTGGTTCCCAAAATACTCTTTTAATTTCCATCCCACCAGTTACATTATTCTCTATAGCCCACAAATTAAAATCATAATCTTGAACTCCAGCTGTGGTAGTAAATGAACCACTATACCAATTTACATTTCCTCCTACACCTGCTTCTTCTCCATATTGTTCAGTTAATCTAATGATTCCAGTAAAAGATGGAGTTACAATAGCATGATTCATATTTGAAGCTGTAGGAGCTCCTATTACGCTTAATAAATTATCTCTTACTTGAAAAGCATATAATTCATTTCCATAAGTTGTAATTGCTTCTTCAAAAGCAGCATAGAAATTTATATCTTGGAGTTCAACCTCCATAATAGGATATCCTAATCTTCTAGCACAAAATGTAACTACTTTATCAGCATCTATTTGAAATTGATAATCATAGTCATAAAACCCAAATGGAGTCATTCCAGGGTAAAATGAAGAAGAACCAGGATATATAGGAATGTTCATGGTATATTAGTTTATTATAAATATGATAAAATTAGTAATTATTATCCCAACCACGATAATGATACCAATCAAACTGATAATATATTCCTACCTTGACTCCCATCTTCCATAATTTAACTTGGTTATCTAAATCACCTTTATATGAGTGGTTTAATATGTTATATCGACTATCTACTTCAATACTCCAAGACCATCCATCTGTTCTAGTTCTTTTTATTATATTATCAAACCCAAAACTAAAATATAAGTCTAAATGGTATGGTCGGGCATTCCAAGGAAAATCTTCACTTGCTTTTTGCTTAACGTCCATAAAAGGTATTATACCAAATCTAGCGTGATTTTGCCAGGCAAAACGTTTATTAGCAAGTAATAAAGGTATTCCAATAGAGATTATTTCTTCATACTTTTTTTCAAATGTATTAATATTTAAAACACCGTTTTTAGAATTTTCTAACCAAATACCAGTAGTAAATCCATAATGAAAACCACTATAATATGAGTCATAATCATGATAGTATGTGTACTCTAATGCTAGTGTTCTATACTTACTAACTCCACCATACAAGTTACCTGGTCCTAAAAAAGTGTAATCCGGGTAGTTATTTTCACCTCTTGGTAAAAGTGTGTATCCTGTACCAAATTTAAGTGATGGTCCGTATAATTGTGCTTTTAAAACTATTGGAAATATAACTATTAAAAATAAGAGTATAACTCTTATAATTATAGATTTCATAGCTTTATAATTTTGTAATATTTTTCTCCTTGTCTTACTATATTAAAACCAGATTTATAATCATTTAATTCTTTTCCTGTTATATCAAAAATTTGAGTTGGGATGTTTTGATTTTTTCTATTTACAACTATTATACTTTGATCTATTCTTTGTCCTTCAATTGTTACTTCTACAAGTTTATAGTAAACTAATTCATTAGTTTCATTATAGTCTATAGTCTCATAAAAGTTTGTATTTGTAGAATTACCTTCAACTTTAATTTCAGTTACAGTTGTAAAAGTAATAGCATCATAAGTTTTTTCAATTATAAATTTATCAACATTAGTTTCAGTAGCTGTGGCCCATTTTAAAATAACATTATTATCCTTTATTTCTCCATTAAAATAAAGTAATTCAATTGGTAAAGCAGATGTATAAATTAAAGGACATCCTGAAAACTGTGGGCAATTAGGAACCCAAGTATAACATATAGTATAATAGGTACTAGGTGTTAGACTTGTAATAGTAATATTATTTGCTATAGGAACAATTGTACCAGATGTTATAAACTGTGTACCTGTTGAATCAAATATTTGAAAACTTAAGGAATTATAAAGTGGAAATGGTCCACATAGTCCATTTACTAATAAATAACTTAAATTTATTGGACCTACATTATAATAATTAAAACACATTGTGACAGGATCACCTTCATTGGAAACACCAACTGGTGCTGGGAATGTTGATTGGGTACAATTAAAAGATCCTGCTGGTATAGCTACAGCTGTGCCAATTACTGGACCAGGCAATTGTGCTTTTACTTCAAAGCCTATTAACAAAATAAGCCATAATATGTGTTTCATAGTATGATGTTTACTATAAATACGAATAAAAAATATTAAATATTATCCTCTAGTAATATCATATCTATTAGCTAGAAAATCTATAGAAACGTTTCTTACAGTAGTTCCAATTGTTTTATTAATTGTTACTCCAAATCCTGTGTTTCTAGCTAATGTAGGTAAGTTGGTAGTTTGTGAACCAGCAATAGTCCATGTTATACTATCATTTGAATAAAAATATGTAGCTCTAGTCCAACTACTATTAACATAAATTCCTAACCAAATATAGTTAACATCTACTGTTGGCCCAGCTGCTCCGGTTGTTGTTCTAACAGAGTTATTAGCTGTTGCCCCTTGCCAAGCGATTGAGGCAGCATCATCATATAACCAATATACACCATCAGTTACGTTTGTAGCACCTACAGCATCATGCCATCCAAAGAAAATTTGGTACCTGTCAGTGACGCTGGATAATGCCTCAACTGCTAAACGAGCTAAACAAATTCCTTGACCTAAAGTAGGAAATACTGATGTTGCTTGAGGTGATCCAATATGTGCTCTACCAGCATTTGTTGTACCAGTATCAGCTTGCCACATACCTAATGGTTTTTCAGTAGTATTTTGTAAGTAGGTACTAATCTGAACAGAAGCACCGGTTCCATTGACTGCTGATCCCCACTGACCAATTGAACCTAAAAATTCTTCTTGTTGATTAAAGAAAGCTCCATAACCTATACCACCTGATGCCGCTATAGGTTCCCATCTTTGACTATGATTATCATAGACTAAAGTTATACTAGCATTAGGTAACAAGAAAATTGGATTTCTAAAGTCAAATCTATTTGCTGCTGTAGAAGATGCTGAGTCGTCTTCTAGAAGAACTAAAAAGGAAACAGATGTATTTTTTAATACAGCTACTCTTCCTGCTGTTCCTCCAGCTAGACCAGTTATTTTTATGTCTGTGCTACCACTAATATTAATAGTAGTAGCCATATTAGGATCACCATCATTCCATCCAGTTGGCGAGTAATCATTTTGTGTGGTACCAGGTGTATCTGTTACTTCTCCAAATCTTAAACCTCTTGTTAAGAAAGAACCAGATAAACTTCCTGTTATATCTACACTATTTGTTGTTTTGTTAAATGTAAAATTACCTGATCCGGATACTGTTCCCGCATCATTAAATTGTATAGCGTTAGGTGGACCAGCAGGAGCTGCGGTTGCTGATACTCCTGTTAATCCTGAGCCATTTCCAACAAATGATCCAGTAAATGAAGACGCAGTTACAGATGTTGATATGTTAGCCCTACCAGTTAAAGATAATAGAGTGCCATCAAATGTTAAATTGGCTTCACCATTTACTTCATTAGCGTTGCCAGTAGCAGTTAATAAGTTATTGTTAGTATTATTGTTAATAGTTACACCACTACCAGGAGCGTATGAAGCTGATAAAGCATATGATGCTGATAATGCTGGATTTGTTGATGTAAATATTGATCCTGTTACATATGAGGCTGATAAAGCATATGATGCTGATAATGCAGGATTTCCTGATCCAAATACTGAACCGGTTACATAAGATGCAGTTCCCTGTAAAGAACCAGTAAATGAAGACGCAGTCACATTACCAACTATAGTTAATGTTGAGCCATTAAATTGTAAATTAACTTCACCATTTAATGTATTAGCAGTACCTGTAGCTGTGACTACATAATTGTCAGTATTGTTATTAATTATTGCTCCGCTACCACCTGGAGCCCAAGAAGCAGATACTGCAAATGATGATGATAATACTGAGTTTCCACCATGTGGTCCGTACACATTAGATGATGTTACAAAAGAAGCGGTAGATGCGGTTCCTGTTAAATTACCTATGAATCCTGATGAAGCACTAACAATAGAAGCAGTTAATGGACCACTCATAGCTCGAGTACCATTAACTAAAAGATATTGTAAGTGATCATCGTTAGCTAATCCTAGCAAATTACCATGGAATGAGGCTGCGTTCACTCCACCTGCTCTAAAACCAATAATTGGTCTTATATCTTCTATTTGTGTTATTCCTGATCCTGACTGAACATAAACTGCTGCTAATGGCACTACACCATCTACAAAAAAGTTTGGTGGAGTTGCTAAATCCGAGCTTTCTGCTGAAACTAATGATGAAAATTGCTGTTGTCCTGTTACTAAAAAATATTTTTCTTCTGCTCCATCACCAATTAAATATAAAGTATGTTTAGTATAATAAGAAGCTGACAAAGCAACTAAAGCATTAGAACCAGAATCCCATTGATTAATCGGAACAGTATCTGTAGCTTGTCTAGCCCAACTATCTGATTGACCTGTATCTCTATAATATCTGTCAAAAGTTATTGTTGTTCCACCAGTAGGATTAAATTGATTTTCACCAAAAAAGTAAATACCATCACTTGATACATCTAATTTATTTCCTCCATTAGCAGTAACTGTACTTCCTTGAGTAAATACAGGTCCTAATGCGGTTCTATTAAAAGTAGATAATAAGTTTGTTGTGTGTGAAGCATTACGTGGACTTTGATCTACAAATTGAACTCTTCCACCAGCTGCGTATATTCTACCTAATATTATTTCAGTGATATTATCTGGTTCAGTTGAATTTGATTTTATGTTACCATCTTTATCCACAGAAATATAATTTTCTGAGTCATCAGTTAAATCAGTAAAACCAGGAAACTCATTAAAATCTACTCTCTTATAAACTCCTTGTGTTGCAGTTTCTAAATATCCAAATCCTCCAGTTATATCAATTTCTAAAGCATTTGGGTTAGCTGATGAAGTTGTTATTACACCTCCTTGCATAACTCCCATTGGACTACCACGGAAGATTAAGGTTGAGGCATCAGTGTGAGTTCCATCTGCAAATGTTACAGCTAAGTTTCTTGTTATATCAAGTTCACCATCAGTTTCATCTAAGAATGTCCAATAAAAATTAGGGCTAGCATTAGTGATTTTAGTATGATCTGCTGTACCTTGGAATCTACAAGATGCACTTGGATGTAATATATTAAAATCTAGATTCACTGAATCATGAATCATAGTACCAACAATATTAAAGCTAGCAGAGCTAGCAGCTGGAATATATACTGCGTATCCCCAAGCTGGTATGTCCATAGCAGTACCTTGCAGATCTGCTCCATTTTCTAATCGTATAGCGACTGAGTTAGTATCGCCTTCTCCTATTAATCCAGCAGTATAAATATCAATTTCTGCTACATTTCCAGTACCATAATTTCCTATTAGACCTGGGGCGCTAACTGGGAATTGATAATAGTTTTCTAAACTTGCAAGTGATTGAAAACCATTAGATGAACTAACAAAACTACCTGTTCTATAAATACCATTAAAGTCTATATACTCACCATAAAATTTAGTGTCTTGAGTTCTTGATATAACTGTAATACAAGTATCACAATCATAAAAAGATAATTTATGTGCTTGAGCAAAATCACCAACATCATCAACATATAAAGCTGAGTATCCGGTTGGAGCATTTGTTAATGATAAAAATGACACTTCATTATTTACTCCCATTTTAATCAAATGCTGATTTGATGAGCTTGGGAAGATTTGAGTAGTTTGAATACTACTACCAACAATACTTACATATGGTTTACCTACTAAATTAATTTCTTTTTCTATAAATTGACCTGGTCCAACTTGAATAACATATCTGTTATTCGCTGCTGAATCTGTAATATATGCTACAGAAGCACTAATAGAAGTAAAGTCTGCGCCTTTTGTACCAACTGTAATAATTCGTGGATCTTGTCCTACTTCATATAAGGAAGCACTTAAATTAATTTGTGTTTTTAGAAAAGTATCTGTTCCTTGAATCTTACCAGTTGATCCAGAATGTTCAATTGCTACATCTAAAGTACAATTTTCAAAGTTAAGAGCGATTGCATCAATGGAAGGAGCTGATCCTGTTTGTGGTGCCCAAATACCTTTGGCCCATCTTTGAAAATTAACACCTGTTAATCGTAATTGACCTCCATTATAAACTTTAAATCCAGTACCTAAAGTAGAACCAACTGCTTTAGTTAACAAACAACCATTTACAATAAATGTACAACCTGGAGCATCTGCTAAAGCAAATATTTGATCTGCTGATCCTGTAATACCACCATTAGTAGAAGTTACATTTCGTAACTGCATTCTACCAATACCGCCTCCTGACCCTGTTACTTGGAATCCAATATCAAAAGATTTATTATTTTCTGTAGCGCCACCGTATTTTACATTTGAGCATTGCATAATACAATTACCACCAGGTACACCTAATACTTTAGCATTGGTATAATTTGAACCAAATCTTACATTTTCAACATAAGAAATAGCGTTAAGTTGAGGTGTAGTCGCTGATGAATATAATACAGCTGTTGCTCCTGTACCTGTTGAACCTTGTATTTGCATATCAATGATCATTGATTGATCACTTAATATGAATACTCCATTATTAGGATTTGAGGCGGATACTATTGTTGATATAGAACTATCTCCTCTAACTGCTACATAAGAAGGTACAGTAATTGTATCTTCAATATAAACACCTGGTGCTACCTCAACTGTATATGTATTAAAAGCAGTAGCATCTATAATACTATCTACCGCGGCTTTAATTGAATTGAATTGAGTACTACTACTTGGTAATCCTACTGTAATTAAATTATCTATATATAAACCTTGAGTTGCAGTAAATGTACCAGATACATATAAACTACCTGTAACATTTAAAACATCAAAACTACCACTATTTGCGTAAAATATTGCCATATGTTATAAATATTGTTTAAATAAAGGTTGTTAACATTTTAACTGTCCAACCTGTTCCTCCACTAAATATTATATATATTTGTCCTGAGGATATACTTGAGTAAAATATTATAGTTGAAGTATCTCCTATATCTGTAGTTGAATTATCAAAATATCTAACTGTTCCTCCATTCCATGTTGTTGTAAATTCTCCTGCTCTGGCATTTGAACTACTATATAAAGTATATTTTCCAAAAGCTGAGGTATAAGAACCTGTGTTTAGTATAAATAAATTATTATCACCAGACACAGAAGATGTAACAGAGGAAAAATAAGTTAATGTTTGATTTAATGTAAAAGATCCAGTTAATAATAGATTATTATTAGTATAATCAAAAGCTAAATTTGATGAACCACTAAATACTGAGGCTGAGTTAAATTGGATTTGGGTGTTTGAGCCACCTGGGGTTCCAACTCCGGCTGATGATCCGGTAATAGCTATACCATTTGATTGGTAGTTAATAGTAATATTAGGTCCTGCTAGTAAAGGAACATATGAAGCTGTTAAAGCTTGACTAGCTGTGCCTAATAAATTACCTGTAAATGAGCCTGTGAATGAACCACTAAAAGTTCCTTTACCATTAGAAGCATTTTGAGCATAAGAGGATGATAAAGCATAAGAAGCGCTAATAGCATTGTTTGCTACTATTTTAGATATTACACTTTTACTATATCCAGCCATCTTATAATCTTACTGCTCCAATTGAATTTGTGCTCTGATCATGGTATAAATAAGTATTTCCAGCTATTCCATCAGTTGATATGTCAGCGTATGCTGTAGAATAATCTGAATATGTTGGAAGAACACTGTTACTAATTATAAATGAATTTGATCTAGGATTATTTTGAGCTGAGTTAGCACCTAATGCTATAACATTTGATCCTGAGTTGTATTGAGCTGCGTTCTCTCCTATAGCTACAACATTTGATCCTGAGTTGTATACTGCTGCGCTATTACCTATAGCACTAACATTATCCCCAGTATTTTGGTAAGCGGCACTGTTACCTATAATATTAATATTATTTCCACTGTTTTGGTAAGCTACACTGTATCCTAAAGCTGTAACATTGTTTCCTGTATTATTATATGCTGCTTGTCTACCTATAGCAACCAGTTGAGATCCAGCATTAGGATAAGCGGCATCACGTCCTATAGCTATAACATTATCTCCTGAGTTATTTTTTCCTGCTTGGCTACCTATAGCATCAACGTAACTGCCTGTATTTAAATAAGCTGCTTGATTTCCTAAAGCATTAATATCACTGCCTGAGTTTTGGTATGCGGATTGGTATCCTATAGCATTAACAAAATTTTTCTTATTATTGTATGCTGCTCCAAAACCAAAAGCATTAACATGGCTACCTGTGTTTAATTGAGACGCAGCAAATCCCATAGCGTTTATGCCTGATCCTTGGCTTTGTTTAGCTGCTCTGAATCCAAAAGCATTAACTACTCTTGTATTATCACCAAATGGGTTTTCACTTTGATAAAATGCTTCTCTACCAAAAGCATTAATATTACTACCTATAGAATATCTACCAGCATCAGCTCCTAAAACATTCCAATCTTGACAATCACCAGAATTATTAGCACCAGCAAATTGACCTATAGCATTAATATAACTACCAGAACTTTGGTATGCTGCTTGATATCCTATAACATTCCAATTGGTACCGTTTCCAAAATTACTTTGACCAGCTTGTATTCCTATAGCAACTATATTATTTATAGTATTAGTATTACCAGCAGCTAAATATCCTATAGCTATTGCAAAGTTTTTTGAATTTCCTACAGTTGATAAAGGGCTTAATGCATTTACCCCTATAGCTATTACACCAATTCCTGAGTTGTATTGTGCGGATTGTATTCCTATAGCTATATTAGCTTGTTGAGTGTTTCCAAAAGCTGCTTGTCTACCAATAGCTATAACATCATTACCTGTACTTCCACTAGCAGCTTGGAAACCAAAAGCATTAATATGGTTTCCTGATGCTGAGTAAGCTGCTTGTTGACCAAAAGCATTAATATTATTTCCTGAGGATATACCTACACCTGATTGTGATCCTTGAAAATTATTATGGTTAGTTAATGCTCTATCATAATTTAAAACATTTTGCAAACTAACTACACTAGCAGTTATAGTGTTTTGAGACCAACTTGCAGTTCCATAAAAACTTCCTGTAAATTGTGATCCTGAAAAAATTGACGCTGTTACAGCATTTGTTACTAATAATGAGTTTAGGGTAGCATCCGACCCTGATACTATGACTTTTTTCCAATTTGGCATTACAAATTCTAATTACGGTTGGTTACTGAAAAAGTGTTCAGTCCACTTCCCTTACGGGCCAATAATTTATTATAAATATGTAATTATTGTGGTTTAGATGCTTTCTTTTTATCGGCTTCTAATACTTTAGCTAAAGCTAATTGTTTTTCTGCTTCTGCTTGTTGAAGCATATTTTGAATAGCTTGTGCTTCCATCTCTAATTTTGTTTGTAATGAAGCAACAAATTTAGCATCTTTACCTGTAATAGTAATAACATCTAATGATTGACGAAGTAAAGCTAATTCACCTAAAGTGAAATCTACTGAGAATAAATCCATAACTTATAATTTTTATTTTTGCTCTGGTGTTAGAGCAAAGAATTGATTTTGTAATTTTATAACTAAATTGTAAAAAGCTTCAACTTGATCTCCCCTTACAGACGATTGTCTTAATAAAGAGAGAACAAGTTGAAGTTCTTGAATATTTAATTGATTTTGATCTTTAGATTGATCGTTTCTTACTATTTTATCTATTAGTCCCATAACTTAATTAATGTAATAATTTTTTATGAATAAATCCAAATACTATCATCAGCAGTGTTTATATACATGTTACCAGCACCGTCTGTTCCTCCCCAGGTTGGATTACCTGATGGATTACCTGCTGCTATCTTAGCTGTTACCATATATTCATCAGGTGTTCCACTAGTAGCGTTTAAATTAAGAGAAGAAGTTACAGACCATCTTGGAGCGGCTGTTGCTGTTTCAAGGTAAAAAGCAAATCCTGATCCTGTACCTGCTGGAGAAAGAGAATTTTGGATTATAATACCACCATCTGTATTACTAGTGGATGAAGAAGCAAGAGTAATAAATCTATCAGATACTAATAAGTTTTGGGTGTTGATGAACGAGCTAGAACCATTAGCTATTAAATCACCATTAATTATTAAATCATTTCCAATAAATGTTGTAGAAGTAGGATTACCTAATAAAACAGTATTTGGTGAAGAACCAGCTCCAGCAAATATACTAGCTGTTATTATATTAGCAAGTGAAGAAAAAGTAGCGGTTTGATTAGCAATTGAGGCACTAAATCTTATTTCTTTAGTTATTGTTAAACGTTCATTACCTTGATCATAGCTTAACTTAGCACTACCAGATAAAACTGAGTTTTCTCCTGTAGCAAATAAAACATTACCTGCTGTATTAGCAGTAACAGTAACACCTACACCTGTTAAACCACTACCATCACCTTTAAATGATCCAGTAAATGAACCTGTTAAAATAGAATTATTTCCAGTTAATTGAATAGAGGATTGTCCAGATACAACTCCATTCACATCTGATAGTGATGATGATTCAAATGCTGATGCTGCTGTGTCCCATTTTAAAATAACATTATCAGCAAATACTGAGCCTGTTTTAATTCTTATTGTTGTGGCTGTGGATCCGTTATAAGAAAGAGTGTCAATTCCTGATCCATTGGTTAAAGAATTAGCACTAGAGGCTACAACTCCTGTTAATCCACTACCATCACCTTTAAATGAGCCAGTAAATGAAGCAGTTACTCCAGCAACAGATATTTGAGGTTTTAACTTAATACCATCTGCTGAGTCTACTTCTAAGTTTGAGCTAGCACCATTTGTTAAATCTGTTAAGAAATTCTCATAAGTAATTTTCCTTATACCATTGGATTGAGATACATATAAAAAATCACCTTGATTACCTATATCAGTTATAGTATCAGCATTAATACTTGTAGCTTGTATTCCAGTTAAATTACTACCATCACCTGTAAATGAGCCGGTAAATGAGCCGGTTAATTTAGTACCGTTTTGGCTTATTATTTGGTTAGTACTTACTGTAAGTTGATTTAATACAGCATCACTACCTGAGACTATGACTTTTTTCCAAGTTGCCATTATATGTTATTTTAGTTTTATGTTTAATTATAAATATGTTAAAATCCTAAAAAGAAATCAGTTCCATTAAAATATATACCTCCTTCGGTTGCAGGGGGTGTATAATTTAAAGGTCCAAATACTGTTACTCCAGATCCTGTTACTGTTAAAACAGGTGTAGATCCTGATGTTATTGATAAAGAAGTTTCAGCAGTTTGATTTAAAATGTTTAATCCACCTGTTATAAAAACTATTTGATGTAGTGGATTAACATAAGATGCTGTTAAAGAATTTATAGCCCAACTTGCTGTTCCAAATAATAAAGATCCTTCTGTTATTGTTAATGAACCTGAAATTATTGTTGGACCTGCTGATAATGATCCTGTTATCTCTATATCATATATAGTAGCATAAGTATTATTACCTACATCTATAAAAGGACCAGAATAACCTGATGGGCCTTGAGGGCCAACAGAAATAACTTCTACAACATTTGTAACAGGTTGAGTAACATTGATTTGGTTATCAGTTGTTACTACTGTTACATTGTTGTATGTTATTTCGCTTCTAACAGTATTATTCTGCATTATTTATTTTTTATAAATATTAATATAATGCATTCCAAGTTGTACCATCATAGAAATATATTTTTGGAGGTATACTAGAAGACACAGCTAATGCTCCTGTAGGAGGAGAACTAGGTAAAGGATCTTGAGGTGTTAATGTTAATAAATTAGAAATAGTAGCTGAGCCACTTATGTCTAATGTTGATGTTGGAGTTCCTGTCCCTATACCTACTCTACCAGATCCTGTTATAAACAAAATATTATTTGTAGTTGGAGAATCTATTTCTAATAATCTTGCTGTTGAAGAACCAGTTATATGAATTGAAGCTGATACTTGAGCAACATCTGATGTAGGTGTAAAACCTACTCCTATATTTCCTTTTAATACAGTTCTAACTATACTATTATTACCTATAACAACAGTATTAGCTCCTTGGCCAGATGTTTGATAACCAATAACAATACTATTACTATCAGAATTATCAAATCCTCTTACTTCTGTTCCGATATAAACTCCATTAGAAGCATTAGTTATATTAGTTGATCCATTACCTTGATACCAAAGAGCAGTATGCCCTAAAACAACATTATTATTTCCTGTTATGCTTCTAGCAGCTTGTTCTCCAATAGATATAGTATTTTGAATATTAGTAGCGGCTGAGAACATTGATCGATATCCTATAAAGATATTACTGTTTCCAGAACTAACACTGGCTCCTGCTTCATGGCCTATCAAGACTCCAGCTGAGTTACCTGTATTAAATCCAATATTAATTCTACTATATAAAGCACTACCAGCTTGGTAGTTATTACCTATAATAACATTGCCAAATTCTCCACCTCTAATACCCATACCATTAACTAATAAAGGCCAAGCTCTTGTTAAGTTAGTACTAGATCCAAAAGTATTAATAGTAGCATTTATATTTAAACCAATAGCAGTTTGAGCATTAGCTGTAGCTGTTATTGTTGGAGCAAAATTCATAACAGATATAGAATCATTAGCTGTATTACGGAGTGTAATTGTAGGACTGATAGAGCTAAATGTTTCACCACTACCTGTTGTTGTTCTTGAACCAGTTAATACAAAACTATTATTTGAATTATTATTTAAATTAAATGATCCTGTTATAAAAGTAGATCCTGTTACTAATACATTTTGCCTAAGTGGATTTATAAATGAAGCAGTTAATGCTTGAGAAGAACTTTGAGCCCAACTTGCTGTTCCAAACAAAGAACCAGTAATTCCTTGTGTTACAGCAACACTACCTGTAACTTCTAAAGAACCTGAAAGAGCAAATAAATCAAAATCAAAATCTATGAAATTAGCTGAGATATCTAAAGAACTGCCACTATTAATATCTAAACTTCCTGATAAAATTAAAGAACCTAATAAAGTAAGTGATCCTGTATTTGTACTATCTGTTATAAGAGCAGATTGTATACTTTCTCCAGCTGAGCTAGATTTATGGATAAAGATTTTACCATCATTTGTATTAATAGCTATTTCTCCTAAATTTAAGGAAGATGTTGTTGGTATTGATCCAACTGTATTGCTTCGTTTATGTAGTATTTTATCAGCCATTAATAAGCATTAAAGAAGTTATTTATTCTTGTTTCTATTCCAGCTCTATTAGCTGATTGATCTGTGGTATATATTACAAGTTCAGATAAAAATCCACTACTTATATTTCCAGATGTATCTCCTCTTCCTTGACCTGCTCTATTATAAAATAAAGCTGAGTTAGTATTTTCTATAGAACCAACTGTTTGGAATGGAGATTTTGATCCAACTAATGTTCCGTTTTTATAAAGATAAGCATTAGCTGTAGCATAATCAGCTATACCTGTTATTACATTTGCTACATTACCATGTGTGCCCGCTGAGGAAGATTGTAATGTATCTGCGTTTAATCTTCGACCTCCAACAAATAAAGTATTAGCTCCTGCGCTATCAGCTGCTATAAAGAATCTAGAAAGAGTATCTGTTGGAGTTGTTATATTTAAAATAGTATGTCTAGTAGCTGTTACATCTAATATTTGAGCAACAGTAAAGGCATAAACATATTGTTTATTATTTAAGAAAGTCACAGGATCTGGAAAAGACAAGGAGCATCTATCACCACCATAGTAATTTATAGCTGGTTTTCCACTAGAGGTTGCTAACACACCAGCATTTACAATTCTTGGTTGGTTGAAGTTACTACCTTCAGTTAAATTCCTACCATTTAAAGACTGGTCATACCATCTATCTACAAAAGCGTCTCCAACACCTGCAAATGTAAGTAATGAGGCTGTGTCTAAGACATTATTAACAAATCCTATATCTTGAAATGTATTATCTGAGCTTCTTCTAACTCTTAAGCAATTACCTGTGTATCCGCTTCTAAGTTTTCTAACAGAGTAAGCTACTTCAGCATTTGGATATAAATCAAGTAAATATGGAAAATTTACTAATATATAATTAGTTTTAGTTAATGAAATTGTACCTCCTAAATTTGTAGCACTTAATGTTACACTTTGTGATCCTAAAGAATTAAATTGGAAAGTTGGATTTTGAAGACTACTTGTTGTGGGAGTAGCACCTGGTATAGACCAATACCAAGCTGTTGGATTATTAGTAGATAAATCTGTGAAACTAGCTGTTTCACCTATATTAACTACTAATGGACTTCCAATAAAATCAACTACTGGAGCAGGAGGAGTAGTTACAGTTTTGATCTTACCTAAACTTAAATTTCTATTTGATATTCTTAAACCCATAATTTGTTATAAATATTTTAGTAAAAACCCCCATCGATATAAGATGCTGTTAAAGCATTTATTGCCCAACTGCTTGTTCCAAATAAACTACCAGTTATACCACTTGTTACTATTAAAGAACCAGTAATATCAGTATTAATACTAATAGAGACTTTAGTATCATTATCTGTTATATTTGAATCATATATATGATCTCCGCCTTGTCCTCTAACTATTTTATTTAATGTTGGGTAAGTTATATCTTCTAAAGAACCTGTATTTCTAGGTCCAGATATAAATCCTCCTCCTGAGTAAGAAGATCCACTAGCATTTTGATAAATAAAATGATTAGTAGATGAATCCCATAATAAAGAAGATGTATGATTAGCTGATCCTGAGTCAATTATTATTAAACCAGCATATCTAGCAGCTGGAGGTTGGGTGTTTAGAATAATAAATTCTTGACCTATATAAACTGCTGAACCAGTGATTGACTCTACATACCCAAATGAAGCAGATTGAGCTGTTATTGAAGCTGCTTCTATATTATTTGTTACAAATAAATTTGAAGCACTTAAATTTAAATTATTTGGAATAGAAAGAGCATGAGATGAGGTTATGGCGACTCCAGCCCAACTGGCTGTTCCTTGTAAAGATCCTATAAAGGAACCTGTAAAAGATCCTGTGTTATAAGAAGATGTAAAATTATTAAAAGAAGAAGTTGTTATAAAAGAACCTGATTTAGAAACAAATATTGGATCTGTTTCATTAAAGTTATTAGCCCAGCTTGCAGTTCCAAAAATAGATCCTGTTAAAGAAGCTCCTTGAGATAATATAATAGAACCTGTACTTAATAATAAATTTCCATTATTATCAACACTTAATGTTGTTAAAATAGTATTAGTATTATTTATAAAATTTATACTATTTTGGCCTACATTTATATCATTAACTGTTAAAGAACCAGTTATATCAACTGATCCTGTTATAGTTTGGTTACCTATAAATGTATTAGATCCAGTAGTTGCTAATGAAGAAGTATCAAAAGTTATATTATTTATTCTGCTATTAAAAGAAGCACTATCAACATAATATGAACTAGTAAAAGAATTAAATGAGGAAGTTGTAACAAGAGATCCAGTATCAGCTGATTGGCCTTGTGAACCAGATGGACCTTGAGGACCTTGGGACCCTTGAGGACCAGGTGTATTTACAATAATTGTATACATTAGAATCTAGTTACCTCTTGACTTAATTTAACTTGACCTTCTAATAAACGTACAGTATAAGGACAATTTGATCCAGAATATATTTCTAAATCATAATAAGCGGTATTAAATGTTAATGCTGAGCTTGTACAAGAAGCTATATAGATTCCTATTGAACCGGAAGTTGTTGGAGTTGTACCATTTAGTCCATTAAAATTTAAACCAGTTCCATCAGGATTCAATGAACTACTTAAAGTTAAATAAATTGTTGAGTTAGGTAGATCAGCATATGTACTCCTAAACTGCATTCTTCCTGAGTATCCTGTTAAGTCTACGGGAGTATTATTTGAATCTTTATATTGAACTTCAAAATTAATTGTAGCTCCTTGTTCTATAACAAATGAATATTTTCCTGCTGCCATGTATAGTAGAGTTGTTGTTTATAAATATTAAAAAATACAGGAAAAGAGTAGTATTGACTATAAGTCTCTAAAGTCCTCGTAAGTTTTTAATATTTCTTCAACAATCTCATGGCGGTGATTTTTCTTAAGTGTGATAATTCTTACACCTTTGATTCTTTCTTCTAATCTAGCGAAAAAACTTATACCAGAATCTTTTTTACTTTTTAAGTCTACTTGAGATAAATCACCACAAAATACCATTTTGCCACCTTTACCTAAACGACCTAACATCATTTCAGTTTGTTGGTGAGTAATATTTTGACATTCATCTACAATAACAAAACTATTTGGAAAAGTTCTACCTCTCATAAATGCGAACGGTACAATTTCAATTTGATTTTCCATTACCATTTTATCTATTTTATCCTTATCATATAAAAGATATAAGTTAGAATAGATAGGAGCTAACCAAGGATCCATTTTTTCTTTTAAATCGCCTGGTAGAAAGCCAATTTCTTCTTTAGAAACAGTTGGACGAGTAATGACAATTTTTTCCATTTCTCGTTTAAAAACTAAATCTAAAGCTATTTGACATGCTAATAATGTTTTACCACTACCAGCCATTCCTTTTATTAAAGTAACAGGATTATTTAAAATAGTCTGTTTAGCTTCTTTTTGTTCTTCATTAAGAGAAAGTTTAAATTTTATATCACCCTTAGGTTTTCTTTTCTCTTTTGCTATTTCTTCGTTATTGTATGACATAATCTTTATTGATAAATATACATAATTTAAATTAGATATCCAAATTTATTTTAAAAAAAAGAAGCCGAGCTTTTTAGGGCTCGGCTTACTTTTTCTTTATGCTAGACTACTATTAGAGGCTAGTTAAACCACTAACATAAATCTTACCATAGAATTCAGGACGTAACATCTTCTTAGCGTAACGAGTCATCAAACCTTTACGTGGAGTGAAGGTATTTGGATCGTACACAAGAGGAGTCATGATCAACGGAATATATGGAGCGAATACGGCACCAGACTCAAGGAACTGCTTACCACGGAATCCCATTAAAATAACGTTTTCAGTCATATATGGATTCTTATAAACGGTATAGCGGTTATTGATAGCACCAACTTTCTGAACACCGAAAGCATATTCCATGTTAGCAGCATCACCATTAGTGTTAGCGGCAAAACCTGGGATTGATTCGAGTACAGTAGCTACGGTAGGAGAACATACTAAGAAGTTTGCACCACCACGGAGGGTTAATTGGTGAATCTTGTTAGAAATCTTCTGCATTTTAGTTCCAAGAGTTTGGAACCAACCGCCTTGAGTGTTGTAATATCCACCGCCAGCTACTGATCTTTCAACTAAAGTTGAAGTAGCAGCATCAAAGAAAGTGTTATTATTTACAGACCAGTATTCAGTACCAGCAGCAGCATCTTCAATTAACATATCAAGAATTTCGAGGTCAATTTCCATAGAAATGTATTCGCTCATGATGTTAGTTAATTCAGCTTCAGCATCAATATTCTGGTAAGCGTTCAAATCTTGAGCGAATTCAGGCGTCCACACTGCTTTTAACTTTTTAGTCTTAGCAACAATAGCTTGAGATTGCATCTTGATATTAACTTCAGGAATAGAGATTGTAGTACCTGTAGCACCAACCGCAGTATTTGTACTAAATGTTTGTCCATCTTCAAAATCACCACGATTATTATCAGCTGTAATTTTATTATAGAAGACAGTAAATGCTGTTGTTAAAGTTGGGATTTCAGCAGTAGAAGCCGTAACAAAGAAATTGATCTGACCAGCAGTATAATTATAAGCATGGAATGCGGAAAGATTATCAGCTACAGACACTGAACCTGAAGTAATAATAAATCCACGAACTGCATCTGGATCAAAAGCTGATAATGAAGCAGTACCTATAGTTAATTTCTTAATACTACCAGCAGCTGCTGATGCTGATAAATCAGAATCAAATCCTACTTCAGCCCAAGAAGCTGAAGCTGCTGTAACTGTTACAGCAGAAGCAGTAAATTGGTTAGTGGAGTAAGCAAAACGACCAGCCCCATATAAACCACCAGTAGTGCCAGTAGTTTGGAATGGGAATTGACCTAATGGATTACGAGCACCATACATAGAATCACCAGAAGTGAATGGATTCTTAGTAGTTCCATATTGGAAGTCAAGGAAGAATACAAGACCAGAAGGTAAATTCATTGGCTGTACACTAACAAATTCTTTTGCGGCGATTTGTCCAAATACTTTACGTACTAATGGAAGAGCAATACCAGCCCAGTTTTCAGATTGACCTACAGTAAATGTACCTGCGGTTGGAGAAGCACCAGTTTGGCTAGCTTCTACTACTAATTGTTTTGCTTGATTTTCAAGGATAAGAGCCATATTATTGCGCTCAACCTCTGAACCAAAGCCTTCAAGTAAGCCCGTCTTGGACCACTTGGAAGCTAATTTGGCAGCATCGCCTTGAAGCGATTTCCAGGGATTAGCTGATTCGAGTAATGATTGAATTGAACTCATGTTTTTTTCAGTTTTTAATTTGTTTTTAAATTGTTTTTAAATTAAGTTATTTGTTACCACCAAACGCTAACTCACGCATACGAGCGAAAGCATCGTTCTCAATGATTGGTTTTGATGTAGCACCACCTAATACTTTAGAGGCAGAACCTAATGATTCTTTAATAGGAGCTTTTGTAGTTGTTTTTAAGCCTTCTACTAAAGTTTCATAAACAAGTTCAACTTCTTTTTTAGTTGTTGCTTTATCAAACGCAGTTAAAACCTTTACCTTTTGTGATTCAGTTAAAGACTTGTTGCGGAAGATTTTGTTAGTGTAAAGAAGTTTAGCGTTCAATAAATTTACTTCATTTAATTCATTACGAAGTTCATTTAATTGTTCTTCCATTTCTTGAGTTTCAGCAGTTTTACCTTTTAAACCTTTAATAAAATCAGCTGCTGCTTTTTTACCCTTTTTAAGAGCATTAGCTAAACCAGTTCTGATTTCATCTGTGGCTAGAGCGGCTGCGCCTACTATACCAAGAGTACTAAGAACAGCTAGGATTGTTTCAGCTTGATTTAAATAAACATCAGAGCCAATTTCAATTTCTTCCATTTTTTCTTTTTCTTTTTTCTCTTCAAGAGATTCTTCTTTTTCCATTTCAGCTAAGAGTTCATCAATATTGAAAACTTCGTCAAGCTCTTCTTCAGCGCCTGCTTCCATATCCATATCAACTTCTTCTTCACCTTCTTCGCCAGCTTCTAATTCACCAGCTGATACCATGTCTTTAATTACATCTTCAATGAAAGATTTAAGATCATCTTCAGACATATCTTCGATTGACATTTCTTCTTCTTCACCTTTAGCTTCATAAACATCTTCTTCCATGTACGTTTCGTCCATGTCATCAGATTCTTCTAATTCAGCTAATAGTTCATCTAAAGAAACTTCTTCGGTCATGTCTTCTTCTTTCTTTGCTTCTTCCATTTTCTTTTCTTTTTCTACTTCAGAAACTTCACTTTCTTCTAACTCAGTTTCATTATCTTCCATTTCTTGTAATTTAGCAGATAATTTTTCCTTGAGGTAGGGAGTAAATGCTTCTTCTAAAGCAGCTTTTGCATTTGCGATAGCAGTTTCTTTAACAGCTTTAGCATCTGCGATTGCTTCTTTAAGCAAATCTCTGTTTGTTGCCATTTTTCCTTAAGTTTTTAATTTGGAAATACGCTTAATATGAACTGATGTTCGAAGCGTAATGTATTATATAAAAGTAATGCCTCATTAATGGGCATATTCTGTGATACGTATATGCGTATTTATATAAAGTCGCAGAGCGAGGAAAAGAAAAGCGCTTTTTTAAAAAATAGGACAGGTGCCGTTAGCACATAAAATTTCTGTCACTATAGAATTTACTCTACCATAAGGATTAATTGGAGATGATAATCCTTCATTTAATGGAGTCATAAATGAGCCTGGATTTGAAGGTGTACTTACAAAATCCCAACATAATAGTTCAAAATCATCTTGTACTTCTAATACTTCACCTACTTGTTTTAGGCTTCCCATTCCGCGAGATGAAACCCCTACTTTAATACCTGATCCTATTAAAGCTGTTAAAATATTACCTGATGGAGTTGGTAAAATTTCTATTTTACCCATAATGTTATCTCCGTCCCACCAAATGCTTGATATATTATGTGATACATTTTTTAAGTTAATTACTTGAGAGTCAGGATGATCTAATTCACCACATGCTCTTCTTTCTTTAACTAAAGTCATATACTTATTAATTTCTCTTTCCCATAAATCTTTAGCATAGTATCTACCATTTCCGTTTTTTACTTCACAAGTAGCTAGAATACCTTCAACTAAAGGATTACCATTCACACTCTTACCTTCAGTAAGAGCAACTGGTGATATACTAAATGGGCGAGTCTCTATTAATAAGGATTTCATATTATTTATTTGTCGCTTTTTTAAATACGCTATAGTTTGGATCTTCAAATGGTTTTCCGTATTTGGATTTAACTATTTTTTCAAATTCTTCAACACTAATAGCATTTTTACCTACAGTTTTAGAAAGCATATTTTCTATATTTTTCTCAACAGAATTAAGTAACTCTTTCATTTTAGGATTAGGATGATTTTCATACCATTTAATTACTTTATCTGTTATTTTTTCTGCTTTAGCAGGGATTGATCCTTCGTTTAAATTTATTTCTTTTTTAATATAAGTTTTACCTATAGCACTATAACTAGTTTTAGATTTTTGTCCTACTTTAATGTAAGTTGGGGTTTTATCTGAAACTTTGATTACTTTCATAGAAATACTTTTGGGTTCAATATTTGTTACTTCAAGTGTAGAATCACTATTTTTATGATAGAGAATATCACCTTTTTTAACCGGGGATTCATTATTTTCACTTAAATTAGCTTCATCATAATCTCCAGTTTGATCGTTCCAATCTTCCTTCTCTTCTCCATATTTATTAAGTTCTTCTTTAATAATATTACGAACTAAAGAACGAAGTTTTTGTTCTGCTTCAGTCATTCCTTGAGATGGAATATCTTTATCCGCCTTTATAGGAAAAGCATAGTTCATAATTGTGTCAATTTGAGTTCCTGGGAGATCTTCATTTTCTAGATAAGCAAACGCTTCGTCCTTACTCATATTATTAGAATCAATAACACTTAAATAATAATCTAAAATATCAGTGTTTTCTTTAATTTTTCCTTCTCTTAATCCAGTTATATTAAATAAACTCATTCTAACAGAAGGTCCTTTTGATCCATCATCTCTAATACTATATAATACTTTTCCATCATAATAATATAAATCGTTTTGATCTTTAGTATTCTTATAAAGAGCTAATCCCTTTTTATCTTCTTTATCAATTAATTGTAATGATAATTCTCTTTTTTCTTTATTTTCTTTTAAATCACCATAACCTGATGATTTATGTTTACCTTTTGGTTCTTTAGGTTCGCCTAAACCAGGAGCTTCAGTTGTATATCCAACTCCTTTAGTTCCAAATTCACCATTTTTAGTATAATATAAAGGATCTTTAGCTAAGTTTTTAACAACTATAGCTTTAAGTTCATCACCACTTTTTTCTTTATTCTTCTCGTCTTTTAATTCAGCATAAAATCCTTTCATGATCTCGTTAAAATTAACGTTATCAGCGTTTTTCATGTCTGAGTTATTATAAGCGTGTTTTTGAGCATCTAATACTTCTTTAGATGTTTCTTTTTCAGTTGCTTTAGTCTCTTCTGCTAAAATTTTCTTCCAATCCCAAATATCAAATCCTTTAGAAACAACACCACCTGCTGCTTCACTAATGATTTGTTTAGATTTTAATACACCCGAGGCTGTGTCAAAATCAGAGTATTGATTCACATATTGAGGAAACAAATGTCTAGCTTGTTTTAAGAATTGAGCTTTATTTCCGTTACCATTTTTAATGGCGTTATATTGTTCTTGTAGTGTTCTCATTTTTTATTGAAGAGTTTAATGATGTCGTCTAAATAATCAACTGCTAAATCGGTACCATACTGTATTTTAAAGTCTGGAGAATTTTTATAGTACTCCATTGTTTGTGCTTTAGCTTGTTTTAATAGAGGGAGTAAAGTGTTTAATTTATCTTCTATTTTATCAAAATCACTTACTCTTTTTTCTATAAATTGTGATAAAGCAGGATCAGTTAAGTTAAGATTATTAATGTAAGTGTCAGTTGCTTCTTCTTCTAATTTCTTTTTCCATAAATCTTTATGATCTATAGTTTTAGAAGCTTTATGAAGCTTTTTAGCATTTACTGGTTTCCAACCTAACTTATAATAATAAATATTTTGGGCTCCTTTAGCTTTTTTATTAGGATTAAAAGCATAAGGAGTAGCATATTGAGCTCCAGAGCCAGGAGTGAAAGTACCAGCACCTGCTCCAGCGCCAGTAGCACTCATTTCTTTTAACTTTTTGAGTACTACTTCTTTAAGTTTATTTAAATTAGGTTTATCCATTTACTGATTTAAGTTCTTCAATTAAATCACAGTATTGTAATAAATTAACTATATTATCATTAGTTACTTTATCATTTTTTCCTAACTCAAGTAATAAATTAGTTACCTCATTGATTTTAATTTTGGTAACTTCATTTTTAGTTTTTTTATTTAATTTAACAAGTTCATTTTTGAAATCACCAATTTTAGTATTATAAAATTCTTTAAGTTTACTTGTGTTATCTACACTATTAATAAACTCTTTAAGAATTGTTTTTTTAGTATTACTAAAGTCTGAGTATTTACTGTTGAATTTGTCTAATAAAATTTTATATGTTAAGATACGAGTATCTTTGTCATAAGTAGAAAATTCATTTATTACTTCATCATTAGATTCTTTTGGTTTTGATGTTAATGAAGTTAAATGTTCAAGTAAAACTAATTTATTTGAAATTGTTTGCTCATGAAACACTTTTTTCTCACTATTATAGGCTTCAATTAAAGTATAGATTGAGGCTTGAGCCTTATAGTTAGGTAATTTACTTTTAAAAAAGTCCTCTAAATTATAATATTTTTTAATTTCATTAATTAAATTATACTTTTGTCTTTTAAGAGCTGAGCGGTTTAATTGCTTGGAGCTTTCTAAGATAGTATTGATTATAATTTCAGCTTTCCCTTCAGTTAAATTAGTACGCTTTAATAAACTTTCATATAATTTATATTCGCGTCCTAATTCAGTTTTACTGAAAAACTTTTTAAGAATACCCGTGGCTTCTGAGGATTTACCCGATAAAGTGTCGGATGTTATCTGCCTTACTAATAATTCAAAGAGAATACCTGTATTCTTAAATTTTGAATGTTTTATAAGCATTTAAAGTTATGTTTTTGTTATAAATATATCAGGATTGTTTAACCTCGCAGTTGTTTTTCGTCTAATAATGATTCTTTTGCCTTATCTGATTGGAAAACTAATTTTTTCTCTATTTCATTTAAAAATTGTTTATTTTTTAGATAAGTATTTTCTGTCAATTGTTTGGATTGACCTGCCATTTCATCATCATTTTTCATGGCTGTTCTACCTAAACGATCTCTACCTAAAGGATTATATTGAGTATTAATAGTACTTACTTTTTCTTTAGGTCTTCCTAAAGTTATATCATCTCCATAACCATCAGGAACATTAGCAGGATCAGATACAACACGACCTTTACCATATAAAGCTGCTAAGTCATGTGGTGTACCATAAGATTTACCTGTTTCTAATGGATCATTACCTTCATTAGTCACCTGAGCTAATCTGAATCTACGTTTAGCATCTTGAAGTATTAAATCTCTGTATTCATCATATTGGTCTTCACTAAAGTGGAATATATGATGGTAAATCCAATCTGTGGGTAATAATTGAGCATCCATAATGTTTTTAGCTAATTCTACCTTTTCTTTCATTAACATTATACGCTCTTGATCATAAATGATTGAAGGTGTTGTTAATGAGATTTCAAAATTAGTTAAAGTTTCACCTCTATATCCTTGAGTGTATAAATGTACTAATGCTATTTTATATAGTTCTGATAAAAGAATACGTTGGATTCTATCAATTGTACGAGCAAAACGAATATCTTCTGCTGCTAATGTTGCTTTGCCTGATAAATCTTTTTCATAGCCCATAAATGCTTTAGGTACTTTAAGAGCGGCAAATAACTTTTCTCTTAAATATACTACATCTTCTATACTATTATACTCTAAACCTTTAGTAGTTTCTATTTTAGTTGTTTGATCATTACCTCGAACAGGAATATAAAAGTCTTCCAACAAGTTTTGCATGTTGTATTTTAAATTATATTCACCAGTTTGTGGATCCATATAAGGTACTTTCTTCATGGTTCTAATAGTCTTTTGCATGAAGTTTTCTACCTCGTTAGGAGGAATAGCTCCTACGTTAACATAAAATATTCGTTTTTCAGGAGCGCGAGAGATCCTATGAATTAACATAGCATCTTCCATTAATGTATATTGTTTAAATAATTTACGAGCAGGTTCTATATATGAACGACCATATGGAAGATAGTTAACATCTGTTAACAATCTAAAATGAGCCATTTCATAATTGTCAAAAAAGATACCAGAAGCATTAATGTTATTACCTCCACCCATATTAGGAACAGTATACTGACCTGTACCTCCTACAAATCCATCTGGGTTGAATCTAAATCTTACTGCTGTTGGAGCATTTGAATCATATCCTTCTTGTCTTTCAATATGATAAGCAGTATAAGGAATTACATTATACACACCAAATTTTTCAGCGATTTCTAATTTTAAAAAGAAATCACCATATTTACACATTTGGCGAGTCCAAGACCAAAGATTAAATTCAACATTTAAAACATCATAGAATAAATTATATAGTATTTTTTGAATATCTTCATCTGAACTACGAATTTGGAGTACTTCTCCCATTTCATTTTTTAATGAACATTCATCAGCTACAATATCTAAAGCAGACGCTATAATAGCATCATTATCCATCACATCATAATCTGAGTAGAGTTGAGATCTTAGATATTGATAGTTAACATTTAATTGTTGACCATAAAGTGAGGTTGCGTTTGTTGAATAAACTCTACTAAATCTATCAACTAAAGAGTTTGTTTCATATTTGCCACTTCTTTGAATGGAATCAACATCCATTACTTTAAGTTGGTTTCCACCTTCATTACGAATAATTACATCCGTTGAAAATAGTCTTCGTAATCGTGTAAATACACTAGTATCAGCCATGTTTTATTTATTTAAAGTAACCAACTAATATCTTCAGTTCCACCATTGTTTGTAGGCATATGATATGGGTTATCTTTACCTGTAGCGAAATATGCTCCTTGATATTGAGCTGGTTTTGATATATTATTTATTGTTGCTTTAGTTAATTCAATTCCTTGTGTTTTATTTTTTAAAGCAGTGTCTCTAAGATACATAGCGGTACTATAAGACATAACTAAATCATCGTTATATCCAGCTTGTGCTTCAGCTCTACCATTTCTCCAAATAAAAACTTTCATTTCTTCAATTAATCTTTTTGATCTAATTATAACACTATGATCACCAAAATACTCTCTACCCTTATTAATAATTAAAGGACGATTCCTTAAATTCATAGTAATACCAGGTATCATTTTAGAGTGATCTTCATATTGACTAAAATACGAATCAGAAAGTGGGGTATCACTCTTTGGTGAATAATAGAGATTCCTATAATTTCTTTCTTGAATAGCATCTAATGTTGCCCATCCAATATTATTATTTTCTACTACTAATAATGCTTCATTATATTCAGAGGCTATACCTACTAACATATAACCAAATTCTTTAGGTGGTAATTGTCCTTTATATTCAGCTACTTGTGCATTAGTTTCAACATCAAATATATGAAATGCAGAAAAGTCTTTACTATCACCTCTAGCTACATCTGCTATCACCATATAATTCCTAGTATAATCTGGTGATTCCCAAATCCATAAATTTTTATCTATTCCTCTACGTTCCATAGGTTCGCAAACGTGAGTAGTCATCATATACTCCAAATGTTCTGGGTAGTAAACTACATCTCCTGATGTTGTGAAATCACAGTCACATTCTTGAGCTGCTAGTCTAGGGTCACCTAGTAATTCATCTTGGCGTTTTCTCCAAGTCTCATCTCGTTCAGGATGAACATACCAAGGTAATTTAATAGGTAAAAAGTCATTTTCTTGTGATTCTGCTTTTACCCAGGTTTGATGAAACCAATTACCAGTACCATATGGAGTAGATAATACAATAGCACCACCACCTGTTGCTAAGGTTTGTTGAGCAGAAGCCCAAATTTCACCTATATTCTCAATAAATGCTGCTTCATCAACTATAAGTAAAGATACAGCTTCAGATCGACCTGCATCACCAGCTGCGGATACTGCTTTGATTTGAGAACCATTATTTAGTTTTAAACTTAATTTATTATTTTCATCTGCTGGTAATTTAAGCCAAGATGGTAAATTATCGTACATAAAACGTACTTTAGTTACCATGTTTTTAGCTGTTTCTTGTTTAGTAGCTAAACATAATACGTTTTTATCTTTATGGAATAACATTAACCATAAAGAATAACCAGCCGCTAATGTTGAAATACCTAACTGTCTAGATTTTAAAACAACAGAGTATGGATTATCTCTCCATAATGTTAATACTTTACTTTGAAATGGATAAAGATTAAAAATTACTCGCCCACGTTGTGGATGTTGAATATGACAATACTTACGCATAAAGTGCGCCGGGTCATGAGCGCACTTTACGTATTCTTCTCTTATTATTTGTTTTAAGTCTTGCGACATTATATTTCTCCACCTCCTATAAGTTTCTTAGTCAATAAACTAATATCTTGTCCTCTAAGAAGATTTTTATTTTTACCAATATATTGTCTTAATGCGATCATTTTGTCATTATATTCTTTTGATCCAGACTTCATATTTTGGAGTTTGTCAGTTACATTTTTAATAACATTAATTGCTTTATTAAGCTCACTGCTTTTTCCAGTATCAATATCACCTGCTATTTTTTTAATTTCTTTATCAGTAGTGACTTGTGGTTTTTCTTCAGGAGTTGTGTCTTCATCATCTGCTTTAAAGAAATCATCTTCTTCTTCATCTGCTTCAGGTTCAACCTCAGGAGCTGCTTTAGATGGTTTTTCAGCTGCTGCTAATTTACCTCCACCTAATACTCCAATAGCTTTAAATTTATTTAAAATAAAATTAAGAGATGAACCATCACCTTTACCTAATTTAGCTCCTAAATCTTTTTGAGTAAGACCATCCTCACCTGCTTCTTCAATTGCTTTTAATACATCAGCATAAAGACCCGCGCCATATAATTCTTTAGCTTCAGCAAATTTACCTGTGTCACCTATTTTGTAACCACCTGCTTTACGAGCTTCGTCAATATCTTCTTCAGCTACCACATTAACATCAATACCTTGAGTTGTATATTTTTTGATTTCTGGTGGGGCAGATGCTGGTGTTCCTTTTTTAACAACTACAGCTCCAGCTGCTTTATCAACATCTATTTCAGATAGTGTTTCTATAATTTCCTCACGGATATAACTATATAGGTCTTTACGTTTCATTGAATAGTTTTTGTTATAAATATTACAGACCTAGATAAGATTTTATTTGTTTTAACCTATCCTCAGTAGATCCTGATATTATTCCGAAATTCCCTATTTTATCTAAATTAGAAGAGCAGATGTATTTAATCATATCATCTATTTGATTTCTATAATCTACATTAGTAGTGCGAACATTATTATCTTCAATAGCAACACCAGCAGGACTAACATAAAATATCCAATCATATTCCTCAATAAACTTAGAAGCATATTCTTCAAACCCATCTTTATCAAAAATATCTATAGACTCAGCACAAAAAGTAAACGCCATTACATCTATAACTGTTCTATCAGTTATAACATTTTCATGAAGTAATTCTGAGCATCGTTCAGCTAAGAATATAGTTTGACCTTTTAATGTACTATCTGTGTTTAAAGGTATTCCTAAATCTCTTAAATACTTACTTCGCTCAGTAGCAAACTTATAGTCTTTAAATTCAGGTAATTCTTTTAAAGCGTTTACTAGTGTAGTTTTGCCTACACTTACTGTTCCACAAAATCCAATCTTCATATCAATGTCTCATTTTAGCTGCTCCTGTTTTATACCAAGGTAAACCAGTACCATCTTTTTTAACTTTTTTAAAGTCATCTTTAGTATAAAAAATACCAAATAAATAATACTCTTCTTTTCCATCAGGATGAATTAGAGCAGGACCTTCAGGATTATGTAATTTATTGTCACTAACATAACGGACGGTACCATCAGGTGACTTATACCTTTTAATTTTATTTAATTCCATAACTTTTATTTTTAATATAACTTAAAAAGTCATAAAAGCCAAGCTTTTTTATTGATTAAATTCTCCATAACTAATAGCTTGCCAATAAACACTATTTGCTAAAGCAGTATTACTATTAGAATTTATAATAAAACTACCCGATACTTTAGATTCAATAATCCATGATCTTGCTTCTTCACCAGTTACAGTCACACTATAACTAGCATTTGGGAATGGTGTGGCAAATGTAACTGTTGCTTTTTTAGGATTACCAGCAAAAGTTCCACCAGCTACAGCGTTATTTTTTGTAATCATCCCATTAACATAGGAGGCAGTATAAGCATAACTAGCTGTACCAAAAAGACTTCCTGTTATACCATTAGTTACATTAACACTACCACTAAATACAGCTGGGCCTATGTTTGTAAATGTTGAAGATCCTGATACTAGTAGTGAACCTGTTATAGATTGATTTCCAACTGTAATTTGATTTCCGGTTAATGTTAAAATTGATCCGTCAAATTGTAAATTGGATTCAGCATCTAATGTATCAGCATTACCTGTGGCTGTGAGTATAGAATTATTAGCATTATTATTAATAACAATACTATCTCCATCTAAATAAGAAGCGGTGTAAGCGTAACTAGCTGTACCGAATAATGAACCTGTGATAGAAGAGGCACTTACAAAAGATGCTGTTAAATTAATAACTGATACTCCATCATCTGTTGTTAATGAACCAGATAATGTATAACTTCCTGATAATGTTTTTGTGTTATTCCAAAGATTTGTTCCTCCATTATATATTAACAAATCACCATTTGCTGGGGTTGAGATGGATACGTCTGTTAATCCTGCTAATGTAGATGCTCCACCTCCACCAGCACCACCAGTACCGGACCCTCTAAATAACCCTGCTTGATAAAATTCATATGACGCGGGTACTGTAAAATTAGCATCATTTCTTAATATCATATAACCAACATAAATGGAGCTGGCGGCTGTATTAGGAGCTTCGGTAAATGGTTCAGTAGTTACTGCTGCTAATGCATCTGCTTCATTGGCGTATTCAGCATTTCCATAATAAACAAATAATGCCTTTGTTGCACTATTAGGAAAATAATATACTCTTTGTATAGTCCATTTATTAGAACCTACAGGTGTTAATGTACCCGCGTTTGAATATTGGGATGGATCTATTGTAGCATAACCAGCTCCTCCATTTGTATTGTAACCCCAATTTGATTGCCAATTAGATCCTGATTGGTAGTATCTAAATATTTTAGAAGTAGTTATACCTGTTGCTTCTACAATATAGCTTGGTTGGTTAGGATCAACTACATAATTTCTACCATCTACCCAAGATGTGCCACCACTTAATACTAAACTTCCTGTTGAAGATCCACTTGGTGTTAAAGCATATCCTGAAATTTTTAATGCTCCAAATGCTTTAATAAAATCAAAAGATCTTTGCTTCCATCCATATGCTACACCAGGGAAAGTTTGAACACCATTTATTGTAGATCTGTTTTGATGAAGTACAATACCAATTGGAATAAAATCATTATAATCACCATCAACATATGGTGTTCCTTGTGCTTTAATTACTGCTGTACCTGCTGAGGAGGATATTGCTACAAACTGTTGATCAAATGATCCACTTAAAGCATCAATAGTATTGGTTAAATTATTCCATTCTAAAAATTGTATTGTAGGATATGGATCATCACCAATTGATGCATTAAGGTCTACAATAATACCACTACCACTACCTACTTGGTATATTGTAGATGACTGTGTTGTAATTAAACCACCATGTAATAAACCAGTATATAAATTACCTTCTATCCAGCGTAAACGTGTTGTGTTAGTATATCCTACACCATTTTGTGAAAAATATAAGTCATTTGTTGAACCCGATACATAGATGTATGAGGCAGATATTGTTGTGTCAATGTTTGATGTTACTGGGTCAAATCTTAAAAAGCCATTTAAATCTACATTACCAACAATAGAAACTGATGCAGAACCTGCTTCTGGTGGGTATTCACCTTGTATCTGTAGGGTACCAGATAATATTGTGTTACCTACTAAAGTATTAGAACCAGTTGTAAATAAACTACCGGTTACAGTTTGTGTACCAATGAATATGTTTGAGCCGGTTGTTAGTAAACTTCCTGTTATAATTTGAGTACCAATAAATGTATTTGAACCAGTCGTTGCTAAGTTTCCGGCTCCTGTTATATCACCTGGGACTAATAGAGTCCCATCGTCATCAAAGGTCCAAGTATATTGGGTTGAACCTGTTTGGGCATTTATTTGAACCCAATATTTTTCATTAAAAGAACCATCTAAATTTTGTACAACTACATTTGCTTTTTCACCACCTAAATATAAATAAGCACTTGATGAATCTATCACACCGCCAGCACGAATATGGATATGGTTAGGTGATGTTGGATCTAATACTATATATTGGTCAGATAATATGCTTGTATCTGGTTTTAATGTTAATGTTGTGTATCCTCCACCATCACCTGAACTAGCTGATATTGATTGAATTTTACTGCCGTCTCCAAAGTTAATTGAGCCACTTATTATTTGAGTACCAATAAATGTATTTGAACCAGTTGTGACTAAACTACCAGTTAACTTTAATGTATTATTACTATAATCAAATGTTAAATTTGAACTACCACTAAATACACTTGCGCTATTAAATTGGATTTGAGTGTTTAAACCACCTGGAGTTGTAGGTGTTGCTCCTGGGGCCCAGGATGCGGATACAGCCCAAGATGATGTTCCATAAAATCCTACTGTGTTTGCTCCTAATGAAGCTGAAATGCTTCCACTAACATCTAAAGAGCCACTTAATTGGGAATTTCCTTTAGAAATATACCCATTTTTTATTACAAATTCATTAGCCATATTGTTTACCTTTCACTGTCCAGGTTAATTATAAATATGTTAAATTATATAGATCTTATAATACCTTTTATTGTCCATCCACCTGTTGTTATTGAACTTGATATTATCATATTACCTGCTAAAACTGTAGACATAAAAGATATATCAGTTGTAGTACCAAAATCTGTTGTTGTTGTTTCTGTGTAATGTACGTCACTTCCACTCCAAATGCCCATCATTTGTCCTGCTCTTGCATTTGAACCTGATCTAACTGTGTATTCAAACCAAAAACCATCATATGAAGAAGTAGGAAATGAATATAAAATATAACTACCTGGTGTTATAGAGGCAGTATATATAGTAGTATTAAGAGAAGGAGCGGATGAATTACCTAAATATATGCTATTAGTAACATAAAGACTCCCAGTTAAAATTAACCTATTGTTAGTATAATCAAAAGAAAAGTTAGATGAGCCACTTAATGTACTTCCACTATTAAATTGAATTTGAGAGTTTTGTCCTCCCGCTACTGCTGTAGCTGTGAAAGTTACTGCTGAGCCGGTACCGTCGTAAAAATTAGTTCCATCAGGCGTTTGTAGAATCCTTTGATAGGTATTCTCTATATTTTGACCTGTTAAATCAAACGGTCCTGCCATAACTTATTATTTTGTTTTAGGCAACTTGCTGATTATTCCATCTATAACTTCGGATAATTGTGTTTCTTGAATAGGATTATCTTTAATATAAGTTGCTATAATATTATTTACTTTGTCTTTTTTAATGCTTAAATTATTTAAGTTAACATCTTCTTTAATCAATAATTTAACTAATTTAACTATATGTTCTGTTATAGGATCAATTGTTTCTTTAATTCCACTAACTTGAACTTTAGGAGCACTTTCAGTTATAAGATCTGCATCTTGAGATTTAACTTCAACAGTTAATTTTTTAGATGCTTCAACTATAAATTCTGATTTCCAAGGTGTAAAATACGTATCATCTGCTATAACTTCAAGTTTTATTTCACCTTTTGTGCTGCCTTCTAATAGACCTTTTAATTTTTTAATTGGTATAATACATTTACCATCTGTAGTAATTTGTCCTTTAAATAAAAGATTGATGTCTTCTGATTCGATAATTAGACGAGCTTGACTGTTTTTAAGTGATGCTCCTTCTAATTTAATATTACATTCAAAAAGCTCAGTTTTATCAGTAAATAATGTATACATTATAAATCTATTTTAATATTAATACCTAATACTTCTTTAGCCACTAAGGCTATGTCTGTTATACGTATTTGACGATCCACGACTTCTTTGGTTTCCTTGTATTCTTTATCCATAGCCTCGCATTTCATTATTAAAGTTATGAATTGTTTACGTTTTTTCTTATCCTTAAATTGATCCTCAGGAGAACCACCTCCACCTAATCCTTCAAGAACTGTTATAATTAACGCTACATCATCCCAAGTAAATGGATTTTTACTTTGATTAGGAAATGGGTTTGTATTATAGGCAAAATTAGCATTTCCCCATTGAAAAGGTGTTCTAATAGTAGACATTTTAGAACTCTCCTTCTCTTACATAAAGTAAAAAGTCTTCTAAAATAATTTTTTGTTCTGGGGTACTTTTACGGAATGCTTCTAATAATATTTTATCTTCATCTTGTTTACCTTCCGTAAGAAGCTGTTTAACTGGTTTTAAAACTGATTCTGCTATTAGTAAGTTATTATCATCAAAATCAGCTATATCATTTAGATATAGGTCTATTAAATTATTTAGATAAGCACTCATGGATAATTTTTTTAACACGTTTAAACATTTCATTAAGCTTACTTATTTGGCTATTTAACCATTTAAGTCGCTCACCTAATCTACGACCCTCCATTGGAGTTTCCAAATTAGCTATATAATTTCTAAAAGGTTTTAAATATTCACCACCTGTTAAAAATATAAATTTATCTTTATTAAGATCAAGACCAGCAGATTTCATCTGTTTCATTGTTTCTTCTCCCCATTTTTCCTTCTCATCTTTAGGTATTTCCTTAAGAGTCTTATCATAAGGATCTAATTCTTTATTTAAAGGAACTAAATGGTGTTTAGCAGATAAAATAAACATTTTGTCCGGTTCAAGTGATTTACCGTATTCTAATGTTTTTCTAAACATAGGAGAAGCTGAGTAGAGCTCCTGTGCTGGAGCCCTATGGTCTGTTTTAGACTTTGTACAGCTTAAAATTACAATTTTAGCCATTTAGTTTACCTTGTAAACGTAAATACATTTCATGTAATGATTCAGCTTGTGTAACTTTTGGTCTTCCACGTTTAGTTAATCCTAAAGCAGAACTCTTAATCTTAGCAACATCAGCATCGCCTAATTTTTCAGTTCCTAAACCTTTAGGTATATCATAGGTTACATCATCTTCACTTGGAGTGAAATCAGGATTGTCTTTAAAGTTCTGAAATAAAGTTCTAACAACACCTGCTCTACTTTTATCACTAGATTTTCTACCACGTTGGCCTGGTGTTTTTTCTGGTTTATCTGGTGTTAATCTACCTCTAGATACAATACCACTGTCTTGAAGAGCTTTAATCTCATCATTAAGTTTCATAGGATTGATGTCTAAAGCATTAGCTGCTTCACCACGAGTAATACCATTTTCACCAGACTTAATAATTAAGTCCATTAACTTGCCTACCCAATGGCCTGAGTGTAATTTTTTAAGTCTTTCTGCTTTATCTTGATCAAGCACTTTGATTGAAAATGAAGGAGCTGCCATTTCAGATAGTTCCTCTTGAACCATTGATCTAATAAATTGAACTAAATTTCCCATGTATAAGTTGATATTTAGTTATAAATATTATAAAAATTTATACTTTCGCGATGTTTAACCCATTCCTATTAGTATATACTTTATAATTTGTTAATTTTTCTAATTGTTTATCTAAATATGCTTGGTATGTAGCTGATTTTTGATATTTACCTCTTATTAAGTCATCTCCTTTGTCTGTCGCTTCAATATATAATCCATCAGGATCTATATTTGAGATAAAATCTTTAATAATAATAGATAAAGTGGTCATTATTCTTAATAATGTTTTTAGGTCTGTTGATGAAGCTTTATATTGATCTCCATTAACACTAAAAGCTATATTATAAAATATTTTATTTTTAAAATTAGGTACTTTAGAAAAATAATATGACTTATAGATATCATCTAATTTTTCAAAATCAACTTCAACATTAAAATGTCCTTCTTTATAATCAAAATCAAAAGAATACTTAACGTCTGATAATTTTGAGTATTGAAAAGGCTCAATATTGGCTTCCCCAATTTCTTGGAGTATAAAATCTTCAATTAATTCTTTAATAAGAATACGGAGTGAAGCCATACTTATAAATATTAGGAAAGTAATGACTCAGCAACATATATACCTTGTGCTCCACTAACAGTAATACCACGAGCACTTAAAGCATCTCCTACAAAGTGTACATTAGAATATGTAGTTAATGATAAATCATTATAATTTACTAATGGTTCAGGACTTAAATATTTTACCTCAGGAATATAAATTCCATAATCATCACCAAACTTAAACACTTTATTCATTTGGTCAATGAAATCAAGTATATAACTAGCATACTCACCAAATGCTTCTTTAAACGTATCTAAATTTGGAACTGATATTGATGATACTATAGTTCCTTCAGATGTTAATCCTGGGGTTCTAGATGGAGAGTAATATATTCCTGTTGTTTTGAAATCAATTGGATTATCTGTGTTAGTTAATCCCGCTTGGCATTTTTGTACTACATCTCTACTCCATTCAAATGGATCTTCAATACCCTTAATTTCCATTAATATACCAAAATTGGTCATTTGATTTTCAAATTCCTTACCTTTCTTAGCATGACCATTATAAGTAATATCACCATATGTTTCTTCTACTGCAACGTAAGCCGCGTTATTATTAGTACAAAATGATCTTAACGACACGTTATCATATTTTTGATATAGTTTAAAATCATAGCTAATATCAATTAATTTTTGGAAGTATTTTTGTGGGCTTTCAAATCTCACTCCAATCTGGGTCGACTTGACTTCGGTAGGTAAATTGTACTTTTGAGCTAATTTAGCTGAGAAGTCTATTCCTGCTTTACCTGTACCTACTATGCATGTATCAAATTTAATTTTTCTCATATTTTTATCCAATTTTTATATTTAGAAATTTTATTATTTATTAAATGGCTTAACCTTCCACTGTTCAAATTAAATTTATCTTGAAATTCTCTCCTAGTTCCTTTAAACTTTTCATCATTTAATAAATTATAAAAGACATAAAGGTTTTTATCTTTTAATTTTTCATTTTTCTTTTGTTTACTTTCTTCACTATATATTCTTCCTTTAAAAGCTTCACTTTTCTTTTTTCTAGTTTCATCAGAATCTTTTACACCTAATCTAACTTTTTTACCTAACATAGACTTACTCTTCTTGTCACATGTCTCTTTAGATTGCTTTTTACCTTTATTAGGTGATACATGACCTTTTAATCCTTCAGATATTTTTCTTTTAGATTCTTCAGAGTGTTTCATTCCAGTAGTACCAGCTTTAACACCACATTCAGCTATATTAGCTAATATATAACCTTTATTTTTTAAATCCAATTCTATTTCTCTTTCTTTTAATAATGCTTCTTCTTCACTTAATCCTTCAAATAATATTTTAGATTCAAATACACCATTATTTTTATTTACTATATTATGCCAATATTGATTTCTACCATATTTTGATCTATCTCGTTTGGGTATTCCTTTCCCAACATAAAACGGTTCATTTATATCATGTCGTATATGAATATAAACTATAAAATTATTGTTTTGTTTTCTTTTCGTGATATTTTTGTTTAAGTTTTTCATCGATTTTTTCTTTATTAGACCAGTAATATTTCTTACTATATTCTCGTTGTTTGAGAATACGTTCATCTTCTGTTTGGTATTTTTTGATACGTCCCATCGATTATAAATATTATAGATCTAAGAAAAAATCTAAGAAATACCTAATTCTTTTAACTGTTCTGGGGTTAATGGTTTGATTGGTTCAGGCTCTACAAATTTAGGAAATGTTCTTTTAAGTGGTTCTTTCTTAAAGAAGTAACCAGTTATATCTACATAGCGTAATAATTCTTTATCACCTTCAATTATAGTTGTTCCGTTCGCTGCTTTGAGTATTGCAATTTTATATCCAAGTTTATTGGATATCCATTTGATTAGTTTTATGTGTAATCTTTTCATAACATTATTTTTTTTTAAATTAATATTCATCATTGTCATTATAATCACTATTTTTAAAAGGATTACCCTTATATGGTACTATTTTTACCCATCCTTTTTGAATAGCTCTATTAATTTTTTTGATAATTTCATTTTTCCCAAACTGTGGATCTTGATATTCTCCAGATGCTATATCTAAAGCAAATATATCTAGGTTAGAAAATTTATTATCTCCATATAACCCATCAATATACATCCCCATATCCATTAGTATTTGTTCATCTCTTGAAGATAAATGATAATTTTCAGGTTTATCAGATTCAACATCAGAATTAAGATAATTAAGAAGTAACTTACCCATTGATGTTAATTCTAATTGAGAGTATTGGGATTCATTTAATAGATCTATTAATTTTATCATAATCTATGTTTTGATATAAATATTAATCTTTTAATATTGCTTCTCCAGTCTCAAAATCTATATTTGTTACCTCTGTTTCCCACATAAAGTTCACACCTTTATCAACTAAATATTGATACCATGCTTTAGCAATTTCATGTAGGTAATTTGAACCAATATGCCATACTGGGAATAAACGTAATCCAAAATATGGTTTAATAAAATCAGGTTCTTCTTGTGGATCAGAACAAAATATTTCTTCTGGTTTAGGATGGAAACGTCTAAAGTTAGATATAACTTGATCCATTAATTCCATTGCTTTATCCTCACCACAGTATTTTGATAATACACCTCCAATTGCTGTGTGGTAAGTTAATTTACCATCACTCCAGCCACCAGCGCCGAGCATACCTGTCATTACTTCCTCAGGTAAACGATTATGAGGATCATTACCTTTATCTATAATTGTAATTAATTCTCCAGGATAACCATTATCCACTAATTTAGTAGCAGCATTAATACCTGCTACGCCAGCACCTACAATTACTATTTTTTTATCCATTCGGGTTTATTATTTAATTTTTTCCAATCTAATCCTTTTACACCTACTTTATCTAATATATAAAATTTTTTATAAGCTTCCAATGTATCTTCCATCTTATATTCCT
>Ga0315906_10000331_pt1 | contig 77118 bp, 90 predicted proteins | sample LakEriMetagenome_4_FD_203526 | JGI IMG/M metagenome (GOLD analysis project Ga0315906, IMG submission 203526) | Freshwater fungal communities from buoy surface, Lake Erie, Ohio, United States - Buoy 2 MA122 | ecosystem: Environmental > Aquatic > Freshwater > Lake > Lake biofilm | place: USA... | reverse complement strand
GCCCACAAACGGTGGCGGCGCTGAACCACCTCCTCCACCACCAGCCATAGGTGCGCTACCACCAATTTCTCCAGCTGGTGCCATAGCTGCTGCTTGGGCTTGTAACGCTTGTCTCCAATTAGGACCAGCCTGCTCAATCTGTGCCAATTCCCAAGCAAACTCTTTGTCTTTTCTTAAGAATTCTCTATTAGCTTTCACGTCAATATCTGACCAACCCAAATATTTCTTCTGTGCATAAGAAGGTGATATGCTTTGATTACTTGACATAGTACCGAAATTTTGAACCTTCATTTCTAATTTTTGACTTTCTCTTAATTCATAGAAGTTAGTTGGAACATTAAATTCCAAGTCAAAATGTTGTTCTTTTAATTTAAAATCAGACCACAAACCCTTCAATTGAAGGTGTGTAATAAATCCATTTTTAAAACCAGCTGCAACTTGTTGTTGCATTCTTATAATAAATCTAGCAAATTTTAATTCTTCTCTAAGAATTTCTTGACCGTCTTTAAATGTATCTTGTGGGTCTAATCGTGAAGAAGGTATCTTTAATGCTCGATACAACTTCTTCATGAAGTACATTAAATCATCTAATTGACCTAGATTTGCCCCGCCTGGTAATGTTGTAACAGATGTTCCTTCTGAACCGGCTCTCTTTGCAAACCAGTAACTATCTAACATGGTTTGCGGATTAAATTTTTGTACCACACCACCCTGATTATTGTCAAATGTTTTAGAAGACCAATATTGTTGTTGTAATTTTCGTAGGTAAGACTCTGCTTTAGGAGCAGGCATATTTCCAACATCTACGTTAAAAACTAATCTTTCGGGGGCCCTGACTAAACGATAAATGATAATTGCATCTTCAATCATCGATAATTGACGATATGCTCTTCTAGCGTTTTCTAAGAATGGCAATCTCATGGTCTTATTTTCATTCCATATACCAGAATGAATATAAGTAATTTGATTTTTGTCCATCGGAACATATTCGTGTCCAACCTGTTTGGTAGGGTTATTAGGATCAAACTTTGGCTTGCGATATAAAAACGCTTTTACCATCATGTTTTGTACATTGGTAAAAACAGGATCAATCATATCTGCACCCACTTGTACTGTGCCTAAGATACCTTCTTTAGGATATTTTTCATGAATGATATGTTCGAAGAAAACTTCCCCTTCTACCAACAATGACCTAAAAATATCCCATCCTTTATTATCTAAATCAAAATATTGAATGTATTTTTGAAACTCTCTATTTAGTGTTTCTTCTTGTGTTTCATTTAGATTATCATTTTTATAACGTAATTTGATAATGTTGCCGTCGGAATCTTTATTAATTATCTCGTCACAAATTTCATCTAAAGCATCAGATACTTCCGAGAAGGCAGCAATAATGCGATAGTCACGTATGCGTGCTGGTTTATCCTTTTGGATATTAGCATACATGATTTCAGAAAATCTAGAATCTTTCTGAATTGCACCTATACCTGCATTATTATATTCACTATTTTGAGAAACAGAATGCCTAGATAAGGCTTCTGCTCTTCGTGAGCCAACTTCTTCGAAATACTTAAATTTAGGATTTAATTTCTCAGATGCATCTAAAACATTATAACCAGAATAGGGCAATTTTGATGAAATATAATTCATCAAGTCTCTGCCAAATGTAGAAGAACGACCATCATCTAAAGAACTCATTTCCACTATTTATCATGTTCTTTGATATTTTAACCGTGACTAGCGCTACCTTCATATATGACATCACCAACAATAGGTGAAAATACTTGTGATCCCAATTCAGACCTGAATGTAATACCGTTTGCTTGAGTTGCATCTATTGATTTGGGATCTGTCCATTCAAAATTATCTAGATCAACTACGGGTCTCATTGTCGCCGGCAATATAATTACATCTACTGTTTCATCGGGTAGTACTGTAGCTTGAATAGACTTATCAGCATCTGCATACCAATTTACTGTATCATACCAGTCATTGTTGATTAATGAGAAGAAATATTTGCCCATAATATCAGTAATGGGTGGTTCTGGTGGTTCTGGTGGTGGTAATAATGAACTGTCTGGTGCGTCTCCAATATTAAATTGATATTTAAATTTCTCCCAACCTGCTCTATTTGCTACTATAATATTAAATGTACCGTTGCTTATTAATTCAGGTAGATTTAATTCTATAGTATAATTGTTTATTAATTTATAACATGATAATGGTAAACTATATGCACTAACGGGTGGGTAGTAATCAAAATTCAATACGGTTAGTGTAGAAGATAAAATAGTAGAAGTTGATGAAAGTAAAACATTGGTCGTATGATCAAAATTATTACCTAATAGCATAAACGGATAATTTGCTTCTTCTTTTTGAAAGATAAAGTCATCATCAATTAATGTGCCATGAAAAAATATAGATGTGCATGCGGGCGCAGCTGAGAATGTAATTGTTCTTGTATTTTGTCTAGCTGGTAATGCTATTGCTTCAGAATTCGACGCATAAAAATTATCACATTCTAGTAATGCTGAAGAAAAGTTAGTTTTAATAAAAAATACATTTTGTTGTTTTGGCATTTCTTTTTGAAACAACCAACCCTTTATAGTAAATCCTGTAGATGCTTCTATTCTATATTTGTCTGATTTTGTTGTATCCGTAGGATAGCTCATGGTCATGTTTCCAGACCACATTACTTGAGACCTTATTTCTTGTGTGGTGGCTGCTCCCATAGCATCCGGTATTTTCCATGCAATTACAACATAAGGATTTGAATACGGTATAAAATTAGAAAGTATTTGATCCATATCCGTTTGATACTCAGTAAGAATTGACATAGATAAATCTATGTTTACTGGTATCGGCATATTAATATGCGCATGATTTTTTCCGGGCTTTAAATCAGAAAAATGATCACTTTCATCAAATCCATAGAGTTTAGAAAACACCCTGTTTTCGTCACGGCTTATACCGGTTACATTGACAGCAATAACAGGCAATGTAATATTTTGTGCTTTGTTTACGATATCAAATAAGACTCTTTCTTTTGGAGAATAAACGTAACGAACCTTGACATTTGATCTTGCGTCGCGGTTTTTATCATATCGATTTATAACTACATCATCAAAAGCAGCTATAAATTGCGATATGATATCACGTATCTCAAAATGAAATGTCTGTATTTCCACACATATATTTAATTGAATCGCTTCAAGAAGTACTTTGGTAATCTGGTTTTGTTCTGAATGACCGCATCTACAATGCATCCGTCCAAGATATATGTCACACAATAATCATCTACTGATCGAACTCCACGACCACACGCTTGGATGAGATTATTAAGCATCTTATTGACATACCATTGACCATCTTCTTTAAAGAGACGTTTAATTCTTTCATCTCCTAATGGCATATAAGCTGCTTTCACTAAGATTTGAAATCTAGCTAAATCATCTTTTAAATCTACTCCATAAGTTAATGAGGGTGATACCAAGATAGTTGGTGACGGATCTTCTAAGTGTTGTTTGAGGATTTGTTCATTGGTCATACCATCTCCTCTAAAGATAAATCTAGGATCATTTATATTATTTCTAAGATAATTAGTAATCTCCATAGTATGCGTATGGATTACACCTTTCACATCCTTATGTTGATCGCAAAGATTTTTGATTTGTTTTGCAATGTATGGTAATGATGATTTTAAATTTTTATAATTCAACTTAACCCTGCCCGCGCAAAAGATTGGAGCCTTCTTTGCAGAGAATGTAGAATCTACTTCAATATACTCATAATCAGTGATTCCGAGCGTTCTGGCAAAATGTTTATGATCAATGATAGTAGCAGACATCAAAAGGATTTTTTCTCCATAATTGAAAATATGTTGAGAAAGTTTATCAATTCTCAGAGGCTTTAAGGTAATTGCTTCATTTGTCTTTTCTAGAATATATTCACAATCATCCCAAGTCTCAATAGTTGTCTTGAGCGACATATGCAAATTTTTAAATAATGACAATCTTTGTCTATCTACCAATGAAGTAGATGTCTTTTTCTTCTTCAATGAATCCATTAATGTGTTAACTTCTTCTGAAAGATCTCCTACAAAGTTTTCTAACCAAGTTCTAAACTTTGTATAATTATTAATTGGGATGGATGTAATGGAAATATTCATCTTCTTGAGAACCTTATAATTCAATTCTCTCGAAAATCGTTTAACCAATTCGTCTTCTAATTCTGAAGCTTCATCACAAATAATAAAATCTCTTTTCTTTACGTGACCTGGTAATGACAGAAACATACTGTAATTCAGAACACCAAATTGTGATACTAATGTTTCATTCCTTGAATTATAGTATGGGCATTTATTAGCAACTTGACATTCGTGCTTCAAATCTGAATTGAAGATGCATGGTGCAATATCTGCTGTGAATTTTGGATCAATAGCACATGTATGATTTGCTTTACCTTTCAATGCTTTTGAATCATCGAATAATGATACATATTGATCTTGCAACGTCTTAGTGATAGTTAATGCCATGGCACCAAATGTAGGCATACCGGAACAATCATCCGGATCAAGATATGCGCCAAATTGATCCATTGCAAAAGCCTGATTTGATTCAATAGACTTAATAAATTCTGTAGGTGAAATAGAACTGCTATTAGCTAGTGTCTTAGCTAAAAAAGATTTGCCTGAGCCAGTAGGTGCACAGCAAATAACAAACTTCTTACCTGATTCAAAGGCTCTTTCTATTCTCGGAATGATTTCTACTTGCTGAGGTAGTGGTTCATATCCATCAGGAAAAAATGACATCAAATTCATGATGTCATTTTATCTGGTTTCGTTTAGAGATCACTCACCAACAATATAAACTACGTTATCGTAAATTTTAGCGTTAGTCTTTGGTGTCAAAGATTTCAATTTAAAATAAAGGTGATCACAATTATGTGAAATTTCATTTAATGTATAATTCATTTCAGCTGTCAATCCTTTTGAATTGCTATGAAATGGATATGGCAATTCAAATTTCTTTTGTTCATTATTCACTCTCAATAAGAAAGTAATATAAAAATCTTTGACAGTGAATAATAATAGTTTACCTTTCTTTATGGTTTTGTTGTTTACCATAAAAGACACCTCTCTTTGGAGAAAGTTATTTAAATTGTTTTCAAGTACGTTAATCATGTGTTCATGAAGTTAATTTTTTGTGAAGTAGACATTGTATAAACGTTCTCATTGAAGTATTTCCAAAATTCATCGTTAGCTGGTAATTTTTGAATAATAGTACAATTGTCAACATTTATACATCTATAGTTTTGCATAAGAATGTCCCAAGTAATAATAATGTTTTCAGCTTGTGGATCAAATTTTGGATATTGTGTGGGGGCTGTATATCCTAAAATTAATTTTCCATTATATGAATTAAGTAAATTAGTTGAATTTGTACACAACATTCTTCTTGTAGAACCTGAACCAGGCTTTGGTGTTCTTCTCAAGAATCTGATGTCTAATACGTTTTCTAATAATAAATTTCTTAATTCAGTAAAGCTTGCCATACTTACATTTTCTTACAAATACCAAAAAGTCTCTCCTCATTTAAGAACATTCCTTTTTTTACTTTTCCGTATCCTTCAATTTCGAGATTAGAAACAGAAGCACCCTTATCATTAGGAAATACGACAATATCATTTACTTTACAATATTTGACACTAGGTCCTGTTAAAACAACCTTTGCTTTTCTCCATGCTTTAGTTACTGCATTAGTGGGAATGAATAATCCATTTCTTTGGATAGCAGAACCTTGCGCATCTTCTACTTCATCAATCATTTCTACTAATACAATATCAGCAAAGACGAAGGAAAGCTTGTATTCATCTAAACCAAAAAAGCCTCCAGAATGACCATCAAGGTCAATGAGGCTTTTGGAATTTTTTAAATTATCTAATTCTGTTGGTAATTCAGCGGGCATACTATTAATTATGCCCTTTTTTTATAAGTCAACTAAGATAAACGAATAGCTTCTGCTATATCTCTCTCTGTAATTTCTCCATCTATAAATTGTTGGAATTTACCTTTTAACGATTCGGGCATTATCTTTTTCAGTTCGAGCTCTAATTTGAATTTTTTCAATTCATCATTTTGCTTTACATACGCTTTGAATTTATTAAAAAGTTCACTCTTTTCACCAGTTAATTGATGTTGTAAAGATTTTGTATTAAGAGGTGCTACTTTTACTGTTTTAAACACTGTTCTAAGCTTTTCCAAGAAAGCATCTTTAATCATAGGCGTATTAATTTCAATTTCTGCCCCTTTATTGATTTCAATTTCTGCCCCTTTCTTGTTTTCACTTTCTGCCCTTTTATTAATAACTTGAAGTTGTAAAGCTTTGGTGATGCGGTCTTTATATTCAGCGTTTGCATACTCAGATTCAGGATCAACTTTATCTGCTTTTTCTTTAGCAAAACGTTTTTCGTCCCACGGAATGAAAACAGATCTAATCTTTTCAATAGTGTCATCACGTAATGAATTTAATTCAGATTGATCTTCTGAATCTCTCTTCTCTATTTTCATTTGAAAATAGTCACGAAGCAATCTTTGCAAACCGTTTATTCCTTCTCCTGACTCTTCAAATGATTTTACTATATCTTTATATAATTGTCCTGTTCCATAAAATGGATCTTGTGTTAAACCTTCATTTAACACATCACCAAATAAATCTACTAAATGTTCATATAAAGAAGAGAAGTTCATGAGTCTATTTATTTGGACCCATGGATATTTTTATATAATTGAACTTCTCTTTTAGAGATTTGATACTTTTGTGCTAATAGACTATCAATATCTATTGTCTCTTTCTTTTCTGCTTTATCTTCTTTATGTTTTTTAATATATTCAATACGTTTTCGTTTAAACTTAGGAAAGATATTATATAGGAAATTGTATTGATCTTCTTTTGAAGTTAACGTCGGCCAGTATTTGTTGGTCGTTTCGTTAATAATTTCAGCAGAAACGTCGCTATACATAGAAATCCACCGATTACACATAAAAACGTTGAATTGTCCTTCTTCATACTTTATATCATCTATGTATCTCTTATCGAAAAGGATTGAATTGATATAATCAAAAATAGAAGCTTCCATTACAGAATAACTTTAGTAGTAGCAATCTGAATATCACGTACTGTATGATAAAATACTGCTTCTACATCCTTCATAAACAATTGAACTTGTTCGTCAGTTAATTTTGTTGAATAAGCAAAGTTGGGTGCACTCTTACCTGCATCAATATTGATACCCGTATGTCCAATAGCTACATTATTAGTAGAATATGTAATTGACACAGATGCTTTACCTTTGGTCTGTTCTTTCCCATCAGATCCGGTAAAGACATCATGGACAATTAAATCATCACCCCTTAATTCAATTGGCTTTTGAATATATCGAACAGACAAGATATTAGCAATTTGAGTATTGAATAATCTCTGGAAAGCTACTGCACCAAATGGACAAAGATTTGGAATTTCCCAACAAAAATTAATTGCATCATTGCTATAGATATAATCTTTAGCTAAGAGATCTTCTTGATCAATTAGGTTAGTTGTTACATTCATAGCACCGCGGAAACAAATCAAGTCTCCGATGGGCGATACGTTCTTACGAAGAAATTCGTAAGCAAAACGTTTATGAATAAGGTCGCCGTTATATGTTGTGGTTTGATCTAGAATCATTTGATTTATTTTAAAAACAAAGAGCTATAAATCAATACTATAAAAAATTTCCAATATTCATAGCTTGTTTAATAGCTACCCACATATCCAGATATTTATAAGTAGCTAACCTACCCATAAAAATAACATTTTTTTCATTATCAGCTAATTTTTTATATTTTTTATAGAGCTCATATCCTGTTCCGAAAGGTATTGGATAATATGGTATACCACTACCATCAAATTGCGAAGGGTATTCTTTTGTTATAACAGTCAAAGGCTCATTTTGATTCAAAAAATAACTATGATCATATATTCTAGTATATGAATTAATTTTATTGCATTGATTGATTGCATGATGAAACAAACGATTAGATGTTATTTCGTGCTCAAATTTTAGGGTTCTATATGGCAATTCACCATATTCAAAATTAAAATATTCATCAATTCTCCCCGTATACACGATAAGATCAGCTTTAATTTTTTTAAAATCTTTTTTATCTGCATTTAAATTAATTTTTATACCATCTAACATATTGTTCATCATGTGTGTATAACCATTTGATGGTATTCCTTGGTATTTTTCAGAACCGAACCATGATGGAGATTCTTCATTTTTTAAAACAGGCACTCTATTTAATATAGCGTTAGAAATTTTATCAAAAGGCATGCCCCACTGTTTTTCAGAATAATCTTTATAGATCAAATCAATAATTTCTTGTGATGATAAATTTCGACCTAATTCTTTTATTGTGGACAAAGAATATGGCAAACTAATTATTTGATGATTATTCAATAATGCTTTAGGTTTATATTTAAATTCATTAAAAGTAGTATATCTATTTATAAACTCCCAAACATGTTCATCATTTGTATGAAAAATATGGGGGCCATAATTATGTACAATGACACCGTTTAAATTACTGTCATAACAATTACCACCAATATGATTTCGGGAATCTAATATTTCTACTTTATGCCCCAACTCACATAGTTTAATTGCGGAAACTATTCCAGATAATCCACCACCAACTACAATGACTTTCATTTTTATTATTAGTAAAAATTATACAGATAAATAGTTAAAATTTCTGCAAATAGTAACGCCATGTCTAAACGGCAATGTTTCGTCATGATCTTCTTTTTTAGTAGAACAATGCAATATATCATATCCCAGATTTTTGAATAAATTTGTCATCATTCTTTCTACGGGCTGATGCGCAAATCCTTGTTCATTTTCTAAAAAATTACCTTGCCTACCGTAAGGTGCATAATGAAGATTTGTATCATGCAAGCAAATATAAACTTCATTTTTATCTATTAAATTATTGTTCAATAAATTAAAATAAACATCCATTTGAATTAAATCATGACAATCAAAAAAAATCATATCGATTTTTCTATTACTAATATCTGATGCAGATATGTCTTTTGCATTTTTTATTAAACAAATATGATTTTCGGATAATTTCGGAACTGGGTTTATATCACAAGTATACAAAATATTTTTTTTTGAAAAATCCAATGCTTTTAAAAAGTTCATAGAACTATAGCCATTTAACCCACCAATTTCGAGTATTGTTTTTATGCGCGCTGTTCGTATTAATCCGTATAAAAAAAGTGCTTCGTCGTCTTGGATGGGCCCCCAAACATCCTGATTTTCATTTTGAATCAAATGTGATAAGTCGTATTTATGCATATTTTTTTTTTTTAAAAAATAAAGTTCCATATTCTTTCTAAGATATAAGGCCCGTCTTTTGAATATTCGCTACTAATCAAAATATTATTCAAATTTATATAAAAATCCTTGTCGTGTTTTAAAATATTTTTTTTATTTATAATAAATTGTGCACCTGGTGTAAATTTTAATTTTTTATTGGTTTGCATATTTAAATTTATTTTTTTACAAAAATCTATTATTTGCAATCCGCAGTGCTGAGGCGCACCATTAACATCACATTCAAGATATATGCCGTCAAATTTACCCGCATATACACCATTTGGATTATCAAATGCATAAAAATGGTCGTGTGCGATAAAATTTTTTATTTCAAAAAGAAAATCGGGTGAATGATCGAATGGATGGCCTTGACAAAAACAATTATAATCTGCTAAATTTTCATAATTTTCAATTATGTGCGAAATGTATGTTTCTGATTCGCGGCCACAATTTTCTTTCTTTATATAAGACAAATCATTTATATCATTTCCTTTATTATATAAATAAATTTTCCATTTTTCATCTATATAATGAGTCCATTGTATATCTTCATTATATCTTGAAATTATAATATCATAAGTCATATTTTTTTCATTAATTTACGATCACTAAAATGTTTATTTTCTATCATATATTGTTCTAATTTTTTAAGACCATTTGTATATATATGAGTAAATCCATGAGAACCTTTATTGAAATCGTTTCTATTTAAAATGTTTGGATCAAACATTTGATGACTCCAAGACATATCACCATAATGATAAAAATAATAACCGTGTCCGTTTATATTACCTATTTTTGCTTTTTTCGATCTCAGATCTTCTAAAAACGAAGAACCGCAATCATAATTTTTAATACCCGGTAAGGGATCACGATCTTGACATCTTTTTTCATCAAAATGTTTAATATTATATTGCTTTAAAAAATGGGTATCTATTAGTTGAAAACAGGGGTGTATTCTTGGTTCGTACATCCTCATGCTATCTACAGATACTTCTCCCATAGTAATAAAATTTTCTCGCTTAAATGTATCAAATAAATCCGATATTGATCGTAAAAATATAATATCGGTGTCTACTAATAATGCATAACGTGTCTTAATTGCTTTTAATAAAACATTAATTGACGGTGAATGGCGCTTATCATCAGATATAATAAAATTAATATTTGCTTCTTTTAAAATATTTTTTGTTTCATTATCATTTGAATTTTCACATACTAATATATCTGTTCCAAAATGCAAATCTTGAAATGATAATAACATATTTTTTGTGATTATTGGTGTATTAAATGAAGCTGTAATTAATGTCAAATCTTTTAAAATATTCATATATTATATATATTATTAAATTTTGTTTTTGATGTATAAAGTGTTACAAAGAAAATTATCTAGATCTGATAATTTTGCACTTTTCATGTAAAACTCTTTATATTCTTAAGTGTATTGTTGTTACTTTAAGTCTTCAATTTCAAAAATGAAAATGCTTGTTTTATGAGCTCAATGCATTGTATTTTTTAATAAAGCTATCATAATCTATCAATATTAAATTAATTTAGGTTAATTAATTTTTAATTCACCGTTATTCAAAAAATCTTGATATGCAATTTTTAATCCTTCTTCAAACGGAGTTTCTTCAAAAGACATAATGCTATTTAAAAGTGTACAATCGGTCTTTTTTCTTGGTGTTCCATCTAAGCTGGGATCACCCGGAAGAATTTTACCTTCAAATCCAACTACCTTGCAAATTTTCTTTGTTAGTTCATATATACTCAATTCTGTATTAGAACCAGCATTAACGAGATTTGGGGGATTTTCGATCTCTAAAAGTTTGTAACAGATTTTAGCAAGATCATCAGCATTCAAAAATTCTCTTAGAGAAGAACCACTTCCCCAAATTTGATATTCTATATGACCTCTTTCCTTTGCTTCATGGATCTTTCTGATCAAACCAGGAATAACATGAGAGTTCTCGGGATGATAGTTATCATTCAAACCATATAGATTGGTAGGTGCAACGGAGTGATAAATTACACCATATTGTTTGCGGTAATATTCACATAATTTAATACCCGCGATTTTTGCAATCGCATAAGCTTCATTAGTTGGTTCAAGACTGTCCGTAAGCAAATATTCTTCTTTCAAAGGTTGAGGAGCAAACTTAGGATAAATACAAGTACTGCCAAGAAACAATAATCTTTTAACGCCATGCTTATATGCACTATTAATAATGTTTGTTTGGATCATTAAATTATCATAAGCAAAGTCAGCGGGGTATATACTATTAGCTTTAATTCCTCCAACTTTTGCTGCGCAAATAATTATTTTATCCGGTTTAACAGTAGCAATAAAATCGTCTACATTTTGTTGATTGCGCAAATCTAATTTTTTCTTATCTATAGTAATAGGTTCGTAATCTTTACAATGTCTCAACATTGCTGAACCAACCATACCATTATGACCAGTTATTAATAATTTTTTCATTATTATAAATTATTTAAATAATTTACTACTTTATCAACTTGAGAAAATTTAAGCTTGTTGTGTAACCCTATATAAAACCCGCACTTATGCAAAAATTCACTATTAGGAAATTCTTCATAAGAAGCAAACTGCTTATAACATGTTTGCCGCAAAAGATTACCAGATATTATTGGTCTTGTTTCTATGCCTTGTTCTAAACAAAATTTTAAAGCTTTAATTTTATTCTTTTCATTATTAAAAATAATTGGCAAACTAAATGCAACAGATTCTCTGTCTGCATATTCTTTGGGTAACAAATAATTTGAATTTAAACTCGAAGAAAAATGCGTATAAATTTGTTTTCTTTTTTCAATGTATGCATTTGCTTTTGATAAATCAATTAAGCCGACAAATGCGTTGAAATCAGTATTTCTAAAATTAGAACCCAAACAATAAAAATCAAACCTGTTGTCTACGTTTGGATTATTGTACTTTAATGGATTTTCCAATGATCTAGTCATTCCATGGTTTCGTAGCATTTGCAAATACTCATATTCTTGTTCAGAAGAAGTAAAAACAAATCCTCCTTCTATACTTTGCAATTGATGTCCAAAATATGTACTGGTAGATGATGTAGTGTAACTAGATATGTTTTTATTTTTAAATTTACCAAAAGTATTTTCACAATTGTCAAGCATTAACTTAACCGAATACTTGTCAGCAAGTTGCTGAAGTTTTTCTATGTCTGGCACAAATCCCAACAAACTAGTTGCAAATATACATAGTATATCATCGTTTTGTTTTAAGGTTTCTTCTAATTTAGAATAATCAATACACAAATCTTCTAAATTTACGTCTATAAATTTAGGAATAAATCCCTCTCTAACGAAAGGAGCTACAGAAGTCGTCCAAGTAGTGGAAGGAAAAATAATGCTATTTTTGCTGGGTGCTTGATCTCTTAACATCATGGCAATCATAGTATTTGCAGTTGAACCGCTAGAACAAAAAACTGCATATTTACTGTCCATGAAAGTTGCCATTTTTTCTTCAAATTTTTTAACTTGTTTGTCTTGTGTCCAACGGTTTTTTTTATTTAGAATAAAAAAAGCAATATTTAATCTATCTAAAAAATTAAAATTATTTACATTTAAAGGCCAGTTCATAAAAATTTATTTAAAGGTTGTAGTTTTCTCTTTTAGCTAATTCCCAATCAGCTTTAGTCATAATCTTCACTAAATCATCAAATTTAACTTTAGGTTCCCATCCAAGCTTTTCTTTAGCTTTAGTGGCATCTCCTAATAACAAATCTACTTCTGCTGGTCTAAAATACCTTGGATCAATTTTTACAAGAGCTTTTCCGGTCTTTATGTCAATGCCTTCTTCCTCTACATCTTCGCCTCGAAACTCAATATCAATTCCAACTTCTTTAAATGATTCTTTACAAAATCTTCTAATAGTATTTGTTTCTCCTGTAGCACAAACATAATCATCTGGAGTATCTTGCTGTAGCATTTTCCACATCATGTCTGTGTATTCTGGGGCATATCCCCAATCTCGTTTAGCATCTAATTTTCCAAGATACAAACAATCTTGCAAACCTTCTTTAATTCTTCCAACTGCTCTTGTAATCTTTCTTGATACAAAGGTTTCTCCTCTTCTTGGTGATTCATGGTTAAACAATACTCCATTTGAAGCATGAATACCATAAGATTCCCTATAGTTAATAACACTCCAATAACCAAATAATTTTGCTACTCCATATGGAGAACGAGGATAGAAAGGAGTTTTTTCTGTTTGAGGACACTCTTGAATTTTACCGTATAATTCAGAAGTTGATGCTTGATAAAATCTCGTCTTATCTTTTAAACCAACTTCTTTAATTGCATCTAAAAATCTAAGAGTTCCTAGCGCATCAACTTGTGCTGTATATTCTGGAATGTCAAATGATACTCTTACGTGACTCTGTGCAGCTAAGTTATAAATTTCATCTGGTCCAATTTGTTCAAGCAAACGGTTTACGTTAGAAGTATCTGTTACATCTCCATAATGTAACCGTAAGTCTTTATAAATATGATCAATACGGGAGGTATTAAACGAAGAACTTCTTCGGACCATTCCATGTACTTGATAACCTTTATCCAAAAGTTGTTCAGCAAGATATGAACCATCTTGTCCAGTAATACCTGTTATTAGGACTTTTTTCATCTCTTATATATATGAAATAATAAAATTATTTCCATGCCTAAAATTCATTCAAATAACTATCTTGAATATATGTGTATAAGAATGTGATTTGATTTAAATCAGACAACAAGTATGACAAAACAAGTGTATCACAAACTTATTACACAGGAGCATTTCCAAAAAAAAGAAATTTAAATGTTATAAGTCGGCAATTTATAAAACCAAACATCTTCTCCGAAATATTTAACTTTATCCTCTCCAATTGTATCTCTTAACGCATCCTTGACTGGCTGATGGGCATAATCATGACCCGAAATAATACCACCTGGTTTGATTTTAGATATCCAGTGTTTAATATCATCGGATACATTTTTGTAGTCGTGTGCACCATCAATAAAAACACAATTTAATGTTTTGTCGCTATACAAAGCAGAGGCAGCTAAAGAAGAAAGACGAATAGGATTTAAAAATTCTTTAACAGGATTTATATTTTCTAAAAAATGGTTATATAAACCATCGGGAATATTGAGTAAAGGTTCGTTGTAGCTAGAATTAATGTCATTATCTCCTTCCCAAGTATCTACACAATCAAATTTTATTTGTTTATTTGAATTAATAATTTCAACAGCAAGATATGCTGTTGATTTACCTTTCCATGAACCAACTTCAACAAAGTGAAAACCATCTTTAGCTTGCTTAACTATTTCAGAATAAAATTTTGGAAAAGTAAACCAACCTTGTATGTTTTGATAAAAATGTTCCATATATATATTATATTATTAATTAATTAATTTAATATAAAAAATGTAATTTATGATCTCTTTCTTGTCGCCAAGAAAGGAACATGAGACAATTCTGACCAATCTAAACTATATGTTTCATCTTGCATACTATATTTTAAATTTAGACACTTATGAAGTAGACTCAATAGAGATTGATCATGCCGATGATCAATGAATTTATCATTTTTACAAATTAAATTATACTCATCAGTAATTAAATGCGGATTTTCTTTAATAATATTGGTTAGTTCGTTTAAAAAGTTTAAACTAGTATTATCTTTTTTCATTCCGAAAATTGTGGCTGAAAATTGATTAGTATTTGAAATATCATCCAAATTAATTTTATATTTTTTAGCAAAAAATTGCAAAGCTGTGCTATTAGTATAGCAAATCTCTGGATGTGTTAGTTGAAATCTTAAAAACGAATTATCGTTAATTATATCAATATATTCCCAAAATCTATGCATAGATTTTGGGGTATTGTTTATGGTGCACCCAACATCCAAGTAAAATACTATATCTCCTGTAGAAATTGAATTAAATTTTTGAGTCAAAATATCTAATTTCCATAGCCAATATCCTCCTCCGCGAGGCATTTTTAATATATCTTTATAGTTTTCTTTAAATGATTGTGTTATTGTGTCCGGAGAATGTATATCAATTGAAGAAAACAAATTAAAAGAGTTTGCTTCATTCAAAAAAGTAGTAGACCTCGGAATGAAATGATTTGAAGCATAAGATATGCAATGAATTTTATTGTTCATATGGTTTGATGTTTTATATATTTGGTAATTGCACTATATAAATTATATTTTGTTGCAAAAATTGTTTTATGTTGTTCTAATGGTTTTGTGTTTAAAATAGAAGCTAATTCTGTTGTGTCATTTAGATGTGTTAATTTGCAAATATTATTTAAATACAAATCAATATCGGGGCATCCAAAATATATGGGCGTCGAATCTGTCAATATACAGTCTGAAATTTTTTCTGTAAAAAACCCCTGTTCTACACAATTTTCAATTGCAATTGAAAATTCATAATCAAGTAGACCATTTTTTTTATTAATAAGCTGTCCTTTTATTCTTTGATCCAAAATCCCGCATGTATCCCAACCTGTACCATAAATGTCTACGTCAAGATTTGTTTTTAAAATTAATTTTGCAAAATTAACTCTTTGTTTATATAAACACTCAGGATGGATATTGTTGTCATTGTAAGTAACAACCATGCTACATTTTTTTGTTTTTGATAAAAACTTAGTATTTATATAATAATCTAAATTATTTCCAACTTCATAATCAAAATGGTAAGGTAGTAAACCCGGATGAAAAATGTATTGGGAGTTGTCTGTTTTTTTATGAAATAAAATATGATTGCAATAATATTCTAAAGTTGGTCTCATTTGATGAGCCGGAGACCATGTAGGTTCCATAATAACTCCTAATGTTTTTTCTTTAGGAAAATTAATTTTGTAACGAGGAGCGTTAATTATAACTAACCAATCATATGTATTAGAATTTGTAAATTGGATATCTGAATTAAAATTATGTTCACTTACATAACAACGCGTAAATCTTTCATACAATGCCTCGTCAGAGCACCAATTACATGTTAATTTAACTTTATGTTTTACCTTCATATTGTTTCCATGTTTTAATATAATTTTGCAATTCTTCTTTGTTCATTTTTTCTACTTTAGTGAGTTCGTCACAATTAGATTGATAGTAGGGGTGCACCGATCTTATAGCATTTTTATGAAATAAATGAAAACATATAGAATTTAAATCTTCATCTCTAAATTTTTTATGATTTAGAATATCACATCGCGTAAATAATTCATTATCTTCAGCGCCCCAACAAATAAATTTTTCATTATATCCCCCAATTTCTAAAAACCGTTCTTTATTAAGCATAACAATTCCCCCTACTCCCTGGTGATGTTTATTATCACATCTCACGGATAAATCTCCGTAAAAATTCCCCATCATTAAAGAAGATATTGCAGGAAGTTTTTCAAAAAAAGTATTATATTTGTAACCAGATGAAATAAAATTTTGATGAAGAGCATATGAGGTATCAATAAAATATCCATTATATGGCCATGCGATAGTTGCGTCTTTTAAAAGAGAAACAACACATTTATTAAAAGAATCTACAGGAACAATACAATCAGTATCTAAGGAAACTACAATTGGAGTTTTAGCTCTTTTAATTCCATAATTAAGAGCTCTTGTTCTATAATAGAAGCTGTCATTTGGTATAAAGTAAAAAGATGTTCTGCCCATGGGCCATTTTACTTGTTCAAATTCTTTTCTGTGTTCAGAGTCGTCTTCAATAAAAATAAATTTAGCTTCAGGATAATTTAAAGAATAATAATTTAAAATAGTTTGGAGATTATCTATTCTGTCTTGATGATCTAATCTTAAATGTGTTACGAACGTAATATTACTTGACATATAAAACTCCTATATAATTAAATTGCTTGTATTTTATTATTTTTATAATTTTCTATTTCAATTTGATACATTCTTTCAACAAACTTACCATATTTTAGCAATTCACTATTATTATGAGTAGCAGAAGGATCTAGATCAATATTTCCGTCTTTTTTTCCATACTTTAAAACTCGCCATGACATACCTTCGTAATGTTTAAAGTAAACATCTTGTAAATTTACATTTCCTATTTTTAAATTATTTTTCTTTATATCTTCAAAAAAAGTTGCCCCTACATCATATATTTTATCTGTCTTATTGTTTTGGTGTCTGACAATATCAAAAAATTTTATATTTTTATTTTTTATTTTTTCAATATTTATAAAACAATGCCACGGGTGAACTCTGTTGTGTAGCCGCTTGCCGCCACGATCACCACAAATTTCTCCCATCAATGTTAAATCCATTAATTTGAATTGTTTGAAAATATCTTCGTGTGCTTTGAGAAAAATAATATCAGTATCTACCAATAGCATATATTTTGTTTTACAATTATCAATTAGTATATCTACTGATGGTGCATGTAATCCGTTTTTATTTTTAATAAAATTAACACGATGATCTTGCAATAATTTTGAAGTATCATCATTTGTAGAATTATCACAAACTAAAACAGATGTCTGATCATGAAATTTAAAAAACGACTTTAACATAGTTAAAGTCACATCTGGTGTATTGTATGAACATGTAGCTAAAGTAATATCATTCATTTGTTTTTATAAATTTGTTTTAATTTTTCCTTTACCTGATCTAAAGGTAAATTGGGTGTCTGTAATATATGATGACCATGTTTCTTAGTAAAATGTTCGTAAGACTTTGCAATAATTTCACTACGGTTGTTACTTTGTGAAATAGTACTAGTAGACGGTGACCATGGAAAGTCTTCTAGATATTGATTTGAATTAGCTATATCAGCAAACCACCAAAAAGGAGGATGCATCTCTTTTTTAATAATAGTATAGGTATGATCCAAATGTTCGGTTGCATTAAAATAAAAATCATCCATTAATCCTGATTCAGCTAAACAACGTTTAGTATAAAAAGAAAATGCACCAACGCAATGCATATGCAAATCTATAGATACATTATTTTTATAATCAATTCTAGTACGAGGATTGGGAATTTCAGTACCTGGTTTTTTATTCATCAATCCATGTTGACTATAATTAAAATGTTGAATGCCTGTTTCAAGTGAAGCCTCTATATATTTTATAAAAACATTATTGTCCTTTATAAGGATATCATCCTCCATTAAAAAATAATAATCACAGTCTTTTGATTGCAAATATTTCAAAGCATCGTTCTTTGAAATACCAATTCCTTTGTTTTTGGCATGTTGTATTAAATGATAAGGAACATCAAAATCATAAGGTGTGCCGTCGTTGACAACCACAATTTCATTTATTTTGCTATTATCAATTCGTTTGATACATTCTTTAAAGTAATCAGGTCTCTTATACGTAAGAATACCTAAACCTATTTTTGACATATATTTATTAACTTTATTTTATATAAAAATCAATAGTCTTCTTGAGTCCAGTTTCAAAAGATATTTTTGGAAGCCAACCCAATTCATTATTGATTTTTGAAAAGTCAATAGCATATCTGAAGTCATGTCCTTTTCGGTCTTCTACAAACTCTATATATTCTTCAGGATCTTTACCTAATAATTTACAAATAACTTTTGCGATTTGTAAATTATTCATCTCGCAATCACCGCCTACATTATAGGTATCGCCAGATTTTCCTTTTAAAAGTATCTTCCAAATAGCTTCACAATGATCTTCTACATACAACCAATCTCGAACATTTTGACCCGTTCCGTAAATTGGAATTTTTTTATTTTGATTTAAATTAGTAATAATTTTTGGAATCAATTTTTCTGTGTGTTGATTGGGCCCATAATTATTGGAACAATTGCTAATTGTAGTATTCAATCCGTAGGTATGATGATAGGCGTTTACTAAGTGATCTGAAGCAGCTTTTGATGCTGAATACGGTGACCGTGGATTGTAAGGTGTAGATTCTTTAAAAAAACCTATAGGTCCTAATGATCCATATACTTCATCTGTTGATACATGATGAAATCTTTCTAATTTATCATATTGTTTTGCCGCTTCTAGGAGAGAAAATGTGCCCTTAATATTGGTGTTAATAAAAGCTTCTGGTCCATTAATACTATTGTCCACATGACTTTCAGCCGCAAAGTGAATAATATGTGTGATTTGTTGCTCGTCTAGTAATTTAGAGATAAATGTTGTTTCACGGATGTCAGTCGGTGAAGTTGGAATAATTTTTGAATTATCAATAACATTATTTTTATTCGCAGCATATGTCATTGAATCAATATTCAAAATCTGTTTTACTTCATCTTTTTTAGCGATAAAATTAATAAAATTACTACCGATAAAACCATATCCACCTGTAACTAAAATGTTCATAGTTTATTTTAATTTTTACGTAAATAAAATCAATGGCTATTAAAAAAGACGATATTAATATTCTTGATTTGCCGGTGGTAGAAAATGTAGCTGCTGGTGATTATTTGGTATTAGAAACACCTGATGGTACTTCTATTATCGATTATGAAAATTTTATCATTGGACCAGAAAATACTACTCTATCAGTAACTGTGTCAACTATAGCAAATGATGTAGTAGCTATTAATGAAAATTTAATAAGTACTATCGATACATTATCAACAGAAATTTATGATAACTTTAAACAAGTATATATAGGTACTGCAAATATTACTATTGATTCAGGACATACAGCAACTTCTTATTTGGATCCCATTCCGCCTAAAGAATTAGAATTTTTAGAAGATAAAGATTTTATTGTAATACCTGCTAATGAAACTGCATGTCTTTATCCTTGTTATATAACCGACATTAATAATACAGATGCTGGTTGGGGTACTTTTTCAGTATATGCCCCATTTAAGAAAAATAATACTGCTATACAAGGCTCTGTTACATCAGACTTGAGAAGTAAAGGATTAAGTATTAATACAGCACAAATGAATATTCAGACCACAACTGGGCTAGTATGTGCATTTGATTGGTATGGATTCGAAACGGCTATTAAAGATTTTATTACCAATAATTATTATGCCACAAGTCAGGGTGTAACACAAGAAAATCCACAAACCATCAATGAAGATGTTGTGGATTTTACAGCTGATGTTTTGGATGAAAAACCTACCTATATTATTAAGGTTGTTAGGACTTACTAATTTCTTTCTTTAATTCATTAAGCATTGCAATTTGCTCTTTCTTGAATTGTTCTGAATAGTGTGTGTCTTTTTGTTCTTCTAGAAGAGCTTTTAATTCTTTGAGGTTTTCTTCAGAAAATAATGTATCATGCTCTGCTCCAAAGACATCACCATTTGCATTTAAATATTGCTTAATTAATTGGATACGTTGCTCTCTATTACCGAAAATTTCAATTACACCCGGCGAATCGTCAGCTGGAAAAAATGGTGTAGAATTTAAATTACATTGATATTGCTGAACAATAGCTTTAAAAATATTATCAATTTCTTGAATATATTCAGGATCAGATTCACGTCTACCGTCATTAACAATTGGTACTGGAGACATCTTTGATATGGGTAAAAAGAAAATAATATCCAAAAATTTCATACTTTCTTTTACTAAAGGAATGCATTTAGAAATAAATGCATCATCTACTTTTTTATATCCATTTGCCCAAAGTGAATAAATTAAATTATCTAGTGGGCATCGATCAAAAATTACATAATCATCTTTACTATACTTTTGTAACTCATCAATCATATTATTCAAGATCATCCATTGTGTATCTTGATCCGTACTCTTACTATGATTCTTTAATAAAGAACGATAAGTATAATTATTTTTTGTATAATTTGGCCATTCTTTAATGAAGTCCTCGATTAACGTGGTTTTTCCAATATTTGATGTACCACTAATTGCAATTCTCATAATATTAATTATCTTCTTCTTCAGTAGAGTCAATAACAGTGTTTTTTGTTACATTTAAAATGGTTTGTAAATATCGAATATCTCTAAATGTAAATTTACATACATTTAATTTTAAAGCATCTTTAACAGGTGCCCAAATATATTTTAAATGTTCATCTGATAATTTGATATGATTGGATTTTAATTTACCAATATATAAACAAATATTATAACTAGTAAATCCTATACGATGGTAATATTTTAATTGTTGTCCTGTTTCTTCATGAACTTCTCTCTGCAGAGCTTGTTCGAATGTTTCATTTTGATCTACATGACCACCGGGTAAATGATATTTGTTTAAGTGTTTAGATAACAAGAGTAACACTTTATCACCATTCATGATAAAGATTTTTGAAACTTTTTGTGTATCCATATTAAACTTTAAGAGCTTTATTCCAAAGTACTAAATGTAACCTAGGTGAAAAATTAACATTCCATTGCTTAGCCCATTCAGCTACTTGTGTTGCTTTTTCAGTATGTTCTACTCGAGAACCGCAACAAGGCATAAACCAAATATCTTTATTATCTAAAAATAATTTATTAATATATTTTTCAACAATTTCATCAATATCATCTTCAGATTGAACCACAAATTTAAAAGATGAACGATTACTATTCTTATGCCATTTTAGAGCATCAAGATTATATCGCTTCTTCTCTGGATCGCCGTTAGAAGATAATTTTGGCGATACAGTAAATGTCGCACCTAGATCTAACCATTCATCTGAAGGCACCAATGTACCATTTGTTTCAAAATCAATTTTTGGAATAAATCCATTTTTTAATTCAAAATAACTAATAAATTTTAATAATTTCTTTTCTTGTAAAAAAGGTTCTCCTCCAGTAAGCTTAAGGATAGCCCCAGCTTTTAATCTCTCAATAAAGCCATTATCAAGCATATATTGATCAATCTCTTTAAATGTCATCTTGTTCTTAACAGACCAAGAAACAAATGAATCACATCCATGCGGCGAATCAGGAGATGCAAATCCTTTACAAGTAAGATTACACATTGATAAACGTAAGAATACAGAGGGCATGCCGACATACTTACCTTCTCCTTCTAACGTATAAAAGAGTTTATCATCAGAGATAAACATTGTTTCATTATCATCTAAATTATCCATGTTTTATAATAACGTGGGCATGTATGCAAATCACCCATAAATAAGTTTAATGGCCAAGAAAACCAGAAAACGGATGCAAGAAGAAGAGGATCTCAAATTAGATGCAGATGTACTTCTTCATAACCTAGAAGTTAGCAAACGAAAAGATTGGTTTTGTAATTTTAAAATACAAAACAAATTCAAACTGAATGATGTTCATAATTCATTCCTTGAAATGCTAATGTATGATCAAACAAAAATGGTATTTGTTGATGGGCCCGCCGGAACAGCCAAGACCTATCTTGCGGTTTTAGCTGGATTACAAATGCTCAAAACAAAATCTATTAATAATATTATCTATATTAGAAGTATAGTAGAAAGCGCTTCGAAAAGTATGGGATCTTTGCCTGGCGAATTGCAAGAAAAGTTTCAACCATGGTCATTACCTTTGATAGAGAAACTAGATGAATTAGTAGGCCCTAAAATTGGCGGAGATCTCATGAGAGATAATTTTGTTAAATGTATGCCTGTTAATTTCGTCCGTGGTTTAACATTCAGAGATTCTGTCGTTATTGTAGATGAAGCACAGAATATGAATTCTGCTGAATTAACAACTATTTTGACACGTTTCGGAGAGAATTCAAAATATATTATTATAGGTGATTCATTTCAAGCAGATATTGGAAATAAATCAGGATTCTCCAAAATTAGACATGTCTTTAATAATGAAGAAAGTGAAGAACAAGGTATTCATACCTTCCTCTTCACAGAAAATGAAGTTGTAAGATCTCAGATTCTTAAATTTATTGTGAAGAAGTTAGAGACGGTACAACACTAGATTTTTCTAATTCTAATAATTCTTTTAAAGCATCTTCGAAAGAAACAAATTTTACATCTGTTTTAGGGCTCGATTGTTTTATATCGGGCCCCAAAATTTCATTCATTTTTGAAAATATATTATTTTCAAGTCCTACTAAATTAGGATCTCTTTCTCTTTTTATCATCCCCAGCTAGTTCCTTTAAATAAACCACCCAACCCTGTTGTTACTTGATTACCAACGGCTGCACCATGACTTACTCGCGTTGATGCTGGTGGTACTGGTGTTGTAGCTGCTTGTACAACAGCTTCTGTTAAAGTTTTACCTTCATATGTCGCAGAATTAAGATCGTGCTCCCATACTTCTACTTTCTCTACCCAACACCTTCCATTTGTTAATGTCTTGATATGTTCTGATGCGAGATTGAAACAGAATTCTGCTGTTCTTTCAATACCAACACCGTTAGGCATGATTCTTAAATCACAAGCCTTTGCATCATGTAATTGTTGAAATAAAGACAATTGAGGATCATCAGCTGCAATACATAATGTATGATCAAATTGATCCTGTAATTTTGCTTTAAGTTCTTTGAGGCCACCAAAGTCTACAGCCCAATTACGTTCGTCTAATTCTGAACAACCAAACCAAAATTTAGCCTTTAACTGATATCCATGGACGCGACTACAATGGGATTGTACAGCTTTCCATTGTCTAAATGCACAAGAACCCAATTCAATTATCTTAGTAGAGACATATGTACTCATAAAAATATCATAAACCTTAAATAAAGATAATCTATGGATAATATGATAAAAATATCAGAATTGCAAAAAGCATACCCGCTTGATGAAAATGATGTTTTTGTTGTTAATCAAGAAGTAAACAAAGTTCTCGAAACGCGTTATACAACAACTAGTGATATTTCAAAATATATTGAAGCAGCTGTCAATAAAATGTTGTTAAAACAAATTCCTGTTGGTTGTGTAAAGATGTATGCTGGTGATATAACACAATTTGATAAACTCGATGGATGGCTGGTATGTAATGGCCAGGCCGTTTCGCGGGTTAGATACTCAGAACTATATAAAGTGATAGGCGGTATATATGGTACTACTACTGGAGAAACATTCATATTACCTGACTTTAGAGGGAAAATACCTTTAGGATATTGCGGCACAAACAAACAACCTATATTATTAGGTGATACGGGAATTGAAGTTTCATTGGCTGAAACTGGTGGTGAATATAGACATCGTTTAACAGAGAGTGAATTAGCTTCACATACGCATAGTGATACTGTTGGTCATACCCATGATTATTTGGATTTAACAAAATTTGATTGGTGGGAAAATGATGGAGGTACTAACACGGCAAGAACACCACACAGCCCATCAGTTTTAAATGAAGCAAAACGCAGAAAAAACGGCCAACGCAATCCTAAGTATGATGAAAAAACAACAGCATCTACTATTATTGCTTTAACAAATACAGGTGGAAATATGCCACATAATAATATTCAGCCTTATCTAGCTGTAAATTATATTATCAAATATTAACAAAATAAAGCATTTTTATATACTGCTAAAATATCAAAATCAGACATTCCTTTTTCTCTCAAAAATGCTTCAACACATTCTGGTGTATGAGCCATGTAAATAGATTTTAATAGAATTTCATCTGCTAATCCTTTATTAATTAAAAATTGTAATGCATTAATTTTTAACTTCTCTACTGGATTTAAAGTATCTTGTATTGATACAATAGTTTTAGGTAGGTCAACAGCTAATCCAATATTTTCCACATACACTGTATAAAAGGTTTCTTTTTCTGCTAATATATAGCCTTCATATCCATTATATTTTAATATTTCACCTGAAGTACAGTTAGCAGGATCAACTTTAAGTTTTACTCTCACCAATTGACTATCTTTAAGACTATTCTCAATAACCTTATTAAAACGCTTCATGTTTATATTTATGATTTTTATTAAATATGTGTAATGGCTGATTTTCCTGTTAAAATTTCTGAATTAGATAAATCTTATAGTCTATCAGCTAATCCTATTTCTATATTGATTAATCAAAGAAATGAAAATAATACATTTGAAACAAAGTCATTACCATTATCTGTTATAACACAATTTGCAAAAGAAGAAGCTAAAAAACTACTATCTGGATTTATTGAAGTAGGCACAATAATCCCATTTGCGGGAAAGGTATTAGGCCAGGAATCCATAAAGGGGTGGTTATTATGTAATGGCAGGCAAGTAAGAAAGGATGATTACCCGGAGCTATGGAATAAATTAGGTGAAACATATGGCCCAGCTGATAATGTATTATTTTCCTTACCTGATTTAAAGGGTCGTATAGAAATGGGATATTCACATACTGGTGAATCATATGAACCCGATTTTGGTAATTGGCCTGCGGGAGAAGAATTACATCTAGGAGAAGGTAATAATGCAAATTATCCTGATAGGGGTGAATTCTTTCATCAGTTAAAGAATGAAAATATTCAAAACCATATCCATTCTGTACCAGTGCATACGCATAAAATTTTTAATTATGCAAATATGGCTGATTATAATCGCGGAAAAGGTAGATGGGTTATAAGATGGGGGCCTGTTTATGGGTTTTTTGATACAAAGCAAAATCAAAATATAGAATCAGATTCCATAAATTGGATAAATTTACAGGGGTTGTCACCAACTCCTGGTAATATTGATCATGTTTATTTTGGTGTTGGCGGTGCACAGGTGGGTCTAATAGCTAGTAAAAATTATGAAAAAATTTTATTTAATCGATTAAATTATAAATCATATTATCCTGAAAGAATAAGAGCGGTTAAGAAATATATCAGTAATAATCCCATAAGAACTATTTTTACATATAAAAAAGAATTTATAGATGAAATAAAAAACAGAAACAAAATGCCCTTTCCTATAATAGATCCGCAGTATGATAATAATGTAAAATCCGGTGCCGGTTATGGGTCACGGGGAGGAGATCAGTTTCATTCTAATATACAACCCAATGTTGCAATGAATTTTTTAATTAAATATTAAAATGGATGATCAATTACCTATATCGAATTTAAAAACAGCATATACCCTTTTAGGTGATGAAGCTTTTGTCGTAAATCAAAAAAATCCTGTAGATAAAAAATTAGAAACGAGATATACACCACTCAATGATTTAATGTCTTATATAAAAGGAGAAATAAAAGAATCTCTTGAAGAAGTGATGCCTATAGGATCCATAAAGGCATATACAGGAAAAGTAGCTAGTGTAGATAGTATTCCGGGGTGGTTATTGTGTAATGGTAATATGGTGTCTAGAACAAAATACAAGAAGTTATATGATGTGATAGGTAGTTTATATGGACCAACAGCTGCAGAATCATTTTCTTTACCAGACTTAAGGGGTAGGGTAATTATGGGATATTGTAATGGGACGTCACCTCTTAATCCTTTATTTGGAAATTGGAAATCAGGGCAAAATATTTCCTTAGGAAAAAATCCAGGTGCCTCAGGAGAATTTTATCATCCATTAACACAATCAGAATTACCGTCACATTCACACCCAAATAGTCACACTCACCAATATTTCAATATTGCACATCTAGACTATAGATATATCGATATGTATAGAGTGCACGGTAATTACTCTAGAGGCAATGCTGTAATTTCATTTGCACCGGCAGATAAGGCAGCTAAAGCTATTGAAGAGTCTAAAAATAACGACACAACATTTTCACCTGATGTATCAGCTTATGTGGGTGAAACTAGCCCGGCCGGAGGTTTTACCGGAACAGCTGGTAATAATGTCGCTCACAATAACATGCAACCATTTGTTACAGTGAATTATCTTATAAAATATTGATATCAAACGAAACCATTTTATAATGGTTTAATGTCTAAACTAGGTAATAAATTATTGACAAGAGCTAATGGTAATTTGCCATTAGATGAATCTGATAAAAAGGCTGTTATTGAGAAAGCAGCTGCAGCATATGCCCAATTCTTAGATGCATTGCAATTTGATTGGAAATCTGATACTAATAGTGCTGATACACCTAGACGTGTAGCTAAAGCATTTGTTAATGATCTTATTTCTGGATGTTATAATGAACCTCCAAATATCACAGCATTTGATAATGAAGATGGCTATGATGGAATGGTTTGTCAAAATAATATCAAAGTAACATCTCTTTGTTCACATCACCACGCAGCCTTTACTGGTGTAGCTCATGTAGCTTATATTCCATCACCAGAAGGTAAAGTTATTGGATTATCTAAATTGAATCGTATTGTTGATTGGTTTTCTAGGAGGCCGCAAATTCAAGAAGGACTAACTTCACAAATTCATGACTATGTCAATAGTATCTGTGAAGGTAATAAAGGTGTTGCTGTTCTTATTGAATGCAAACATACATGTTGTTCCAATAGAGGTATCAAACATGATTCTACTATGAGAACAGCTAAGATGTCAGGAGCTTATATGGATAATGGTAATAATGCTCGAGCTGAATTCTATAAGTTTGTAGAATTCTCTCAGTCTCGTTAAGCAGCGTTACTAGTACCACCAGTAGCAGTTATATTTGTAGGAGGTAATGCCGGAGTAATATTACTTGCGGCATTATTTTTTTGTCCTTGTTGTAATTTTCTTTTTGCTACTTCAATAATCTTTTTTTGTTGATTTTGCGGTATGGTTTTCCATGTATTAGTATCAACAACTTTTTTCAATTGATTAAATTTACCTAATTCATTTTGTAATTCAGGATCTTGTTTAAGCATTTCTGCAGCTGCAGCTTTATGATCATCATTATTATCTAAATCCAAAGAACCGCCAGATAATGAAGATGTAACAGTTTCGAACAAGTAAGCTTTTAATAAATCATTACACAATGAATCAAATGATTCTCTGACATTAATATTAAGTGCAGTTAAATGTTTTTGTGCTTCTGTTTTTGTTTTATGTGCTTTAATGTTTTTCTTTTTACCTGTTTTGGCATTAACAACAAAGTAACCTGAACCTTGTTTTTTTATTTTATAAGGCATATTATACTTCACCTCCTGGTAGTAATTCCCTTACTTTACGTTGAATTTCATCTAGCTTATCAGGTGTAGCTGATTCTGTATCAGTGATACTAGCAGCATCGATGATATTTTGCAATTTATCATCCAGTACATCACCTTTAGTTGAATTTAATTCACTAGCAAATGTTTGTTTAACTACGCTCATAACATCTCTAATCATGTCTAGAGAACCTTTTATAATTAATGAAACTTTTGAATCGACATCTTTTTTTAGATCATCAATTTCATTAGGGGTAGCCGGCTCAGATTCCATCGGTGGGGGCATTGCTGCATCTGGTTGCATAGGAGGTTGATTAGATTGTACTGGTAATTCAGCCTCACCATAGAGCCTTAATTTTTCATTTACTAGCTGGGTAAACTTCATAAAGTTTATTTAGCTAATGACATTCTCAAATGTTGATCAATATCGATAGATTTTGTAAGTTGATAAAATCCACCTTCTTTGAGAAACTTTTTTATTGTATAAATTTTATTAGTTGTAATGTCACAACGTTGTAAGTTTCTTTTAATATCTAAAAGATCAATAGTTTGTAAATTGTTTATATTATTATAATTAATATAACAAATTTTGAATTTTCGTAATACCTTATTAATTATAATATCTATATCATTTAAATGGCAACTATCTAATATCTGTAATTGTAGATTATTATAATTTAATATAATTTTCTCAGCACCCGGATTTTTAATATATTGTAAAATATTATTAATAATAAAATGTGTAATTAATCGTTTACAGTCACGAGATTTAAAATTAATAATAATATTGTTATTATGGAAATATTTAAATATATCGAGTTCAGCAATATTAATAATATTAATTAAGTTATATATTTTAATATTATATTCACTATATGTTACACTCTCTATCATCGAACCTCTATTATAGTTATCTAGAGGGTCTAATTATCAACCCGGTATTTTAAACTTTTCTTTTAATCTTACCAATTCTGAGATTAATTATACCATTATAATAATCATCACTCATGAGGACTTCTCTGTCAAATTGTTCTTTTGCTTCATAGTAAGCTAATTCACTTTTACTATCACAGAATCTTAAGATTTGAAATTTAAATTTATCTTTTCCAAATTTTTCAATATCACTTAATAATTCATTTGAAGAAGACATATATTCTTTCCAATCTGTTTCTATAACAAAATGTCTCTTGTTCTTTTTACCTTTTAAAGGTTTTAATTTTTTAACAGTTTGCATTTGTTTTTTACCAATATATTTCTTATTAGAGACTGTATTGGTTATTAGATATACAAAACCATATGCAGAAACAAACGGAATAGTGCTTTCCCAGTGTCCAATATCCATTATAAGGTCCTTTTAAGGTTTCTTCTCTGGAATCTCATTTTGCGCTTTTTACGCGCTCCTAATGGCTTAGCTAGTACTGTACTTCCGGGATTATAAAAATCTTTATTACCGACAGCACCACCCATGTTTGTTTCAGAACCAGGTCCTAAAACATCTGCAGACATCATCTCCATTAATTTTTTATATAATTCTTCAAAGGACCTTGACATTAATGATTTTTATTTATCATTATTCAATGGAGTTATTAGATCGTTATATAAAAGAAATCGAAGCAGATCTAGTACTGGATGAAATGAACATAAGAGATGTTCAACTTCGATTACCTTCTAAAAAGCATTTTTGGGTAGGCCGTTTAATTAAACATAAAGTAGAAATCAATGTCTTACAAAAACAAAAAGAAGAGCTTAAAAAAAGTCTCCTAGAAAGAGTAATATCAGATGCACCGGTTGCAATCTCTAAAATCACAGCTGAGAAAAGAATTGATGACTTTCAAGAAGTGGCTCTTCTTAATAAGAAAATAAAAGAATTAGAGTATGTTGTGGAACTTCTAGAAAAGGTTGAAAAGAATTTTAATTCTATGACCTATGATATTAAGAACGTTATTGAAATTCTAAAACTAGAACAGCAATGATAGAGATTGATTACAATGTTAAGAAGAAGAAGGGGATCTTATCTGGAGATCATTTTGATTTAATCAGGGAACATTTTTCTATAGAAAATCCTGCTGCAAAATTCATGAGGTATAGTCGTTTCATACCAAAACGATTATATTCTATAACACCAACCGGATTATTTGATATAGGCCTGATTAATGAAATAAAACAATTTTTATTTAAAAACAATTATTCTACAGAAATACATTTAACAAAAGCAGCTAAAGATGCTTTATCTCCTAATTTAGTATATCAATTTAAAAATAATTATTTCGAAAAGTTTCCTTTGAGAGACTATCAAGAAGATACAGTAAAATTATGTTTAGAAAGAGGAAGAGGCGTTGCTGTTTTGGGTACCGGCGCAGGTAAGACACTAACTATGGCTACCTTGGTTCAATCTTGTTGGCACCCTACTTTTAAATGTTTAATTATTGTACCTGATTTGGGATTAGTGAATCAAACCTATTCAGACTTTAAAGAATATGGCGTAACTTTTTCTATGACAAAATGGACTGGATCTATCGAACTAGACTCAAGTGCAGATATTATTATTGCTAATACCGGTATTATTCAAAGTCGTTTTGAAGACAGTGATTGGATCCAGTATGTCGACATGGTTATTGTGGATGAAGTTCATAAAGCTGGTAAAGATACTAAGCTAACCAAAATCTTACAAAAGATAGAAACAAATTGTAAATTTGGATTTACAGGTACATTACCTGAATCAAAAATAGATTCATGGAATATTATAGGTAAAATAGGTCCTGTTTTAATTACAAAGAATTCGCATGAATTAAGATTAGAAAATTATCTCACTAATGTAGAGGTAAAAGTATTTGAATTGGATTATAAAACAAAACCAGAAAAGATTGAAGATAAACAATTTGCGACAGAAGAATATGCCGCAGAGAATGATTTCATAAAGACAAATCATTATCGAAATAATACCATAAAAACCATTTGTGGTAATTTTAAAAACAATGTGCTGATCATGGTTAACCACATTGATCATGGTGAGATTTTAGAATCTGTATTGTCAGCCTTGCCAAACAAGAAGGTATATTTTATACGTGGCGAAGTCGAAGTAGAAGATCGCGATAAAATTAAACATATCATGGAAACAGAAAATAATGTGGTTTGTGTTGCCATATCTTCTATTTTCTCCACCGGTGTAAACATCAAAAATATTCATTTAATTATTTTTGCTGCAGGTGGTAAAAGTTTTATTCGTATTGTACAAAGTATTGGTCGTGGTTTACGCAAGCACGAGAACAAAGAGAAATTAATCATCATAGACTTAGCTGATCAATTAAAGTATGGGATGCAACACGGATTAAAGAGACAAACTATTTATAAAGGAGAAAATATTCCATATTCCATCCATAAATTGGCTGAAAAATAGTAGATTATTATTTGGAATAACTTATTATTGTCAAAATAGGTTATGGCAACGTTAACGTCTCAAAATAAAAAAGAAACTAAGGCTAAGGTAAAAGCTGTGCCTAAAGTAGGCAAAGATAAACATTATGTCAATTGTGAAGAATTAAAAACAGCAATTACTGATTATTATAAATCAGATGATTGTTCTGTTTTCTTGTGTGAAGCTCTGAATAAAATCGCACAAGGACTTTCATTTTCCCCTTCTTTCATCAATTATTCATATAAAGAAGAAATGATTGGTGATGCAATTGTAAAAATGTTTTCAGCTTTAAAGAGAAAGAAGTATGATATTAATTCAGAGACATCTCCATTCTCTTATTTTACTACCATTGCTTTCCATGCATTTATTAATCGCATTAAGAAAGAAAAGAAACATCATGATGCAATTACTGCTTATCGTGATCAGAAATATGAAGAACTTCTTACTAGTGGTGAAATAAATGTTTATGTAAAACCCGTGATTGACGGGGATGGGGATTGCGGGTATAATGACGATAGTGAATAACTTCTTTAAAAAACAAAAGATTGCTATCTTCTCCGATCTTCACATCGGAGTACACCAAAACTCCCGATTTTGGCATAATATAGCAAAAGATTGGGTTGAATGGTATATTAGCAATCTTAAGAAAGAAGAAATTGAAGACGTAGTATTTTGCGGAGACTTCTTCCATACACGGGATGAAGTCTCCGTTGATTCTTTGCATTTCGGTTCTTGGGTCTTAGAACAATTCAAAGATTTTAATGTTACCTTAATTACTGGTAACCATGATTGTTACTTAAAAGACTCTTCCGAAATTAATTCATTATCTCCATTCAGAGGATGGAGAAATGTTACTTTGATTGATACACCCAGAACAGTAGAATCACACGGACATTCATTTAACTTTATCCCGTGGGGTACTAAATTAAAAGATTTTCAAAATGCACATATTACTTTCGGACATTTTGAAATTAATAATTTCAAAACAAATAATTATTACATTTGTGATCATGGTGATAATGCTTCTGATGTCTTAGAAAAGAGTGACCTTATTATTACAGGACATTTTCATTTGAGAGATGAAAAGAAATTTAATAACGGCACTATTCTTTATGTGGGTAATCCATTTCAAATGGACTTTAATGATGCTGCAACTGTTAAAGGATTTTATATTTTAGATGTTTGTGACAAGTCTTATCGCTTTATAGAAAATACAGTATCTCCATTACATCATAATATACTCCTTTCAGATCTTGTAAGAAAACAAACAATTACAGAAGAAGTAAAAGAACTTTTTAAAGATAATTTAATCAAATTAAAAATTGATAAACGTATTACAGCAGATGATACGGATATTCTTTTGACAAAACTAAAACAATTGAATCCTCTACAATTTACTGTAGAATATGATTCATCGTATTCTCCTTATGATATAGCTGAAGATAAAAAAGATTTATCCGGCATTGATGTCCAACAAGCCATTATAGAATTTATTGAATTGATGGATATCAATAACAAAAGCGAAATTATTAATTACACATTAGATTTGTATAAAAAGATTCAAAAATGAAAAAAGTAAATTTTAAAGAGGTAGAAATTAAAAATTTTCTTTCTATTGGAACTAATCCAGTAAAACTCGAATTCAAACCAGGATTACATATTATTACGGGTATTAATCGTGATAAGATTGATCGTAGAAATGGGATCGGCAAAACCTCTGTTATTGAATCTGTTTACTTTGCTATTTTTGGGAGCACCATGAGAGAATTAAAGAAAGATTTAATTCCGAATACATATACTAATGGTACATGTGAAGTCAAATTAACTTTTGATGTCATTCAAAATAATGCATCACATACTTATAAAATTGTGAGAACTTTGAATCCATCTAAACTTTCTTTATTTTGTGATGGTAAAGACGTTACACGTGATTCTATTAAGAATACCGAAGAGGAGATTTTCAATGTATTAAATGCATCTCCTTCTATTTTTGAAAATTGTGTTATTATGACTTTGAATAATACAGTGCCGTTCATGGCTAAATCAAAAGTTGAAAAGAGAAAATTTATTGAAGGTATTTTTAATTTAGAAGTATTTTCTCAGATGCTTTCTCTTCTTAGAGAAGAATTTAGTGATCATAAACGGATATATGAAATTGAATTGACAAAATTCGAAGAAGCACAAAAGACTAGAGAGAATTTAGAAAATCAAAAACAAACTATTCTCGACACGAGAAAACAAAAAATTTCAACTTATCTTGCTCGTAAAGAAAATAATTCATCCGAGAAAATTAAATTGATTGAACAATTAGAAGAGCATATTGATATTGATGAAAATTCGATTAATGAACAAGTTAAGAAGTTAGAAGAAGGTTTAATTCAATGTGATCAAAAGATTGAAAAATTTACAGAAGCTAAATCAAAGATTACAACAACACTGGATCAATTAAATCAAAAATTTAAAATTATTGGCACAAATAAAAACACATGCCCCGTTTGCCTTAAACCAGTAACAGAGCACGATAAAGAAGAGTTAGAGAAAGAAAAAAATAATATTCAAAATGAAATTAATTCATTAAATGAAAAATTATTAACATGTGCAGATAACTTAGCTACTCTTAAGAAGAAAAAACCAACTATCAGAACAGCAATTGATAAACTCAATTTAAAGGTTAACGAAATTAAGTTACTAGAACAAAAGAAAATCAATATTAATGATCGGATTAAACAGTTAGATGAATGGTTAGTTCAACTAGATGATGATATTGAATCTTTGAAATCAAATACAACAGATGTTGATGATATTTTAATTGATATGATCAGCAGAGTAGAAACTGCTAAAGAAATTGTTAATAAACATAAAACACATCTCAACTTGCTCGAAACAATTAAGTATATCGTCTCTGAAGAAGGTGTCAAATCTTATATTGTCAATAAAATTCTTGCATTGTTCAATTCTATTTTGATGTCTTATTTGCGTAAGATGGATGCTAATTGTTCTTGCTTCTTTAATGAATATTTCGAAGAAGAAATCATTAATGAAAAAAATAAGATTTGTTCATATTTTAATTTTTCAGGCGCTGAAAGAAAGAATATGGATTTTGCATGCTTATTTACATTCATGGATATGCGTAGATTGCAGGGAGATGTTGTTTATAATATTTCTATCTATGATGAATTGTTTGATTCATCGTTAGATGAAAAGGGCGTAGAATTAGTCACAAACATTTTAAAAGATCGTGTACATGCACATAATGAATGTGTAATGGTTATTTCACATAGAAAAGAAAGTATTCAACATGCTACAGGTGACGTAATCTTTCTAGAAAAGAAAAATGGTGTAACATCAAAGATTGATTATAATCCTTTTTTGGATAATTAATCTTTAGGATGTTCACACCGAAAATTAATACCATGCCCATGGGCCTGCAACCAACAGGCCAACCAGCCCAGGCACAACCACCTAAATCAGAACACGCGCCCGAAGATCTCATGAGGGTCGTTCATTACAATGCAGACCATTCTGGTTGTGGTTTGTGGCGTATGTCTTGGCCAGCACACCTTATTAATTTCCATAATAAGGCAATGATTACTGAATCAACAGTAATGATTACAGATCCTAGATGGTATCAAAATGTAAAGGCTATTCGTGTACAAAGACAAGCTACACCCCATCAATTACAATTCATAAAATTTTTGAAGAGTATTCAAAAAGATATTGGATTTAAATTAATATATGAAGTTGATGATGTTATCTTCCGTGAAGATATTCCGGATTATAATAAATTCAAAACAGCTTTCGTAGCAGATGAAATTAGACAAAGTGCAATAGAAATTATTAATCTTTGTGATGAAATGACAGTCACTTGTGATTATATGAAAGAACTGTATCGTGAACGTACAGGTAAAAATGAAATCACAGTGATTCCGAATTTCGTACCAAGATTCTGGATGGGGAATTATTTCAGTGAAGCTAAGGTTTCTAGAAATTATGATAAACATAAGAAGAAGCCTCGTGTACTATATGCTGGTTCTGGGGCACACTTTGATGTAGAAAATCGTGTAGGCCAGAAGGATGATTTCGAACACGTATTAAAAGCAGTCATTGATTCTCGTAAGAAATATCAATGGGTATTCATTGGTGCTTTCCCATTAGCGCTCAGGCCTTATATCCAAAATGGAGATATTGAATTCCATCCATGGCAAAAGTTGTATGAATATCCAAAAAAGATTTCAGATTTAGAAATTCAAATGTCTGTTGCGCCATTACAGAACAATAGTTTCAATAAAGCAAAGTCTGATCTCAAATATATCGAAGCATGTTGCTATGGAATTCCTGTTGCTTGTCAAGATATGGAAACATATAAAGATGCAGAACTTAAATTTAAGACTGGTGATGAAATGTTAGATTGTATTGCAAAAGAATTAGGACGTGTAGGCCATTATAAGAATCAGGCCATTCAACGATATAAAGTAGCTGATAATCGTTTCTTAGAGCACGATCGTAATTTGGATTGTTACATGGAATTGTATAAGTATCCTTATCGCGATCAAAACCGCGTCAATTTGAGACGATATAATCCTTGATTATAGTTGCGATACCTATTATCATTTCTCTATGATTGGGTATCGCAACGCTTGTTATAATCCTAAAGATCAAACTGTAGAAATTTACACTTGGTCAGATGATGGGGATCGTATTTCATACACTACGAAATACCATCCCTATTATTTTTATGAAGACAAAAGAGGAAATGAAGTATCGATTTATAATACGCCGTTAGCTAAAAGATCATTTAATAATGCATACGAAAGGCAAAAATATATTACTGAATCAGGAATCAGAAGAGTGTATGAACATTTCGGCGCAGTACAACAGGCTCTATTAGATATCTTTTGGCAACATAATGAAACAGATGACTTTTCTAAGTTTCCGTTAAAGACATACTTTATTGATATTGAGGCAGTGTGTAAAGATCGCTTTCCGGATCCTACATTAGCAGATGTGCCTATTAACGTATTGACAATTTATGATTCTTTTTCAAAGAAATTTTATGCTTGGGGTTTAAAACCATATAAAGCAAAAAGGAATGATGTTGTTTATTATTATTGTAAATCAGAAGAAGACCTTCTAGCTGGTGTTATTGAATTTTTTAAAAATGATCCACCAGATGTATTGTCGGGATGGAATAGTGCTGGGTTTGATATTCCATATATTATTAATCGATTGAAGAATATTTTTGGTGAAGCTGGTATGAATGAAATTTCACCAGTAAAGAGAACTTATGTGAGAACATTCATTGGTACATTCGGGAAGACACAAGCAAGCTATCATATCGATGGTATTTCATGTGTAGACTACTTGGATGTGTATAAGCGGTTCTCTTTTGCTAATAGAGAAAGTTATAAATTAGATAGCATTGGTGAATTAGAATTAGGTGAAAAGAAAGTTGCTATCGAAAAGGATTTGTATGATGTCATGGTAGATGATTGGGATACGTTTATTGATTATAACATCCAAGACGTTAACATTTTAGTTAAGCTTGAAGAGAAACTACAATTCCTTTCATTGATTCGAATGATTTCATATATTGGTTGTACAACATTTGAAGGTGCATTGGGTACATTGGGTATTATCACAGGTGCAGCTGCTATTAGAGCAAGAAAGAAAGGACAACGCATTTCTACTTTCATTAGAAAAGAAGATGATGGTTCGAGGAATCCAGGAGCATATGTTGCAGAACCATTAAATGGATTTCAGGAAGATATTGTATCGTTTGATGCTAACTCACTATATCCCAACCTAATGATTTCATTGAACATGTCTCCAGAGACAAAAGTCGGCAAGATTATTGAAACAACAGATGAAGAGGTAACAGTACAACATGTCAATGGCCAAGTCTTTAAATTGTCAAAACTAAAATTTGCTCAATTTATTAAGAAAGAAGATGTGGCTATTAGTAAAGCAAAAGTCCTTTTTACGCAAAAGAATAAAGGAATTGTACCAGAGATGGTTGACTTTTATTATCAAAAAAGAAAAGTCATCCAAACGGAATTAAAAAAATATAAGAAAGAATATTCAAATAAAGAATTACCATCCGATAGAAAATTATTTTTAGAAACAAAAATCACACAGCTTAACGCAAAGCAACAAAGTATAAAAATCTTTATTAATAGTTGTTACGGTTATTTCGGAAATAAACACGCGCCCATTGGTGATGATGATATTGCTTCATCAATTACATTGACTGGACAAGCCGTTATTAAGCAAGCAAGAGAAATTGCAAAGAAATATATTTCAAAACATAGTAATATTACTGATCAAAAAACATTAGAAACTGTAGCAATTTATGGTGATACTGACAGTGTTTATCTTTCATTAAAGCTACTTCCAATTGATTTTAGTGTTGGTGGTAAAATAACCAAGCAAGGATTTGAGCACGCAGAAGGTTTAGAAAAATCATTGAATGATGAGATTCAAATTTGGGCTAAATCAACATTAAATTCAAAAGATTGTCGATTGGCATTTAAGAGAGAAGCCATGGCAGATGTTGGGTTATTTTTAGAAAAGAAGAGATATGTGTTGCATGTATTAGATGATGAAGGTATTCCGTGCGATAAATGGAAATATACTGGTGTAGATGTTGTCAGAACAACAATGCCAAAAAATGTTAAACCATATGTCAAGAAGATCATTGAGACTATGTTGACTACTAAGTCTTGTGCTAAGACAAATGAGGTGTTAAAAGAAGCATACGACGTATTCCAAGCATTGCCTATTGAAGATGTATCAAGAACAAGTGGGATTCGTGGTTATGAAAAATATGCGAATATGTGCCATGACTTTAAAGTGAGTAAAGGAATGCCTAATCATGTAAAGGCTGCTTATTTTCATAACATTATTTTGGATAAATTAAACCTTTCAGGAAAACATGAGAAGATTGCTTCCGGTGATAAGATCAAATACTTCTATGTACAACAACCAAATAAGTATGGAATTAATTGTATTGGATTTAAGTATGTTTTTCCTGAAGAGTTTAAATCAATATTTTTACCTGATAGAGAATTACTATTTGAAAAGATTGTATATGCAGCAGTAGAACGTTTTTATCAATGTGTTAATTGGACACCAAGAAAACCTAGTGAACAAGTTCTCTTTGAATTGGATGATCTATTTGGTGAATAAAGGGTTGACAAATATTGCAATATTACTAATATATTAAAGATGTCACAACTAATTTTTATTGACCAAATCGGAAGAACCATTATCGGTGAAGAACTTTCACGTGATGGTGGTCGTCTACAAGTGAAGAATCCTTGTATGATTAATGTAAATCAATTGCAAAATGGGCAATTGCAAGTTCAATTATTTCCACTTTTCTTTCCTGAATTTCTTTCAGAAGCCAATCGTAGCAGCGGTTCTGTTTTTGAATTTAATCTTGCTAATCTTGCATTAGGTGTAGGTGTAGAAGTAGACGGACGTTTAGTAGAACAATATACTCGTATTTGTAATCCACCGCCTGTTGCTCAAACATCTGACGAACCACCCGTCATTAAGTTGTTTGATGAATAATTTTGTTTGCTGAGTGTTGTGTGTAAAATCCCGAGAGATTATAATCTCTCGGGATTTTTTTATAGTTTGATTTAATATGAGTTATGGACAAAGACCTATTAAAATCATTAGAAATTTTAGATGACGGTAATCCTTTTGCGACATTTCTTTCTCAGTCTACTTTATCTGTTATTGATAAATGGATTGATACCGGTTCATATGTCTTAAATGCTATTATCTCTGGAAAGATTCGTGGTGGTGGTATTCCTTCGGGCCGGGTTACCATGTTATATGGTGAATCACAAACTTTTAAATCTTCTTTGGTTATGAAGATTCTTGCTAATGCTCAGAAACAAGGAATGATTCCTGTTATTTTTGATACAGAGAATGCTGTAGATCCAGAAAGTGCTTCACGCCTAGGATTAGACACAACAAAGGTAAAATATGTACCTACTTTTAATGTCGAACAATGTCGTAATGCTATTCATAAATTTTTGACATCTGTAAAAGAAAAAGGACAAGAAGGTAAATTCATTATTGCCATTGATTCATTGGGTAATCTTGAAAGTCAAATGGAACAATCACGTATTGAGAAAGATTCTGTAGCACCTGATATGGGATCAAGAGCTCGTGCTATTAAAACACTACTTAGAACAGTAACGCAACTTTCTGCCATTACTAAAACACCCGTTTTGATTACAAATCACTTATATGATAATCCAGCAGAATTGCATCCATCGTTAGTCAAAACAATGCCTGGTGGTAAGTCAGTCATTTATATGCCTTCTGTATCGGTTCAATTAATGAGAAAGCCTGTTAAAGAAGATGTTGTTAAATCAGATTCATCGGGATTAGCTACATTCCAACGCAATTACGTTGGCATTATCATTCGCGCATTAACTTCAAAGAATCGTTTTATTAAACCATATTTAGAAGGAGAATTATATGTATCATTTACTAATGGTGCAGATAAGTATCATGGATTATTAGATCTTGCTGTTGGATTAGGCATTATTGAACAATCTGGTGCTACTTATGCTTTTAATGGTGAAAAGCTAGGATACGCAAAGAGCTTTTTGAATAATGTAGATTTTTGGGAAAATGATATCATTCCTTTAGTAGAAAAGAAGATTGCTGTTGAATGGGCATATTCTTCATCAGAAGATGCAGAATCAACTGAAGTCGAAGACGAAGAATAAATAATATCATGCAAAATGATACAGATTTAATCTTCGAAGCCTATAAAGAAATCTATTCAGAAGGATGGAAAGAGTGGCTTGCAGGAGCTGGAATAATGCTCACTGCAGCCTTGGGTGGTATGGGTATTAATCAAGCTGCAACAGAATTTAAAACAGGATTGCCAAAATTGACAGTACCACAACCATCTGATAGTGATAAAGTAGATGCATATCTAGGCAAAGTTGCAAAAATATCGGGATTAGATTTATCTAAAGCAAGTGATGATGAAAAGGAAGAATTGCAAAAAAATCTTAAAAAACATTATGAAGGTTTAAAATTGATTAAACAACACGGCAATCCTTCACAACAAAAATCAGCCGACCATATCATAGGATATATGAAACGCGTATCTGGCATGACGGGTATAGACGGTGGCATGGGCACGAAAGCACCAAAATATAATTTAGAAAAATTATAATATTTGATAAACAAATAATTGTTTTTATAATAACCACATGACTAATACTCATGTGGTTATTCCTTTTTCTGGGGGTATGGATTCCTCGGTGCTTGTACATTTAGCCTTATCAGAAGGATACTTTGTGCATGTTTTATCATTTAATTACGGCCAAAGACATTCGCAGGAATTAGATTGCGCTTCTAAACAAATTCAGAAATTAAAGTCTTTATATCCGAATTTGAAATCATATAAGACTATTGATGTGTCTTATATTAAAGATATCGCACCTACATCATCATTAACTAATAATGACATTGAGACACCAGATGTACGCAAAATCAAAGGCGAAGCACAACCAAAATCATATGTTCCCAATCGCAATATGATGTTTCTATCTATTGCATCAGCTTGGGCTGAATCAATTGGTGCTTCTGAAGTATGGCATGGTGCCGCACAAGCAGATTCATTAGCAGGTTATTGGGATGGATCACCTGAATTTTTAGAATCAATTAACAATGTTCTTTCTTTGAATAGAGAAAAACGAATTGAAATTAAAGCACCATTAATCGAATTAAGTAAAGCAGAGATTATTAAATTGGGTGTAAAGAAGAAAGTAGACTTCAGCTTGACTTATACCTGTTATTCAGGAGAAGAAAAACCTGATGCATATTCAGCATCATCTTCGTTAAGATTGCAAGGTTTTATTGAAGCAGGATACAAGGATCCCCTACAATATAAACAGCAAGACCAATTAGAAGAAGCGTATAAGAAAAGAGGCTGTAAAGAAATTAACCTCTAAACAACTCTTCAATACGATAAGCAAACTGTTTGCGTTTAATATATTGTTCTTGTAGTAAACGATCAGTTTGCTTTCTTGTTAATTTAACTGCTTCTTTATAAGCTGTTAAAGCGCCGACAATTTCGTCATACATGTCTTTAACATCTTCATTGTCGTATGTTAATACAGATAAATTTTCGATCAATTGATCGATGAAATCAGATGCTGAACCAGACTTTAATGCTTCTAAAGCATTTATAATACCTTCAGCTACATCATCATTATCACTCACAATATTACTGAATTTTTGTAAAATAGCTGTGACCAATTGAAGTGCTTTTAATTTATCTTCTTTGACTGGCGTTTCTTCTTCTTGTTTTACTTCTGCAGTAACACCATTCAACTTACTAAGCACCTTAGACCATTCATTTACCTTAAATCGAACATCGGGTGTTACTTCATCACCACCTCTTTTTGCAACATATTCTTCTGAAGGTGCAGTAGCTTTATGTGCCCATATATTAACAGACACATCTTGCATATAATCTGTTGGTTTGGTTTCAATAGAACTTTTTAAATTTTCCATTAAAGAAGAAACAGCTGTAGTTATAACTTTAGAGCCAAATCCCTTTGTTTTTAAATCATATATTTTTTGCAGAGAAATACGATGTTCTACAACACCATGTCGTATACGATTTCCAGATGCATCAAATAATCCAGTAGCTTCTTTTTCTAGAGCTTTATATTGTTGTACGAAATCATTAAATGCTAAAAATTGATTTATTGTATTTTTTACTAAAACCATGCCATTAATGCCATCATCAGTATTTTCAGTCCTAATAACATTTGCACCTTCTACTTTAAATGTTATATTTGCATCACCCTTTCTTGCAAAGAAAATCATATCACCTACTGCAAAATCGGATGATTTAGCTGTAAACGTGGCATCACCAGTGACATTAATTAAACTACCCACATCTGATGAATTTAATTCACCACCACTTCTAGCTTCACTATCTTCTTCACCCATTTTTGCAGCAAATTCATCATTCTTATTATTACAGTCACGCATAATTGCAAAACGCAACATTTTAATGATTAATTTATTTAAACGATCAATAGTGCCCGTTTCGATGCTATTCTTGTAATATTTGTTGGCATATAATTCTACATATTTGTTTAATTCACCAAAATAAGCTTCTCTAGCTTCATTAAGGAGTGATACATCAATACGTGCTGCCCAACCAGGTGCTCTTAAAATAGACATAACTATATTTATTGATTTATCAAAAATTAAATGTAATATGAAAGCATATTATGTGCGCAATCTATGGTTCTAAAGACAGAAATCTTTTTGATATACTTCATGATGTTACTATTGATAGAGGATCATTTGCTTCGTCATTTGCCTTCCTAGAACATAAGAAAAGAAATTTATTCATTACAAGATTAAAAGGTCATCCAAAAAAGATGGAATTATTGAATCCAGAAGATTCATTTCCTACTTGTAAAAATAAGAATATAACACATTATCTCGGACATAATCAAGCACCAACTTCTTCACAAAGAGAACATGATGTAGCAACATCACATCCATTTGTTGCGCATAATTGGGTAGTAGCACATAACGGTGTTTTAACTAATTATAAAGAAATTAATAAAAAGTATTGTGCGTGGAATAAGAATCCGGTAGATTCGAGTAATATTCCGCATTTATTACATGCTCTAGAAACAAAAGAACCAAATAAATCAGAAGAAGAACTCATTTGCGAAGCACTTTCTCTTTTAGAAGGCACATTTGCATTATGGATCTTTAATGAAAAGACGGGTAATATCTTTGTAGCAAGACAAGGTAGTACTTTATTTGCAAATGAAAAAGGCGACTTTTGTTCTATACAATCAAAGAATTGGCTAGAATTAGAAGAAGGGGTATTATACAAAGTCACTAGAAAGCTTGAATTAGTAGGTAATTTTAAAAACACAACACCATTTTTCACATTATGAACAATTTAATTGTTACTTGTACACAAAAAAATAGACATCAATTCCAAGAAACAGATATCTATAAATCATATAATGAATGCAAATTATCTTCTGATTTTGAATTAGAAGTATTTTATCAAAATAAAGAAGGATTGTCAAAACAATATAATACTATCCTTAATAATGAAAAATATAAAAATTATGAATGGATTGTATTCGTTCATGATGATGTTTATATTGACGATGCCAGACTTTTACAAAAATTGAATGAAGCAAAAAAATTAGATTACGACATTGTTGGATTGGCTGGTGGATTGAATCCGCGAATCGGTGGAATTAACCTTTGGCATTTAATGACAGACAGAAAAGATCATCGAGGATTCGTAGCACACCCAGTAAACGAAAAGCAAATGATGGTTACTAATTTCGGTCCTTCACCTTCTCGTGTTGTAATTATTGATGGATTATTCTTTGCTGTTTATATTCCTAAAGCAAAAAAAGTTGGCTTTAATTTTAATGAAAAATATACATTTCATCATTATGATATTTCTGCATCATTAGAAGCTAATATGAAAAAATTAAAAATTGGTGTCTATCCAATTAATGTAATTCATCGCTCTCCTGGTTTATTGTCAATTGAAAATCCTATATGGAAAAGCAGCAACGAAACGTTTATCAAAGAATACGGTGTAAATCGTAAAGACACCAAATAATATTAAGCATGGATAAAATTGATTTAGATCATTTTGAGAAGATCTTCTGTCTTAAGATGATTACTGATGAGGAATATTTCTCTTCAGTTGTTGATAATACAGATCCGGATTATTTTCGGGACAAAGATGTCAAAGCGATGTTTTTGTTAGTAAAAGAATATTTTGAAAAGAGAGATTGCTTACCCAATCTCTCAGAATTAAAAAATTATCTTACCACACAAGAATTAAAAGATTCTTTCAAAAATGTATTATTAATGATTCAATCATTAGATAAGAATTATAATCATGATGAATTAATCAAGAATACAGAACGCTTCTTAAAAGAAAGAGCTGTATATAAGACTATGCTTGATGTTGCGGATAAATTGCAACAAGGAAAAGCAGATACTTCGTGGGTCTTAGATCAATTTGAAAAGACATGTAATATTAATTTGACAACAGATATTGGATTAGATCTTTATCATAATCCCGAAAAGTTAATCAAAGAATTAAATTCGGATGAACCAGTTATTCCATCAAAGTGGGAATGGTTAGATGAAAAATTAAATGGGGGATTCATGCAAAATGGTAGGGCATTGTATATTTTTGCTGGTCAAGCAAATGTCGGTAAGAGTATTGTATTAGGAAATGTAGCTAAAAATATTGCTGAGCAAGGTAAAACAGTATTGCTTGTTACATTGGAAATGTCCGAGATCATGTACGCAAAACGTATTGCATCATCAGCTACTAAGATACCTATTAGAACATTGCGAGAAGAGTCAGAATCATTGCAAAATGCTCTTGAAGAAATCAAAGAGAAGAATCCACGAGGAAGGATTTTGATTAAAGAATTTCCGCCATCAACAATTACACCTAATCAATTATCATCATTCATTAAGACATTAAGAAATAAAGGCATCTTTGTTGATGCTGTAGTATTAGATTATTTGAATCTATTACATACTACATATGGAAATAATTCATATGAAAAGGTGAAACACTTATCTGAACAGACTAGGGCATTGTCGTATGTTTATAATTGTCCGTTTATTACCGCAACACAGTTAAACCGATCGGGATATGATGTCGCAGAACCAACTATGCAATCACTTTCAGAAAGTTATGGGCTAGCTACAACAGGTGATTTTATTGCTTCTGTTTATCAATTAGAAGAAGATGCAGAACAAGGTGTTATGAGAGTAGCTATGATGAAAAATCGTTTCGGCCCTAACTTCGGATCATCAGCATTTAGAATTGATTATTCAACATTGACTTTAAAAGAAGACCAAGAATTGGCTTCAATGGTAGATAGTACAGAATCCGCAAGAGATGTATTAGCTTCTTTAGCAGACTAGTTGAACAAAATTCCATTTTGACTATATATACTCATATTAATGAGTAAAGAAGTCATATGGACTAATTATGGATTAGATGGTGCTGGATGTTGCCTTCTTTTGAAATGGCTCAAAGGCAGTAACATTGAAATACAATATACTACACCAAGAAAATTCCGTGATGATTTCCTTAAATGGCAATTAGAAAATGGAATGACAAAATATTCCAAGATCTATATAACCTCTATAGATTTATCAAAATGTTTAGATGTCGCAGACAAGTCTAATTGTATTATCATTGATACACATAAATCACATTGTGATAAAAAACATTTATACACAGATGCAAAAACAGCTATAGCTGAAACTAGTTCAACTACTAGATTGATTTTTAGATTATTTAAAAATGAATTAATCAAAAAACTAACACCTAAGCAAATCAAATTAATTAGTTTGATTGATGATTATATTTCAGGTAAAAATAAATTTAAAGAATCAAATTTTTTAAATGCATTATATTGGGGTGTCAGTGCTGATCGTTTAATTCAATTTATTAAACAATTTGATAATGGATATAACGGATTCAATCAACAACAACAGAACGTAATTAATTTACATTTTAAACGAATTGCAAAAACCGTATCAGAATTAGATATATTCCAAGGAATATTACCTGCTAAAGGAAAAAAATATAAAGTAGTATCTACATTTGCTGAAAATTATTTTCCAGAAATTTCAAATCATTTAATTGATGTATACAATGTGGATATTGTAATGGTAGTCAATTTGGGACTCAAGACTGTTTATATGCAACAAAAAGTAACATCAGACGCACCATTACATCTGATTGCAGAAAAGTTAGTTGAAGGCGGCGGAACACAACGGTACGCAGGAGGTAATCTAACTTCAAAATTTATAGAATTTACTAAAACTTTACAAAAAATATGGTAGCTAATCTTGTAATCGAAAAGAGGGAAATAGAACATAATTTTTTATGTTTCTGTTCATTAATGTGTTTGATATCTGGCAAGAAATTAAATCTGCCTAATATTTTTTTATTACTCCTTAAGAATCCTACATACAAACAGATTCTTAAGAAAATGGTATCTATCGATACGGATTATGAATTATTCAAATTGTTTATCGACTTCGATCCTTCTTTGAGTAAAAGCAAATATATAAGTAAGTTCTTGAATTCTAAAGAAGGTGCTACTATTATAGCTAATAATGTTAAGCGATTTTGAAGAAAGACTATATAACGAATACCTAAAAACTAGTCGCCAAGCTAAAAACCTACCATATAAGTTAAGAAAAAATTTCAATGATATTCCATCTGATGTATTGGTTTATCTTAAGAGAATATCTAACATACTGAGAAAATTTCCCAGTATACACATCAATGATTTTTTTAAAGCATCATATGCTATCTATGGTGCCGAAGAATATTTCGATTTGAAATATTTTACATCGCAAAAAGCAATTAAAGCATATACTCTCTATATTCAAAAAGAAGCTGATTTAGATCCGGATTCGGAGGATATGTTATTAAAAGTATTAGAGAGTTTAAAATTCTTAAAAGAATTTTTAACACAAAATAATATTTCATTAAATCAATATCTTGCACACAAGACTAATGAAATGAAAAGCTTCATGCTGCATTGGAAAGAAAGAAAAATGCATCCTTATGTGTTGATCGAATTGCCAAATGCACTAAACTATATTAGACATGAAGATCAAGAATTATTGAAATTCATGTTTGGCGAGAATGTCTATGAAAATATACAATTGTATACGAATAGATATTTCTCATCGAAGAAATTAAAAGTATTAGTAAAACAAGGATTAAAAAAAATATAACGAAACCAATTAAAAATATTCAATATGTATACAGCATCAATGTTCCAATCAATCAAGAATGCCTTAGCTAAAGAAGATACCGGTGGATCTTCATATAAAGACATTCTCAAGTTAGAAGTAGGTAAGACATACACCGTTCGTCTTCTTCCAAATACAAAATCACCCGCAGATACATTCTTTCATTATTACCTGAATGGATGGCAATCATTCGCAACAGGTCAATTCGTATCAGCCGTTTCATTGCAATCATTTGGAGAACGTGATCCAATTCAAGAAGAACGTTATCGTATCCTTCGACTTGGTACGGATGTAGAAAAGAAGAAGGCTGAAAAAGTTAATCGTTCTGAGAAGTGGATGGTTAATGCTTATATTATTGATGATCCAACCAATCCTGAAAATAATGGTACTGTTAAGATTCTTCGATATGGTCGTCAGTTAGCTAAGATTATTGATGAAGCTATGGATGGTGAAGACGCTGCTGAGTTCGGTCCTCGTATCTTTGACCTGAGTAAAGGTGGGTGTAATCTTAAGGTCAAGGTAGAGAAACAAGGTGAATATCCATCTTATGTATCTTCGCGTTTCACATCACCAGTAGATCTTGGATTATCAGAAGCAAAGATTAATGAGTTGTATAATTCAGTTCATGATCTTAAGAAAATCGCAGGGGTTAAGACCGCTGATGAACTTCGTGAATTATGGGAAGAACATTTCCTATGCAAGAGCTCAGTGTCTTCAGCAGCTGCTCCCGTTGAATCAGTACAAGCTACAGTTCTAGCAGAACCTACTACAGTAACTAAATCATCAGCACCCGCATCTTCAGATGACGATGACATTCTTGATGATGCAACTGTACAAGAACTTTTGAAAGGATTAGACTAATATGGATGAAGATGTACAAGGAATGCTTCAACAATTCATAGGACAAACCTATGGAGAGTTAGCGAAGCTTGATCAAAACATTGTAGGGCGCACTCAACATCTGCGTCCACAGAGTCAAGAGTTTAAAGCAATTGCAACTAATATTTTAACTAATATCCCGAACAATAGGCAATTAACTCAGACTGAAGCACCGCCAATTCAACCACAAAATATTCAACCTCGAGTACAGATTCAACCAAAATCACCTAGTGATCAATTGGAATTTGATTTTGATGACTCAGCTACCGCTAAGAATATTTTTGCTTCATTGAAGCGCATCGAAGATAAATTAAGTAATATCAGTAATAGGTTGCAAAAGCTAGAAGCTTAATACAATTAATACATGAAATTATCTTTTAAGAATAAGAATAGTTTTTGTAATAATTTCCTATCTCCAATTTCAAGGCTGTCAGATTTAGCTATTCTGACAGCTAAGAATAATGAAATCATTTCATTAAACAAAACAGCAGATAATAATAGCATTCTTTACGCTAAATGTTCTGACGCTACATTAGACAATGATCAGCAAGTATCATTGAATATTCCAGATGTCAAAAAGTTCATTAAAGCATTTGATTGCATTGAAGATCAAAATATTGAATTGACAGTCAATTCAAATAATATCGAATACAAATCACCCAAAATTAAATTTAAATATCATCTGTTAGAAGATGGTATTATTGCACCAGTTGGTTTATCTTTAAGTAAAATACAATCTTTTGAATTTGATGTAGAGTTTACTATTGATATTGTTACATTTCAAAATTTGTTGAAATGTAGTACTTTTAATAACAGCGAAAAGATTTATTTTTATTCAGAAAATGGCGAAATTCATTGCGAATTAACAGACAAAAGCAAACATAATGTTGATAGCTTTACTACTGTTTTAGCAGAAACATATCAAGGTAATGCATTATCAAAACCGATGCCATTCTTATTTGATGTAGTTCGAAGCATTTCAACATTAAGATCTAGTCAATTGCAATTCAAAATTAATTCAAGCAAAGGTATTTTATGTGTTGAAGTAGAAGAACCGGGATATTATTTGAAATATATAACCACTGCGAAAGTGATTTAAAATTAATCTTAATTATATATAAAAAATGAATAAGAGACAAAAAAATAAAATATCTACACCCGGATATTTTATTAAAAGATTAAGAGATTGTGGGTTTAGTGTAATTCGTATTTTTCAAAAATACGGTGCCCATGATCCGAGAAGATGGACTGTATTAATTGATCCGGGCCGTTCTTCTATTTTTGTTACTTGTTTTACTAATAAAACATTTATCGATGAGATTTATTTTGAATTAAATGATGGCGGTATCCTATTTCCTAAGAATTTTGCTATATCTACACAATCAATTGAAGTAATTGTATCGCATTTAAACGAAAAAAATATTCAAACAATTGACGAAAAAAGCCCATACTATGTTGAAAAGAATAAATAATTCTATGGGCGAAAATCCCGATGATAAAAAGAAAAGAATACCAAAAAATAATTCTGATAAAATCGGGAAAGAACAGATTAAACAGCTTCTAAAAGAAGCATTACAAGCTGATTTACTAGAAAGATCTCGTAAATCATCAGACAATAAAGTCGCTATCTCTTCTACATTAGAAGAGTTTATGAAATGTTTTATCGTTTTAGGATATGACATGAACGGAAATCCAATTAATTTAGTACATGCAAACAGCCAACAAGACGCAGATTCCCTTTCTACGGCGGTTAATAGATTCTTTATGCAAAATAATAACCCCGATGCTTTTTAAGGTTCCAGAAAAAGGAACTGCATTTGGTGTTTTAGAGGGTGATCATAAAGGTAAAATGTTTGTAATGATAGAAAGTAGTTTTTCACAATGCCATTTTCTAACAATACCAGAAATAAAAAATCAAACAGTTTCAAAATTTGATTTAAAACGTGGTTTAAAAAACGGAATTCTTGAGAAAGTAGAGATCTTACCTAAAGATCTCTATGTTTTTCTAAAAGAACAATTTTTATTCAACAAAAAACATAAATAGATACATGGACTTCGTAAAACCAGAAAGAATTGCATCACCCATTTCAGGACAACCAGTAAATCCTCGCATCATGGAAAAAAGAATCGGTGATAAAATTTTTGTCGAAGCTCATTGGTATGATCCTTCTTCTGGTACATTTATTAGAAAAGGATTAGTAAAAGTTTTAGATGCAGAAACTGGTAATGATATTTCGGGTTCTTGTAAATTTAATTAAACCCCTTATCATAAGGCATGATCATCTTGCCCGAAGAATATATTGCACAAAAATTCTTCCAACATGCTGGCGCACCGAAACATAATCGTTTCAATAAAACATATGTAGGTTCGTGCCCGATCTGCAGAGAAGGCAAATCATGGTTAAAAAAGCAGCGTTGTTATTACATTCCAAAAAATAACAATATATATTGTCATAACTGTGGTTGGAGTTCTACACCAATTTCGTGGATCCAAGAGGTAACAAGAATGTCTATATTAGACATTAAAAAAGAATTAGAAAATTATTCGACAATATCATTAGACGATATAACAACAGAAAAGAAAGAAATTGTTCAATCATCAACATTGCCAGAAGATTGCATTAATTTATTTGATGAACAGCAAGTAGAATATTATAAAGACGAAACGGTAGTCATCAGAGCATTAGAATTTATTGAAGCAAGAAGATTAAAAACAGCATGCAATAAACCAAAAGCACTTTATATATCACTAACTGATCCTGTGCATAAGAATAGATTAGTAATACCATTCTTTGATAAAAATAATAAGATTGTTCATTATCAAACCAGAACAATATTGGCTGCGGATAACAAAATTAAACCGCGTTATATCTCAAAAATTAATAGTGAAAAGACAATATTCAATATTGATCAGATCAATGATGATAATGAAGTTTTTATTTTTGAAGGACCATTCAATTCTTGTTTTGTTAAAAATGGAGTAGCGGTTGCGGGAATCCAGGATGAATCTGAAAAGTTGTTTTCTATGAAACAACAAGATCAAATAAATTCGTTGTTATTGAAAGATTTTATTTGGGTGCTGGATTCACAGTGGATAGATCAAGCAGCCAAGAAGAAAAGCCAAATCTTAGCTAAGAATGGTGAAACTCTTTTTATTTGGCCAGAGAGTGTAGGTAAGAAAATAAAAGACTTTAATGACCTAGCAATTACATTAAAGATTAATGAAATACCAAAAGAATTTATTAAGAAAAATTCTTACAAAGGATTAGCTGCTGAGATTAGATTAAAAGCGATGTATTAGACGCCTTTGTACTTAGGATCAGCAGAAGAAGCAACATATCCATTTAACATTTGTTGGAATCCTGCTAATTCACGAGCAACTAATGCAATCTTCTTAGTTTCTGCTGTTTTGATAGATCCAAACAAACTCTTTTCATGAGCTTTGGATAATTGTGTTTGAACTGAATCGGGGCCCTGCCCATTTAAGAATTCAGTAAATTCTGCAATCTTCGAAATCCAATGATGCAATTTTTCAACCATAGCGACATTAGCTTTAGCAGCAGCAATTGAGGCTTGTTGTGTACCAGCTTCAATATCATAATCACTTGGTACAGTACCAGCATCTAATGTTGAAGCCATAGCTTCTGTATCAGACATTGGTACGTCATCTGCTTCAACTAATACACGTTTGAATGCATTTTCAAATAGATTACTCATGCATTTATTTATTCAAACATGATAAATAAAATTGTGAGAAGACGATTTTTTACTGAAGATAATACCATAGCAGATGCCAATCGTAATGTAACGGGTATAGGACCTGATGCATCGGACTCTTCATTAACAGATTTAAAATCACAAATAACATCTGAAATTGATACACCAAAAATACTTCCACATCAATTTCAATCATCAGTTATTATACCTCAGATTGCTAATTATATTGTAGAACTAAAAAATCTATCAGATAAAATTAGTGATTATGGTAAATCAGATGTGGCGTCTGAATCTAAAAAAATGATTGCGAGTAAATTGATTGATCGCATTAATAAGATTAATGCCATTTTTGCTCAAGACGTAATTAAGTATCTTGACAAATTATCATTTTAGTTTATATTGAAAGAATGTTACGTGCTGTAATTATTCTTTTTGTGACATCAGGCACAATATCATATATATTTTCTAGTGATGTAAAAACATTTTTTGGTTGGATGATTTGCTTATCTTTTTTGCAAATTATATTTTATAATGTTTGGAATACATTTCTGGGTGTTATTAATGAAAAAAATCAAATTGAAATTCTGAAAGAATATTCTAAACAAGGCTGCAACGTAAAATGTCCTTGTGATAAAGCAATTGATAATTTCATCCCTATTAGGTTAGATGAAGATAATTCATATCGTTGTTTAGAATGTAATAAAAATGTTCGTGTTAATCTAGAAATCAAGACATTCTTGCAAACAGAACCGGTAAAGTTAGAAAAATCCGAAGCTTATAATTTAGTATATAAAGAAAATGGAGAACCAGTTTAATTCAAAAGAATTGCAAAATATAACAGAAAAACTTTCTTCGCCAACTGCTTTCAATGAAGAAAGAGTAAAACGTACAGATATTATTAATATTGTCGAAAAGTATTGTTTACAACAAACCCACCGCACGTTCAAAGCATATGAAAAAGGTTATAGTTTAGCAAAGAAATCAAACAATATAAATCTTTTAAAAGAAATTGTCTCTTCTGTTAAAAATTACATTATCGATAATCTAGAAGACAGTGAAAAGAGAATTGCATATAAGAAATTAGATTTATTATTTGAATCATTAGATAGCATAATAGATCTTATGGGGCATGATTTTGAAAAACAAATAAATCATGATTTAGTTTATTTTTTGTTAGGAAACCTATTAAAAAATATACATGAATAAAAATATCGAAGTTACTATTGGTGATCATAAGATGTCAGTTGAAACATATGCTCGTTGGCTTTGCTTGATTGAAGCTTTGGATATTGTTACCAAAACTGCTGAAGAACATAATATTGATTTGAATAAGCGTACTGATTGGATTAAACCGTTAGACTTCCAAAAGTATATTGTAGAAAGAGCACCAGCTATGATTCATGACGTAAAGGTCGAAGAATTTATCTATGATCTAGAAATTCTTAAGGAAGAGGATTTCCGTAGCAATGAAAATTGCGCACCTTCAATTTAAATCCATCACTACCTTGTATGGGTGTAGCAAATGATATGCCCATATGTAATTTTTGGGGTTCAATAAAAGTTGATAATGTTTCAACTGATGAAATTAATTTATAATTAAATTTTTCGTCACAATAAAACGAATTTAAAGTATTTCCTTTATTTGTTAATTGGAATCTTAAAGTCTGCCAAGTATTAGAATTAATGTAAAAATCTAATCCATGTGATGTGACTAAATCAAATTGTGTACCTTTTCTATAAGTAAGTGAATTAAAAATAGGTAGTGACAATCCTGTATTAAATCCAGACCCAGATGTTCCAAAATAACCAGTTGTGTCAAATCCCATAGCTAAAAAATTTGCATCAACACCGTTATAATTGTCTGTGCTAGATACAAAAGGACCATAACCCAATCCATATTTTATACCCCCCTGACTCTGTGTCGACAGAAAATTCAAAAAGGTAGTAAATCCGCCTCCGCCAAAAACACCCGGATCATTTTCTATTTTATAAGAGAATGACCATATGATATCTTTAGAAGCATCAAAAGCGGAAATACAGGTAAAGTTCATTCCAGTCGACATTAAAAGTATTTAATAAGTGTAAATACTTTCAATGTCCGGAAATGCGCGTTTTCATGATAAATTACACAGGGCCAATCACCATACATTGTCTACTGGTGGTTTATTGGATAGTGCTTATGATCCTATTGCTTCGCCAGAACACCCATTTCGGGGGGATTTCATATTAAGCGGTGGCCTGTCAGCATTGGGTGATATAATAGCAAATAAATTGACAATTAAAAGTGATTTAGTTACACGAAATCATATTGTTGATGGTACATTGCGTTTAGCTAATCCATATTTTGGTGCTACAGCAATATATGCCGTTGATCCAACTACACAACCTAAACCATTCACATTGTCATTAAATTATGAAAATGGTGTATTTGTTTCAGATGATTTTTATGTGCAAGGTAATACAATTACAAATGACATAACAGCAAATGGTGCAATATATGCTAATTTTCCAACTGTAGATGGTGTAACATTAAATACACGCGATGTTGGTAGAGTTTTTACAACTGTAAAAACTAATTCTGCATCATGGAATGCAAGTACAACTTGGGTGAATTCAAATTCATCCAATATGACAATAGATAATATATTAATTACAGGAAATTTAACTGCATTAGGGTCTACTACATTAGTAAATTTGACTACAAATACTACAGATTCACTTAGTGTTGTTAATGTGGGTCTGGCCGTGCCAGCAATATATGCTGAAATTGTTACTGCAGATAAACCTGTTTTATCATTAAAACAAAAAGGAGTTGGGCCGATTTTGTCAGCTAGTAGTACTAATTCGACATTTATAATTGGTAATAGTGGTTGGGTGGGTATAGGAGGTGCGCCATCCACACAATTAGATATATATGCATTATCATCTACTGTAGATGGCGGTAATTTAAAATTGAGAGGTGCTACAGGTTCAAGTAAAAACTATGTTGTATCTGTAAAAAATTCAAATTTAAATTTTTCCCACACACCTACTAATAGTGAAACAAAAACGGTAGCTATGGCTGTTACGCCGTCCAATCAATTATCAATAAACGCAGAATCAATACCCGGTTGGGCAGGTACTGACCCCAAACTTTATGTGGCTGGTGGATTTCTTTTATCGGGATCCAATCAAACAATAGTCGAGAATCTAGATTATCAAAATATTTATAATTATGATAATCTAGTGCCCGAAAGAGGTGGCGCAGTAACAAGAATATATAATTTATCAGGTGATAGTGCCGCGCCTTTATCCGGATTTAGCTCAAACCCAGGATACAATGCACCCGGTTACTATACTGCTTGGAGCACTAGAGTTTTTCCGTATATTGGCGGTACTTTGGGTGTTGGTTATGGTGCCTTGGGCGGCGGTGGTGTCGCGCGCATAGATCTTGGTTATGAGGGGCTACAATCACAAGCAGAATTAAAGGGTGTAATTTCATTTGCTACATTATGTGCATCACAGATCACTTCGGTACCCGGTACTGTGGAACGCATGCGTATAAATTCAGTTGGTAATATTGGTATAGGAACATCACTACCAACATATAGATTACACGTTTTGGGAGACAATGATAATGATATAAACTTCATGACCAATGGTACTTTGGGTGTTTATAATAAATTGGATGCAAATAGATCTTATGGATTTTTATCTGTATCCCAACAGTACACATTACTCGGATCTAATTTAAGATTATCTGGTGAAACAGCATCGCCAGTTTACAAAAAAGGTACAAATGAGAGAGCCGGTGCAGGCATATTAATATATAATGCAAATGGTACTAATGCATTACCTACTACAAAATTTGTATATTCATCAGATACAGATAATGATTTATACACTGTAAGTGAATCAATGGTGATAAGCGGGCAAAGGGTTGGAATTAATAAGAGTACACCCGGCACTACTTTACACGTAGGTGGAGCAATAACATTAGATAGTGAAACCATTAGTGTAGAAACATCTAATGTTGGGTCTAGTGCGCCAAACACATATAATCTTTCTGGTGTATATATGCAATTTGCACCGGGCGCTTCTAATAATGATTGGGCATATTTACGACAAATTGGTACGGATAATAAATATCACTTATCATTAGACTTGCATGACGATCATCTTTTAAATGGAAAAACTGGTGGTGGCCAATCATTTTCTATACGAAACATAGGATCTACATTAGATCCTGACGAAATTACAACATTATTTCATTTGAACATTGACTCTGGTGTTCCATATGCAGGAATTGGTGCAAGTACACCAGAATCTAATTTACATATTAGTTCAGGAATAAATTCAAATGGACATTGTTATCTAACATTGGAATCTGATACTGATAATAATGGCGCTAACGAAGATTGTCATCCCGGTATTATTTTTAAACAAGATGGTGGGGTTAAACAGGGGTATTTGGGTTATTTGGGCGCGGACGAATTAAATATAGAAGATAACAACCAATTTCAAGTTCGTTCTGGACATGGTATAGTTTTCTCTACTGGCGGTGCCAATTTCGGTGTAAATTATGGTTATAATGAAACCAATGCATTATATCTTTCAGCAAATCCTCGTATGTTCATCCACTCAGATGGAAAGATAGGGATTAATACACTTTCTCCACAGTATCAATTGGATGTAAATGGCAGTATGAACGTATCTGGACAGCTTACGGGTACAACTATTAATGATATATATACTAAAATAAATGGTGTATCATCTAATTGGCAGAATATTTTTACTACTGTAAAAGATAACAGTGCTACTACATGGTCATATCAAGGAGCTGACTTAAAGGCATTATCATCTAATTGGCAGAATACTTTTACTACTGTAAAAGATAACAGTGCTACTACATGGTCATATCAAGGAGCTGACTTAAAGGCTTTAACAGGAAATTGGGAATCTACTTATAATACAGTCAATAGCAATAGTGCTACTACATGGTCATATCAAGGAGCTGACTTAAAGGCATTATCATCTAATTGGCAGAATACTTTTACTACTGTAAAAGATAACAGTGCTGTTTGGGCAAACACTGGTTTAACTACAGAGGACGTACAAGATACCGTAAATAATTTATTATCAGCAGGAAAAGGCATATCTATTAGATATGATGATGCTAATAATAAACTTGAATTATCGACAACAGCAAATTTATCAACTTCTACAGGATTGACACCTGGTTATTATCCACTCACCAATAGCTCTAATCGGCTAGAAGATGGCGGATTGAGGCAAGCTGGCTCTTTTATCTTTTTAAGCAATAATGATGCGGCATTTTATACAACCGGAACTAATTCACATATATATACAACCGGAACTAATTCACATATATATACTACAGGTCTTAATTCTCAGATATATACAAATAGTGGGCATATATACACAAATAGTGGTAACATATCTTCACGAACCGGAAATTTATTTTTGAGTGCAGGTAATGTATTAGCACCAATTGGTATTGTATCAGCAGCTTCTGCTAATTTTGTCAATCTATCATCTAATTATGTAAAATTTAAATCATATTCCGAAACATCTGTGTCAGTATCTATTCCGGGTACTTTTATATACACGGTAGATTTGTCACAAGGAACAGTATTTCCAATTAGATTAGATAAAAATATTACAAGTTTCCAACTTCAAAATATACCAACAGGTGTTAATTCGTTTTTGATACTTTTAACACAAGACGGAACAGGTAGCAAGACAGTAACGTGGACATTTACTGGCAAAATATTAAAATGGAGTGGAGGTGCACCTACTGTTACATCTACAGCAAATGCTACCGACATGTACTCCTTTATGAGCGTAGATGGAAATACCTGGTACGGATCAGTAGCAGGTAAAAACTTTGTTTAATTAAAAATCACCGCCAGTAACAACATCTACATCACGTTGAATGAAATCATTCATGGTGTTATTAATATTGTTTTTAACAGCATTTTTAATTTGATTGAGTGCTACAGATGGTGGTTGAACTATTTGATCACCGCCACCACCTTCTCCCTCTTCTGGACCCACAGAAAATCCCCCATACACAGCAGTATCATTTACTGACATATCAAAATAAAGTTTACTTTCTTCATCCGTACTACCCGGATAAATTTTTCTTGGTGTTGGTGCTGAACCTGGTATTGACATAAATTTTTTAAAAATCTCCTCCATCATCAGGCGGTGGCTCTGGATTAGTTTCGTCATCTGGTGGTTGGGGTAATATTGGTTGTATATCAGCACCACCATCTAAGAAATCTGCACCGTCACCTACGTAATTTCCTAATTCGTCGGGGAAATTTTCATCAATTATATTATTAATGAACGTTGACGGTATATTATTAATGAACGGATTTTCGGTAATATTGGTAGACAATAGACCTGCAAATGTATCGTCATAAACCTGATCATTTTTAGATTCACCAGATATGCCGGGTTGAAATGAATACTCAAGACGTTTGGCTGCTAATCGCCATGTATAATGACCACCTAAAGGATTGATATCAGAAATATCCTGATCACGTCTTTCTGTGATAATAAAATAATTGCCAGCTCTGCCATGTGATCTAGTACTACCATATTCAGTCATACAAAATACATCCCCTGCTTTGGGCTCTACTGGTTGATCTAAACTTAAGTAAATCCAATCTTCTGTGAAGACTCTTTTGTAGCCTTGTATAGAAACGAATGCTGTTATTTCATCCTCTGCATTGAACCCAAATTTTGATAATGCTAATGAAGATTCATTTAGATTAATGATCATCTTTATTGTATAGGGTCCATGATATACCATGGTGGGTTGTTCACCATATAAATTATCTGCACTAGTAGGTTGATATGTATTGACAAAATATTCTACTTTTTGACCCAATAAATTAATTGATTCATCTACTGTATTTTGAATTAATTGCATATCAGGTTGTAAGCGAGTCTTATCATATAATTCATAACAAAGACTTCCATTTCCAGCTCCTGAATAATAACATGTATACGTAGACATTTTATTTGTTGGTAAGAACGTATTGTCCTGTGTTATTAATAGAAAGAAAAACCTGATTAGTAGAATCACCAGATCTACCCAATGCTACTTTTTCTCCTTCTTTTGTAGGAAAATTATGTTGAGGATATGTAAGTTTTATATATTGTTCAAAAGGTTTTGTCACAACTAAAAATGAGGCAGCACCTGATCTTAAATTTTCTATTGCCTCTTCATATTCATTTGTCTTTCTATTAACTGCATATGTCATGTTGAAATTACCAGCAGTTTTTTTACCAAATCCCTTAAATGCATTCGAATGATGCGGATTTCTTTCTCCCTTTCTATTCTCTAAATAAAATTCCTTAAAAGTAGGAAACATATTATTATTTATGTTTAAACAAAAAAAGAGACTCTACTTTCATAGAGTCTCTTAAAATTATTAGCTTACTAAAAAATTAAGAACCGAAGATTGTTCCTGATGTACTAAATCCAGCGACCTTATTATTCTTGTTTTGAAGTGTTTCGGGTTTACCGCTAAATGCTTTTGGTTCTGCTTCCAAAGCTGGAATGCTTCCTGTATGTGCTTTACCGCCAGCTGCTTTGTATTTAGAAGAAACTTTATTGTCTCTCTTTTGAAGGGTTTCTGCTTTTGCACCAAAAGGTTTTGGTTCAGCAACAACTTCAATGGATTCTCCCATTGCACCTTCACCTTCTTCTTCACCCCCGAAATCTTCGCCACCTTCTTCTCCACCTTCACCATCAAGCTCTCCTTCATCTTCACCAACTCCGCCCATAGCTCCTTGGATAAGATCGATAAGCTTTTCTGCTGTAGCGCGATCAAGTGTAATGGTAACTTCATCCCCACCACCGAGATCTTCTCCACCTTCGCCACCACCAACATCAATACCGAGATCAGCAGCATCATCTCCGCCACCGAATTCAGAACCTGACATTACGTCTTCAAATAGTTTGTCGAATAAAAATTTACTCATATTGGATGTATTTATACTTTCTTTAGCTACTTTTTCGCAAGAGTCACAACTTTCTTCTCTTTTTGAAAAGTCAATTTCTTTGGGTTCTGCAACACCCATAGATGCCACACCTTTTTTACCAGCTACGGTAGGTGGTGTCATGTAAGGATGAATTTTCTTATCAGAGGTATTATGAAATGTTGGTGAGCCTTTTTTGTTCATATAGATAACTATTTATACATGGGCAGACAAAAAGTCTATTTGAACAATCCTAATCTACCAACGGTCGACGCACAGTTTGATTACGGCATTGAAGAGATTAAAGAAATAAAAAAATGTCAAGAGAATATATTACATTTTGCTGAAAATTATTTTCATATCATTGCTCCAGATGATGGCAAAATTAAAATACCACTTCATACTTATCAAAAGAAAGCATTGAGGATGATGCGTGATAATCGTTTCTCTCTATTATTGTTTGCAAGACAAAGTGGCAAGAGTACTATATCGACTATCTATTGTTTATGGACTGCTTGCTTTAATGAACATCAAAATATTTTAATTGTAGCCAATAAAGAAAGTACTGCTAAAGAAATTTTTAAAAGAATTCGATTAGCATATGAAGAATTGCCTAACTGGTTAAAACCTGGTGTGAAAGAATATGGAAAAGAATCCATGGAATTGGCAAACGGATCTCGCATAGGTATCACTACCACAACTGGTTCAGCAGGTCGTGGTAGTTCAGCTAATTTATTGTTTGTCGACGAAGCGGACTGGATTGAACCTCACTTGCTAGAAAGTTTTTGGGCTTCTGTGTATCCTATCATTTCAAATTCAAAGAAGTCTAAAATTATTATGGCTTCAACACCTAGAGATACCTCTGGTTTGTTTTTTAAATTATATGACGGTTCTGTAAAGAATGAAAATAGTTGGGTGCAAATGAAAGTGCCTTGGTATGATGTTCCGGGAAGAGATGAAAAGTGGAAGAAAGAAACAATGGGTTCTATGGCTTCTCCAGAAGACTTTTTAAGAGAATTTGAATGCATATTTGATGAAGTAGGTGAAGCATCAATCAATGCAGCTACTTTTGATACATTAAGATCTAAAGCATCTGCACCAGAATATGTTTATATGGATGGTTCTTATAAGATTTGGGAACTTCCAAAAGAAGGTAGACTATATGTAGCTGGTGTTGATGTTGCAGAAGGTGTAGGCAAGGACAATACTGTTGTGCAAATTTTAGATCTAACTGATTTGCATGCCATTAATCAGGTTGCTGTATATTCATGTAATATTATTACTCCTATTGAATTTACTAGTAAATTGCATGAAATACTATTGCAATGGGGATCACCATTGCTACTTATAGAGAGAGACAAGTGCGGTGCTCAAGTAGTTGATAATTTAAGAAAAGATTATCAGTATGAGAATATTATTTCACACGGATATAAAGAATTGAATCGTAGTGTTATTCCATTGGGCGTCGTTTGTCATACTAATACAAAATATGATAATGTTATCAATCAAAGATATTGGATTAATACATTAGATGCTGTTAGAATAAATGATTTACATACAGTAGAAGAACTAAGAGACTTCGTAAGGATGCCGAATGGGGCATGGAAAGCTAAGAATGATAAACATGATGACCGCGTTATGTCTTTAGGTTGGGCATTATTAATACTACACGAAAAACTTGTCACAAAATATTTTGAAGTCATTACTATGGATGAGAATAATAAACCAGCGGTTATTCGTCCATATGATTGGGGTGTAGGTTCATTTAAGAATCCAGGTGCTTTTTATATGAATGAAAAAGATTCTAGTCAATATAATGTTATTCCTACTTTTGTTGGGAGTCATTTTGGGTTTGATGATGATTTAAATGATTTATTGCAGTCTGGTTGGAAACCTCTACAATGATAAATAGAAGCATGAAGAGCTTTAAGGATTATTTTATTTTAATGGAAAATGCAGATGCTACTAATAAGCATCTCACACATTTAGATGAATTAATTCTTAAAAAGGGAAAAGAAGGTGCTATTAAAACTTTGCAATATATTTCAGTTTTACTGGATATGTTAAAAAGTAATACTGATAGAAAGATTAACATGACTGTTAAGATTGATGGTGCACCTGCAGTCATATGCGGTAGAGACTCTTACGGTAAATTTTTTATATCTACTAAAAGTGCATTTAACAATGAACCATTACTATCTTATAGTGTAGCAGATATTAAAAAGAATCATGGTGAAGCGCCCGGACTGATTGAGAAATTAATATATGCTTTTAATGCATTGAAGGGTGTAAATTTTGATGGCGTGTATCAAGGTGATTTATTGTTTTGGCCCGGATTAGTACAAAAATACGTTATAGGTGGTAAAAATTATTTGGGGTTTAGACCAAATACTATTTTGTATACATTCCCCGAAGATTCAAAAGAGGCTAAAGATATTAAGAAATATCAAATAGGTATTGCCTTCCATACAAAATATGATCCTTCTGTAGATGAAGAAGGCAAACAACGATTTGTAAATAAAAAATTTGGCATCTCTGCAGAACATTTAAAATCTAAAACAGCATATATCATAGATGCATTATTTGAAAATAAAGCCGGTACTATTAGTTTAACTGAAGAAGAAACAAATTTTGTAAGAAGAACATTACAAAATGCTGAAACTCATATCAATTTAATAAATTTCTCTTTCATAAATGGGAAGGTCGCTGACTTAGTAAACATATTTTTAAACACGAAAATTAAAGAAGGTGAATTTTTAAATGATCTTCGCTATTCATTGAATGAATTCATACAATGGGTTGGCGCCCGTCTAGACAAAGAAATAGAAAAAGCTAAAAGAAAAGAATCTAAAATAGCAGCTAAAAATGAAATGACTAAACTTCTAGAGCGGCACGCTGATACTATTTTGCATTTGTTTAACTATATCAGAGATGTAAAGCAAATTAAAGATATTTTTATACAAAAATACAATTCAATCATGCAAGGTGCTATGATGGGAACATTCTTGATAATGCCTAATGGTGATATTAAGGTCACAAACCCTGAAGGTTATGTTGCATTTGATCAAGATCAAAATGGTGTAAAGTTTATTGATCGACTAGAATTCAGCAGAGCTAATTTTTTAATGCCGAAGAATTGGGTAAAACCAGAAACACAACCAATTGAATAAAAAATGATAGGCAATCACACAACTTCTAATGATCAAGCAATCCTAAACAAAGCATTAGGAGATAAGTTTCAAATGTTTTTTGATATACCTCCCATATTAAGAAACATTAATAAGAGATTTGAACGCAAAAATACATCCATATCGCTAGATACAATGGCATTTTCTGTATATGGTGCTGTAGTACCTGCTATTAATGTACCTTCTGTTGATTTAAATTATAGCGGATCGCCGTTTAGTATCACATCACATACACATCCTAAGTATGATCCATTGAAGGTTAGCTTCACAGTTGATAATATGTTTAATAATTATTGGGTAATTTACACATGGCTCAATGCTTTGAGAGAAGCACAAGAAGGAACATATGCAACTTCTTTAAGATGTAATGATATTACTGATATTTCTGGGCTATTGGGCGAATATAGTACGGATATTACTGTAGTAGGTAAGGACGAATTTAATAATGATGTTATAAAATGGATTTATAAAAATGCATTCCCCACATTGCTTGATGGTATATCATATTCCTACAGACAATCCAATGAAATAGAATCATCATTTACATTTGCTTTCTCTGAACTATATTGTCTCTTAGTATAAAAAAGGACTCAAAAAAAGTATAAATAAGTCCTATATGAGAACTATTCAGTCACCTGGTGTTGAAATTCGTGAGATTGACATTTCACAAGTAGCATTTCAACCAGCCGGAACCAATGTATTTTTAGCTGGGTTTGCCCAACGTGGGCCTACAGATGAAGTAATTCAAGTAACATCCATTCAAGAACTTGAACAAATTTACGGTATACCTGCTACACCAGCAGAACGTTATTTTTATCATTCTGCAAGACAAATTATCACAGATTCAAATGCATCTCTGTATGTAAATCGTTTGCCTTATGGTCCTGGTGCTGGTTATGGGTATGGATCAACCTATGGTGCGTTAGTTTACCCAGTAGTTACTCTAGAAACTGATAACAATGTAGTTGTGTGGCGCGCCACAAAATCAGTACCTGCATCAGCTTTTGATCTGGGCGGAACTGATGTATTGACAGTCGCAACCACTTCTTTCGAAGAACCAGATTTCCTTCATTTATCAGCTAATGGCATCGCGTTTGAAGATATGACATATGCAAAATTGACAGATGAGGAATATACTACATTAGTCAATGGACTCTTATCTTCCACAGTTGCTTCTGTAACTGCAGCAACTGAATTAAAATCAGCCTTTTTCTCCGCAGGTGAAGTAACCAAAACAAACAATATCGCCGTATCTGCAGGTACTTACGTACTGGGTGCACCCAAATTTTTCGAATTGACACTTGATCAATACAATGCAGTTATTGAAGGTACCGCATTTAATTGGTCATTAACATCAGCAGATATCACAGCAATTAATTCAATTGCTGATTTCGGTAAGGCGGGTTTGATTCTTCTCAATAAAGGGCAAACAGTAACAGAAGCACAAGCTGAAGGGTATTATGCCGCTATCACTGATAATACCAATGCAGAGCCTACTACAGATCATGACAGTATTGTTCGTGCTTATACTGTAACACAAACTGCACCATCTACCGGATTATATGGTGCGGGATTCACACAAATACCAAATGAGAGATTAAATTTTGCTTTATCAGGTGGGTCTGATGCGGGTATTGTACGAGATGATTCCAATATTTCGTTCAATCTTGAAAGAACATTCTATAATTTCCCTGATTCTACATCAGAGAAGTTCGATGATACGCTATCTATTAGCATCTATAAGCTGCGTCGTTCGATTTACACACCAGATGCTATCAAGATGGATTATGTATTAGAGCGAAATCATATTGGTTCATTAGATTTTAATCGCAAGATTCAAGATCTTAATGGTGGTGACGCAGTATCTTACTTCATTTCTGCACCACAAAAAGAAAGCAGAGCTGTTAAAATTATTGTAAATGACAATATTACCAACCGTGGTGGTGATACCTGGTTAAATGCAGTAGGCGTACCCAATAAAAAAGTTCGTCTATACACTAATTCAGCATTAAAAGCATTAGCAAGTGACAATAAACAAGGCAGTCGTTTCGGTGGTTACTATCTTGATTATGTAGCATTATCTAGTTCCATGATTACTACTGATGCATTGTATGCAACAGGGCCATATACCAGCCTCAATATTAAGACAAAAGAAGTTGGTAACCTGCCAGCTAAGATTGAAAATGCATTATATAAAGTAGAAAATGATGAATTATTTGATCTAGATTTGGTTGTCGAAGGCGGATTAGGCACAATATTCACAACATGCTGTGCAAACAAAGTTACTTACTTTGATGATACAGTTGTTTCTGATAATTTTGCAGAAGGTTTATCTTTATTAAAGACTGCAGGTGATTATCAATCACCAACCGATGTAACAAAAGATTTAAGAGCATTGTATAATACAATTTACCAACGTTTTGATACATTCTGTTCGCAATCTAGAAAAGATTGTATGTTCATAGCTGATCCTTTGCGTCAAATATTTGTTAAAGGAGAGAATAGTAAGGTATTACCTAATGCAAATAATTCATTTTCTCGTGACATTTATACGTCATTGAAGCATTTATTTGAATTAGCAAATTCAAATTACTCCTGTACTTATGGAAACTGGGCAAAGATCTATGATTCCGTTGCGGGATTGAATGTTTGGATACCTTTCTCAAGCTTTGCCGCAGCAAGTTTTGCTAATACTGATTCTAATTTCTATCCATGGTATGCACCAGCAGGCTTCACACGTGGTCGTGTTCGCAATGTCCTTGAGTTGGCAGTAACACCAAAGCAAAAAGAAAGAGATCAACTATACAAAATTTCCATTAATCCAGTAGCATTCTTCCCTGGTGATGGCATTACTATTTTCGGCCAAAAGACAATGCAGCGTCAACCAAGTACATTCGATCGTATCAATGTAAGAAGATTGTTCTTATACCTAGAAAAAGCAACAAAGAAAACTGTAAAATACTTTGTATTTGAACCAAATACAACATTTACACGTACTCGATTAGTAAATGCATTGAATCCAATATTCAATTTTGCAAAATCTACAGAAGGTGTTGCTGATTATATGATCGTATCTGATAAGAGAAACAATACTCCTGAATCTATTGATAGCAATGAATTAGTTGTTGATATCTATATCAAGCCTATTAGAGCATCAGAATTCATTTTAGTGAATTTTATTGCGACTAGAACCGGCGCTAGCTTCAATGAATTAGTAAGTGGTCCTCGTCTCTAATAAAATTAAACCATAAATAAGTATATGGCAGACACAACACAAACAATTAGAGGTTTTTATGACAGAGCTTCGGTAGCGGACTTCGCACGTGACTATCTATTTCGCGTGATGATGATCCGCACCGGAACAATGTTCCTAGGTGAAGAAGAGCTGGTATATGTAAAAACAGCTGCTTTACCTGGCAGAAACATTGAAAATGAAGCAGTTAAATATATGGGGATGAATTTTAACATCCCCACTATTGCAACATATCCTGGTTCTGATGCTTTTCAATTAACTTTTTATTGTGATGCAAATTCTTTAATTAGAGAAAGATTCATTGCCGAGTCACGTGCTGTGTTCAACGATGCTACTAGTACTGGTACATACAATACTCCTGATAGAACAAACTATATTGAGCTATTGCAATTAGATAAAAAGCTTAATCCCGTCATGCAATACACATTATTTGGCGCTTCTATCAGAAACGTTGGCGAAATGTCGTATGAAATAGCTGAAGGTACTGGCAGTGTAAAGACTTTTGATGTAACATTTGCTTATCATTTCTTCGAAGAGAAGCGTCCGGGTGAATTTGTTTTGAATAATTTATCTAATGCTTTCCCGAATATTAATGCATTCTTGTCATAACTAATATAAATGGCAGAAGGTATATATTCACCCAGAGAACATTTCTTAAGTAATATAGGTGTCTGGGAACTAGATGTCCCTTTACAGACACAATGGGTGGTTAGGATACTGCCAAAAAGTGATTTATTTGAATTTTTTAATGAAATTTCTAGGTTTTTCTCTATAGATCATTCTCAATTGAGGAATGCAACTAGATTTTCTCATTTTGAAAAATTTTTAGGACCCAGAACCAATCCCAGAGAGGAAGGTCTGGGTCTTTATTTTGCGCAGAGAGTAGAATTGCCCGGTGAATCACTAGACATGGAAACAATAAACATGGATGGTGATAATTGTTTTTTGCAGTCTAGCGTAATCAAAAATAGGTCTTCCGGAAACAAGAGAGAGATTTCTATAAAACTATTGGAAACAAATATAGACATTGTGGACGGACTAATTAAACCGTGGATAATAGCATGCGGATATAGAGGCAATGCAATGATTCCCGGGGTACCTTCTCTTAAGGCTGATATTCAGGTTATTCAATATACAAAAGGTAAAGCAAAACCCGCTAGAAAAATACACAACTTTATAGATTGCACTCCTTTTTCGACAGATGGTTCAGATTTGCAATATGAGAAAGAAGAAATAGTTGCAAAAAACACATCATGGATTTATAATTATTATCATTATCAATTAATATAATGATAAAATCTAATTTCTATACTACTTTATTTTTACCAAGTCTCAAAAAAAATATAAAAATAAAAGAGATTAATAATTATTATTATATTGATATATTGAAATTTATACAAAATAATTCTTTATTTGATTTAGTAAATTATTTTGATCATGTTATATCTGAAAATACTGATTCAGAGATAAAAAATTTATCCAATCTAGATAAATTTTGCATTCTATTAGAAATGAGATCTATTTCTTTAGGAAATATTATTGAATTTTATATCGATAATACACATGTGAAATATAATCTTTTTGATATTTGCAAAAATATACAAAATTTAAATTTAAAAAATGAAACTATATCTATAGGAGATTTAATTTTTGAATTGTCATTGCCTAAAAAATTTATTTTAGATGCCAATGAAGATATTATACAAAAATGTATTTTAAAAATAAATGATCTGGATTGCAATCTGATATCAGAAGATGAAAAAGATGCATTGTATAAGATGATCCCGGCTTCTGTATATACAGATATTAAACAATTTATAATTAATAATACAAATTATATTGAAGAAAAAAACATCTTTAATACTGAATTATTAGATACACTCAAGGATTTTAAAATAAATCCATTTAATAATTCATTAATTGAATTTATCAAAGCCATTTATAATGACAATTTAATGAATTTTTATGAATTGCAATTTAATTTAATCACAAAAATGAATATTTCATATGATCATTTTATGTCAATGACATTTAATGAATCAAGAATGTATGTAGCTATGCAAAATAAAGATACAAAGAAACAAGAAGAAGCTCAAAAGAAATCACAGGGCAATTTGCCACTTTAATAATACATAATTTTTATGGGAATAAATGATATTTTATACAAATTGAATGAAATCAATTTCGATGATACAATTAAGGTATTTGTTCCATCTTTAAACCGTATAGCACCTTTCAAACCATTGTCATTACAACAACAAAAAGAAATTCTTAAGGCCGGTATATCATCAGAATTTTTTAATATACTAGAATTTAATGCAGCATTTAATCAAATTATAGAACAAAATAGTTTAGAAAAAAACATTTATCGTTTAAGTGATAGATCTGTTATAGCTATAGCATTCAGAAATAAATTCACTGCACAACCTTTAGAACTAGATGGTTCTAAAATTGATCTAAAACAATTTGAAAACAAACAAATAAATTTCGATGAAGATGCATTTGGCGAATTTCATCTTGAAGAAGGTCCATTAAAAATTACTTCACAATCACCATTACTTTCATTAGATCAAGCAATTACAAAAATACAGCTGACAAAAATTAAAAATACAGCTAATTTAGATCTTACTAATATTATAGGGGAGATGTATGTATTTGAAATTTTAAAATACATTAAATCAGTGCAAATAAGAGATATAACACAAGATCTAAATCTATTATCGATAGAAGATAGATTAAAAATTATAGAACAATTGCCGGCTTCGATTATAACAAAACTCAATAATCTTATTACAGAAAAATTTAAGAAGCCAGAAGACGATTATTTGACTATAAACGATATCAAACTTACATTAGACGCAAGACTCTTTGTTTAAAGATCACGCCATTAAATAATTATTAATGGCTATAGAAGACATCACACATCGTCTTATATATGAATTAAAATCACTTAATGAAACAAATACATCATTAAGAGATTTAATCAAAGATTATGCCAGGACAACGGAAAATGCCATGGCGAATGCTGCTGCAACAATTAAAACAAACAGTAGCGCTACTACATCTGCATTAGGGGATTTTACTGATAGAGTTATTGATAGATTTGAATCAGTAAAACGCATGATTGGTGATATAAAAGATCATTTAATTGGTAATGTGAAAGATGATAAAAAAACTAATGTATTATCTAGTAGAGAAAGGAGCAGATATGTTGTAATTGCTAAAATTTTCGATTCAATTTTAAAGGTCAGTTCTTCTTCAAAATTATTAGAACGACCCGACCAAATAAATACCAAACAAGGGTATGTTGCAACAGAACAAACTACTACTAACCTCGATGAAAAACCATATCAAGTTGCAGCTGTTGTCTTTAATAAGGTGATGAAAGTCTCTCACATCTCTGCACAACTTTCTAATATACATAAAACCATTTTAGATAATGAAATGAAGCGTGCAGAGAGCCAGAAAGATTTAGAGAGAGCCAAGACATTTCAGCCAGAAGATACAAAACAAATAACCAAGATAAATGAACCCCAAAAAACAGAGGTTAAAAAAGAAGAAAAAAGTAATTGGTTAACAAACTTCTTATTATCATTACCTATTATCGGTAATTTATTTCGCGTTGTTAAAGGATTGACAACAATGTTAGTATCTGCTAGCCCAGTGATATCAATACTTTCACATTTTTTATCTAATGAAATAGGCCCATTACAAGGTACGATCGATTTATTTGCAAAATATCAATTAAGAGGTGGTAAAACATCTGCAGAGATAGGAGAGATAATTTTTGAGAAGGTTAAAACCATTATTCAGTGGCCTATAAAATTTTTAAAAGAAAAATTACCGAACATGTTCGGTAATTTAAAAATACCCTTTGCACAAACAGAAAAATCATTAACAAATGTAGCGACAGAAGGTGTTGAAGGATTGGTAAAAACAGGTGCTAAAGGAGGTTTTTTAGCTAAATTATTGGGTTCTGGTAAAACGGGCTTAAAATTCTTATCTAAAATACCAGTATTAGGAGGAATCATATCGTTATATTTTGCATATGATAGATTTAAGAAGGGTGATTATGTTGGTGGTTTAATTGAAATCGCAAGTGCAATAGCAACAGGAACCGGTTTAGGTGCACCAATATCACTTGGATTGGGTATATGGCAGGCATGGCGTGATATCACCAGGACTCCTGAAGAAGAAAAAAAATTCAAAGTTAGAGCAGAAGCTGGTAAAGATTTTTTCAGCAAAATAGGTGATTTATTTGGATCAATGGGGAAGTGGATAAGTGATTGGTTTAGCGATATAGTTAACGGGGTAAAGAAAATTTTTGGATTTTCAAAGAAAAATATTCAAAAAATTAAAATACCTAACACAGCACCAGAGATTGAAAAACTGTATGATGAAAAGATAGCTGAATCTGAAAAGAAAATGAAAAGTACGGCTATGGCGGGTGGCAATGCTTCGATGCAGCGACACGCATATGAAATCGATAATCTCAAAAAAGAAAAGCAAGAGGCTCTCAAAAGTTTAAAATCTAAAATACCCGAAAATACTACACCTTTACCCGCTGTAAATGCACCAACAACTAGCATCGAAAAGCCAAAAAAAAATAATTCTATACAAATAATTAATTCAGGTGATGATACAGAATTAATGCATATACAAAATAATAAATTAGACGTGCAAACGCAACTATTGCAGAGACTCGTCAAAAACACTGAAAATTCTGAAAAAAATACTGGCATGCCTATTAATACTGGTGATGTGAATATAAGGCAAAACTTGTCTGACTCACGCAGACATTATTTTGCGAGTTCGGCATCAGTCACAAATTTATTAGAAAGTAAATCATAATTATGGCTGATATACCACCTCCAAACACACAAAATCCCTTTGCTGGTAGCGTTAGATTAGCTATAGGAGTAGATCCGGTCACGACTATAGCGGCGCGCGTAATGGAAGAAACACTAGCTTCGCGTTCTGCTAATTCACCCACATCAAAACAAGTCAATAATACACAAACACCCAACGCTGATAATTTTCAAAAAAGCAGCATTTCAGAAGACTATAACATTTTAAAAGATTATATATGGAATTTATCAGAAAATAAAACCATTATTATTGATCATGTTCCAAAATTAATAGCTACAGAATATAATATTGAAACATCGCCATTGATACAAAATTTAAAGTCATCATTAACAATAGGATTAGAAGGTGTAAATCAAAGTGCTGCGATATTAAGATCTGCATCTAATACAGTTGTTCCCGGTATGTTGGATTCACTTAAATCTATTTCGGCGCCAGAGTGGGCTAAGACATATGCAGAAAATGCATCAAATTCTGATGTAATGAAAAATACAAAAGATTACTTTAGTAATATTAAACAAAAATTTAGCGAAGCTACTAAGGCATCAATGACTAGCGAGATGCAATGGAATAGCTTGAAATTAAAGGAGCTTTATGATCATTTATATACGTTATCTAGGACTGGGAAAAAATTTATTTTTCCTTACTTAGATGATGAATTTTTATCATTATCTAATAGATTTGATGAAGGAAATGAATATCTGCAATTTGATGCCGGTCTTTTTCAGATTGACACTAGTAATGCTAAAAGCAATTTAAAAAAGTTTTCACAATTACCTTCTTTATTATCGCCTGGTGCATATATTCAAATGCCTCAATTTTATAATTTTGATAGCGTAGGTGAACCAAGTGTTACTATATCTTTTCCTCTTTATAATACAAAAAATAGCTATGAAACACAAAAGAATTTAAAATTTGTTAAGCTATTTGGATTAAACAATATGCCTTATAGAAAGGATCTTATTGCTGTCGACCCTACAAGAATTTATGACATAGTTATACCGGGCAAAGTAAATTTACCTTTTTGTTATGTTTCGGACTATACCGTTAATCATTTAGGCACAAAAAGTTTATATGGAGAAGAAATATATCCAGAAGCTTATAGCGTAAAAATTACATTTACTTCTTTGATTAAATTTGATGCAAATATGTATATAGATGCTATGAACATGGCAAGAGTATATATACCACCGCCAGGTAGAAGTTTAGCAAAATCTGAAATAAAAGAAATAAAAGAAAAAAAAGAAAATATAAGTGATTTTATGCCTAGGGAACCATGGAGAGAAAACATGATCAACGTGAATGCAGCGCCTAAAATTAAACAGATTAGTTTAGAAAAAGATGCGTCGACTGCAGCAGACGTTGCAAAGTTTGTAAGATAATATGGAACAAATAAAATTATCACATCCAGACGAATATTACGAGAACATTTTCAATATGTATAAAGATACAAATGAAAATGGTGATATGTATTATTTTTATAATATTGGAAAAAAAATTACTTTACCAGATAATATTGATGATGGTGTATTTGATTATTTTAATGTTCCAGACACACTACCATTGACATCCATTAGCTATCAGGTTTACGGTACTATACATTTGTGGTGGTTAATATTATTATGTAATAATATACAAAATTCTCTTAAATTATTAACACCAGGTTCTGTGATTAAAGTTATTAAAAAAGAATATTTAAATACAATTTTAAAATCATTAAAAAATAGAGAATAATGTATGGCTATATCAGACTATATTACTAGTAATAAAGATAAATTTGCTTATCAATATAATGGAAATGATTATTTGATGTGTGCAACATTTGTCGCACTTGATGATTCTGGTAAAGCTGTCATGATGAAAGGTAACGCATTTAGATATATTGAAATTATTGATAATATATATCATCCATTTCATACAGCAGAGATTATTGTTAAGAATGATTTGAATTTTTTTGATAAAGAATATACATACTTAGGCAATGGTAGAGATATGGTTATATTGACAATATTGCCAGATTCAAAATATAATGCGGTTCCTCCATTAACAAATGATGATTTTGTTTTGAAATTTGAATTTATTATTACAGATTGTGTTGATATAAATTATGAAAATTCAATTTGCAAAAGACTGAAATTAGTTGAAGCAAAAGAATATAAATTATCAGAAACTTTTTTTAACATTGTAGGTGTACAAAAATCCTTAGGCGGATTTTCTTATCTTAATACAAATGAAGGTAATGCAAAACCAACAGGACTTTGGATAAAATCAATTTTGAAAGATGTATGCTCTGAAATGGGTGATGATCTTTTTATAAAGGATGCTGACGGCAAAGAATTTTTCGAACAAGATGGCTCTATTAATATAGATATTACACCTCACGGTGCCATACCAAATATATCCATATTGAATTATATAATGCAATTTCATATTCATAATGAAAGTCCATGCATATTAAGATATGATAGAATACAAAAGAAATTTTATCTAATATCTTATAAAACATTATTTGAAAATAATGAAATATTTTGTAAAAATGAACTTCAATTTGGTCGTATTGCAACTCATGAAGAGTTAGATCAAATACAATCAAATGTTGTTTACGACCACTTTTCGAAAATATGGACTGATTTGGTTTTATTGGGGCAAGGTGGAAACGATTCAAAAATTATTGAATCGTATATAGAGCAACCCGACGCATCTTTAATATTGAAATTTTTTGCAAAAGAAAGTGTCACATCTTATTCACGATCACATGGTGCTTTTATGTATAATGCACAAACTTTAACACCCGATTTTATCATTCAAAAATATAAAAAATGTTTCGTTGATCCTTTTAAAACATTATTTAAAAATTATGATTTAAAAGAAAATTTTACACTACCTCAAAATACGGGTCATATGACAAATGCTTGGAAAACGGTTACAGATTCATTACCACCAGAAATGAATGAAAAACAATTTGAAATTAAAAAATTGAATAATCTTTTAAATCTAAATAATACATATATTTACAAATGTAGAGGATCAACATCTAGAAAAGCCGCAACATTTATAGATGTAGTAAAATTTGATAAAAATTTAGATAATGATAAAAATTATGATTTAAATCATTTAGGCAGACATTTAATAACTTGTGTAAAACACATTTTTATTGAAAATAATTATTTCAATAAAATTGAAACAATAAAACCATATAAATTATTGGATGCAAAACCAAACAAACCGATTGAAACAATAACTAATTTATTAAAAAAATCATGATAGTAAAAACAGGATTTCCAGAATATATTGAAGCTATTACTATAGGTGATAGTCCTGATTTTTTGAGAGACAATACAGATCTTTGTGAGTTGCTTGTAGATTTTCCGATTGAAATAAATTTATCATATCTTTGGAAAAAAATTGCAACAGATCCTGATACGATGGGTGCTTCTAGGGAATTCATGAAAAATTTTTTATTAGATGCACCTTCATTAACAACAGAGCATTTGATTTTTTATAGAAATAAAATAAATCAATTACCCACAGATGTAAAAGATACACTTAAGAAAGAGGTTGAAAATACATTTAATAAAATTGGTAATAGACCATCAAACCCAACCAATGAGAGAAAATTTAATCGTGCTCAATCGTTAGATAACGATAAAGACTTTTTGCAAAAAATATCAGATCTCATGAGACAATGCGAGTCCGCATGCAATTATTTCAAAAATTTATCCCATAGAGTTGGTTCACTATATGATTATAGTGCTGTGAATACTATACACAATTCTGCGCCGCAAGATACAGACATAAATTCACCACCGCCAACTGGATTATCTTTAGAAAAATTTAATAAATTGCCGTCTGCTTTAGTTAATGCAACATCAGAAGCATATACTAGTATGAAAGCTTTTATGGATAAAGCACGTTCTAGTATGCATAATTTTGTATCTAATTATAATTTAGAAAAATTAGGAAAAAAAGCGGTCGGGGCTGATGAAAAAGGTGCCATATACATAGGTGCAACCAGCCCTTCTATATTTCAGAGCACAATGGAAGCATATTCAAACGGCGTTGCAAATAATAGAATGATGCTCGGGGATTGTTTTAGAATTGTTGATTACATGTCTAGATATAATCCATTTAATCCAGACATGAATATCGCAAAGCCTATTGATAAAGATATAGGTATAAAAATATTAGAAGCAAATAATGGTGAATATAGAGAAAAAATAGTAAAAGTAAAAGTAAATGGAAATACCGCTAATTTTTATAATGGTCGTAATTTCGAAATGAGAGAAGGTCCTAGTAGTACTGTGAAATTGAATGATGAATCTAAACGTACCAAAACAAAAGGTGTTTATACAAAAGCAGATTTATCAAAATCTGATTTAGAGAATAAAGCAAGAATATCTGCTGCTCTAGACAGATACCTTGATAATTCATTATTAGTGAATAATTTTAATCAATTGCCTGATGACGTTAAAGCCCAAGCAGCAATATACGGTGTCGAAAGTGGTACTAAAGAGGAATGGAAAACCTTCTTCTTAAGAATGGCATATGCAGAATCATCATATAATCCGCAGACGAAATCTCTTGAAACGAGTGGTGAATATTCTGTGGGCATATTTCAGCTTAGTGAAAATAATGGTACTAGTTATGGTGATACAAAAAGAAAATTTACTGAATCTGAATTAAAAGACATTGATTTTAATACAAAAATAGGTGTGAGAGTATGGGAACGGCAATTATTTAATAATAAACCATTTGTAAATAATTCGGGACAAGGCGTAAGTTATTATAATGCAACAACAATGGATAAAATCATAGGTGCAAAAAATATTGGCGCGATTGAGGTTGATAAGAAGTAGTATCTTTAGTCCTCGGTAGTTCATTCATTAGTCAGCTCATGTACATTTTCAATTACAGTAGCATTAATTAATTGTTTCATTAATTCTTCTCTGGTAGATCTTAGTTTTAACCCAACAACAGCATCTAATTCTTTTTGCCTGCTTTTATTGTCCATCTCTTTTATCTTAATAGCAGTGCTGGTTTTCTTATCTGTGATGAGAATGCGATTCAAACTTTCTACAGCAGATGATGTAGCTTTAATTAATTCTGCCAATGCCGTTACTTCTTCAGCATTGGGTGCAGCTTCTACGTAGTCTCTGACTAATGTAACAGATTCAGAAGCCTGTTTAACTAAATTGCCAGTATGTTTTAAAATGAATTCCTCGAGATTTTCTTTTGTTAGGGCATCTTCTACTTGATCTACTTCTTTCGTCGCTTTAGGAATAGATTTTAGTTGATTTATGAGCGAATCTACAGAGTCTAATGAATCATCTTCTGACATAAAAATTATTTATTGATAATTTACTAAGCATCACCTATAATTTATATATGATTAAATTCTTAAAGACACATGCAGATGCTGTATTACCAAAGAAAAACAATCCTGATCCTTCTATTGGAGATAGTGGATATGATATGACTGCAGTAGAAGAAACAATTATTCCGGCAAGAGGATCTGCTGTCGTTCCGGTAGGTTTAACTTTAGCATATCTATCACCAGAATTTTGGGTCCGAATTGAAAGCAGATCTGGATTAGCATTCAAATA
>Ga0315906_10000329_pt1 | contig 77193 bp, 62 predicted proteins | sample LakEriMetagenome_4_FD_203526 | JGI IMG/M metagenome (GOLD analysis project Ga0315906, IMG submission 203526) | Freshwater fungal communities from buoy surface, Lake Erie, Ohio, United States - Buoy 2 MA122 | ecosystem: Environmental > Aquatic > Freshwater > Lake > Lake biofilm | place: USA... | reverse complement strand
TAAGATTGATATTGTCCTGAATATAGCCGTGGGTTCGTATGATTGACAGAGAAGCGGATGATTTGAGTACTTTATTCATCAGCAGCACAGAAGGATTGAATGGCAATGTATAACCGGCGCTGTCCTGCAGCTCCCATTCATTCAGGCGATCATCAATCGTTTGCCGTTCGATGGTATGTCCCCATTGATAAACATGTTTTCCTTTTTCATAAGTTCCCTTATGCGTTGCCTGCATAATTTCAATGTCTAACCGGTTGCGGGCAAAATTCTGAAACACGCCGGCGCCAAGAGGATTTACAATCGTGCCAAAGGTGGGTTTGCTTTTGTCAAAGTCTCTTTCACCAAAAAGATAAGCACCTTGTATGTCGAAATTTTCTTTTTCATTATTTCTGAAATGACTGAGCATCCATTTCAGCTTTAAATTTTTCACGGGTTGAAAGGTGGTGGCAATACCGGTCATGCTGGTACGGTATGAGTCTCTTTCTCCTCCGGCAAAATAAACATCCAGTCCAAGATTGGCCGTAAAGAAAGGAGATAAAACAGAAGATGTCTGGTTACTGAACTGAGGTGATAAATTGAAACTGGTGCCGGAGCGATTGGCTAATAATTCGAATAACCATTTTTCTTTAGGCTGCCAGGTGATATAGGCCTGGATATCATTGCTCGAAGGAACATAACTTCCTTTGATCTCCTGGCTGCTCAGTAAGTTTTGGTTGTTACGGTTACGAGCTCCGATGATATAGGTAGCTTTTTGATTTTTCGATGCGCCCTCCAGCTGAAGTCCCTGTTCCAGCAGAGATACATAGGCAGAGCCGCCAAATTTTGTTGGTCTCTTATACTGAATATCCAGCACCGAACTCATTTTGTCGCCGTAACGTGCCTGAAATCCGCCGTTATAAAAAACGACATTTCTGGCCATTTCGGCATTGATAAAACTTAAACCTTCCTGCTGACCTTGTCGAACCAGATAAGGCCGAAATATTTCAAAGTCGTTCACATAAATTAAGTTCTCATCATAGTTCCCGCCCCGAACCGAATACTGTGATGTTAATTCGTTATTACTGCCGACAAATATTTTGATGAGTGATTCTATACCTCCTGTAGCAGAGGGCAATAATAATGCGTTCTTAGGATTGATGCGCATGGAGGAACTTTCCATTCGAATACGGTCATCCTGAATTTTTACTTCCTGCAATTCACGTACTCCTTTTTGTAACCGAATGACAGTCGTTTCTGTTTCATTTTCACTCAGGAAAAAGTTGCGTTGTTCTGATCGGAAGCCCGTAGAACTGAATACCAGCGCAAATGCTTTACCGGCAGGTACTTTCAGTGAAAATGATCCGGAGTCGTTCGTAAGTACGCCACTTGTTTTCCCCAGTATGATTACGGAAACTTTCGGGAGTGGGTTTTCATTTTCATCTACTACAAGTCCTTTGATCTGCGCGGTTTTCTTTTGTGCGAAAGCTATTTGAATGCAAAAGACCAATAAAAACAACCAGGTATAACGTAAATATTTTTTATGAAAGATGAAATGCATGATGGTTGTTGAGATGAAAAGATACTATAAGCTTTTTAACTGACGGATTGTTGCCTCCGGATCAGATGATTTAAAAACGGTGTTTCCGGCAACGAGCACATCTGCTCCGGCCGCTAATATGGAAGGTGCATTATTCAGTGTCACGCCGCCGTCTACTTCTATTTTGACGTCATGGTTTCCTGCAAGGATCATTTCTTTCAGTGCTTTAATCTTGTTGAGCGTATGTGGTATGAATGATTGTCCGCCAAAGCCTGGGTTCACACTCATGATACATACCAGATCAATATCCGGTAAAATGTCTTTTAATGCTTCTGCCGGTGTATGCGGATTGATGGCTACACCCGCCTGCATACCTAATTGTTTTATTTGCTGAATATTCCTGTGCAGGTGTTTACATGCTTCGATGTGTACGGTCAGGATATTTGCTCCGGCTTTGTGAAATGCGTCCGTATATTTTTCCGGTTCTTCAATCATCAGATGCACATCACATATTTTGGTAGTGGCTTTTCTGAAGAAATCAATCAACATCGGGCCAAAACTGATATTTGGCACAAAACGACCATCCATTACATCCAGATGATACCAGTCAGCCATACTGTTGTTGAGCATATCGCAGTCGCGTTGCAATTGCAGGAAGTTGGCTGAAAGGAGAGATGGAGCAATGATTGGCATGATAATATTATGATGGGCGTAAAATTATTGAATTGCCTTTAAAGTTTTCAATTCATTTCTGGCTTCTTCTAAAGAGGGGTCTAAAGCCAGAGATTTTTTAAAATGGAGTATTGCTTCATCCGGCTTATTCAGTTTAAGATATACTTTACCCTGCCAAAAGTAGCCATCTGCAAAATCATTTTTCACTGTGGTAGAGAGCTCAAACACTTCCATCGCTTTGTTATATTCTTTATCATCGTAATACAATAAACCTTTCTCAATATAGGCCTGCAAAAAAGTATAGTCCTGACGAATGATCTGGTCATATATTTTTTCTGCATTCTTGCGATCCTTGGTATTTTGGTAGTAGATTCCTTTCATTAACTGAATATCCGAATGTATTTTTTCTGTTTCGGGGAGAGTCATTAAGGAGTCTGCAAGAGGGAGTGCTGCAGCATGGCCGGTTTCAGCATATAAATTCAAAAGGCGCATGCTTGCCTGCAGAAAGAAGCCAGCATTTTCATTGGCTTTTTTATAAAGGGCAATGGCATTGGAAGTATCTCCCGTGTTTTCCAGTGCATCTGCTTTGATATAGAGATAGAGTGGGAATGACGAATCTTTTTTGAGTAGCCAATCAATATGTTCAAGGCATCGCTGATAGTTGCCTGCTTCGGCCATTTTTTCAATAAGCGCCAAACGCGCGGAGTCGCTCATTGTAAAATCTACATACGCGGAATCTGATTTTTTTTCTTCTGTTGAATCCTTGGAATCAGGCTTACATGATGTGAACAGACCATTCACGAGGATAACAAACAAAACATAATGTTTCATTTTATGCATGGGGTAAAATTAACGAGCTCGGTTTACATGAAAAAACATCGCTCTTTCAATATCACTTATCAGTATCTTTACAACGTCAAAAATTAGAGATATGTATAACGGACTTCTTCATTTGCATAATTTATTGCGCTGGGTAATTTTAATACTGTTACTTGTATCTATTTTTCAGGCCTTCACTAAGAAAGAAGGACTTGCTAAGACATCCTTATTCCTGATGATTTCTGCACATATTACGTTACTGCTGGGGTTATTTCAGTATTTCACCAGTGAGGTGGCCGGATTTAAGATGATTGAAAGAGTAGGAGGGATGGGTCAGGTTATGAAAGATTCATTTGCACGCTTTTGGGTTGTAGAGCATATCAGTACCATGTTGATCGCTATTGTGTTGATCACTGTCGCCCGGAGAAAAGCAAAAGCTTTACAATACAAGCCGACACTCATATTATTATTTATTGCTTTCTTACTGATCATGGCGGGTATTCCCTGGCCGTTCAGAGAAGCGATTGCGCGTCCTTGGTTTCCGGGAATGTAAATTGTTTATATTCAGCACTGAGTCACTGAGTCACAGAGATGATAATTCTATTATTAATTCTTAATTACTAATTACTAATTAACTCCTGTCATTTCATCCCATGATGAACCTCATTTCGTCTTGCGCTGATTGATCTATTTTTATGGCAGAAATATTTCATACAATATATGAAGATCTACACTGCCGAACAGATCAAAGCATGGGATGCCTGTACAATGGAGCATGAGCCCATTACTTCAATAGATTTAATGGAGCGCGCGGCAATGGCTTGTGCCGATTGGATTATTCATTCTGTTTATGCCAATCAACCTTTTCATATTTTTTGCGGAAAAGGGAATAATGGAGGCGATGGGCTTGCCATTGCAAGGTTGCTCCTGCAACTGAATAAAGAGGTGGATATATATATTCTGGAACACGGTGCTCCCGGAACACTGGAGTTCCAAACAAATCTCCATCGACTTCACAAAACCACCCACCGTATTCATTTTTTACAGTCAGCTGATACTTTTCCTTTCATTAATAAGGAAGATATTATTGTTGATGCCTTATTCGGTATTGGCTTGTCTCGCCCGGTAGCAGGGTTGGCCGCTGAGCTGATTAATAAAATCAATCAGACCGGAAATCCGGTTATTTCCATTGATTTGCCTTCCGGCATGTACGCCGATAAAAGTTCCTTAGGCATACCCAGTATAATGGCTACTGAAACTTTAAGTTTTCAGGCATGGAAGCCGGCTTTGTTGATGGAAGAAAACGCATCGTTTTCAGGGAATATTCATTTGTTGAATATAGGCCTTCATGCAGCATTTGAAAATGAACAAAAAACAGCATGGAATATGCTTACGGGAGATGAGATCCGAAAATTAATGATCCCTAGAAAACCCTTTTCTCATAAAGGGAATTATGGTCATGCATTACTTGTTGCCGGTTCCAAGGGAAAAATGGGTGCAGCATTACTGGCCGCTGAGGCCTGTCTGCGCAGCGGAGCGGGCTTGCTGACTGTTCATCTGCCGGCAAGTGGCTATGAGATTATGCAAACCGCTTTGCCCGAGGCCATGGTATCTACAGATATACAGGAAGATATAATTTCTCAAATTCAAGAAGATCTTTCCGTTTACAAAACTATTGGTATGGGTCCGGGATTGGGAAAAGAAACCATTACGGCTGAAGCGCTGATGCATGTTCTTAAACATTACAGAAATCCTATGGTGATTGATGCCGATGCGTTAAATATCATCGCCCAATATGGAGTGAAAAATGTTTCCATTCCGCCCGGATCTATCCTCACCCCGCATCCCGGAGAATTTGAAAGACTGTTTGGAAAAACCCCGAATCATTTTGAGCGTGTGAACCTGGCTTTGGGAAAAGCTGCAGAGCTGCAATCTGTCATCATTCTTAAAACGAAATTCACCCTGATCGCTTGCCCCGATGGCACGGTGTTTTTCAACCCCACCGGTAATCCGGGTATGGCCAAGGGGGGCAGTGGCGATGTGCTGACCGGTATCCTGACCGGATTACTATCCAGAGGTTATAAATCCGTTGATGCGGCTAAGATCGGGGTATATATCCATGGCTATGCCGGGGATCTGGCTGTGGCCGATATGGGTATGGAGTCCATCCTTGCACGTGATATCATTAGCCGGTTGGCAGCTTCATTTGTGGAAATGCAACCATAATTCATTCTGTAAAATCATGCCATCATCTCTTATAAAAATCAGTCTTAATTGCCGATTATTAATAATATCCTCCACCTAAGTCCCTCCCGCTTTGAGCGGGACAAGCTCTCTAGAGGGGGACAAGTGCTATTTGACTTTAATCTGACATCATATTCATTGCGTTTTGGGTCGAAATTACCCAAAAACTTCCCCCGCTTTTAGTCGCCTTCCCCTATCTTTGCCGACCTTATAAACCAATATTTTAAGCTTATGGATGCTTTAATTTATTTAGTTCCGGGTATGGCACTGGTAGGTTTGCTTTATACCCTGGTACAGTTCAATTGGGTAAACAAACAAGATGCGGGTAATGACCGCATGCGAGAAATTAGCAAGCATATTGCGGAAGGAGCAATGGCTTTTCTGAAAGCGGAATGGAAAATTCTGGGCTATTTCGTCGTCATTGTAGCCTTATTATTGGGTATGATGGCATCGGCCAATCCCAATAGTCACTGGAGTATCGCGATTGCGTTTATTATTGGCGCAGTACTGAGTGCAACGGCCGGTTATATCGGCATGAATATCGCTACAAAAAGTAACGTCCGTACGGCGCAGGCAGCCCGTACGAGTTTGAGTAAAGGATTGAAAGTTTCCTTCACCGGCGGTTCGGTGATGGGATTGGGTGTGGCAGGTTTGGCTGTACTCGGATTAGGTGCTTTATTCATCATTTTAAAAGCTTTATTTGTTCCGGCAGGTGCTTCTGTTAATGGCAGTGAAATGCTGAAAGCCATTGAAGTGCTCACCGGATTTTCTTTGGGTGCTGAATCCATAGCCTTATTTGCCCGTGTAGGTGGTGGTATTTATACAAAGGCTGCGGATGTGGGAGCTGATTTAGTAGGGAAAGTAGAAGCAGGTATTCCGGAAGATGATCCGCGTAATCCGGCAACGATCGCCGATAATGTGGGCGATAATGTGGGCGATGTGGCCGGTATGGGTGCTGATCTTTTCGGTTCTTATGTGGCAACTGTTCTGGCTACGATGGTACTCGGACAGGAAACGATTGCAGTTGATAATTTTGGCGGGTTCTCTCCGATTTTATTGCCAATGTTGATCGCAGGTGTGGGCATCTTATTTTCTATTATCGGAACCTGGTTTGTTCGAATCAGTGATAATGCCGGCATAAATACTGATGTGGTGCAGAAAGCATTGAATATGGGTAACTGGGGTTCAATTGTATTAACGGCGATTGCCTCTGTAGGTTTAGTATATTATATTCTTCCTGATACCATGGTACTACGTGGCAGTGAGTTTACAAAATGGGGTGTATTAGGAGCCATTGCCGTTGGATTAGCAGTTGGTACTTTGATGAGCATCATTACCGAATATTACACAGCCATGGGTAAACGCCCTGTGCTTTCTATTATTCGTCAGTCTTCTACCGGACATGCAACCAATGTGATTGGTGGTTTGGCCGTAGGGATGGAATCTACCTTCTTGCCAATTCTGGTATTAGCAGGCGGGATCTGGGGTTCATATGAATGTGCAGGTTTATACGGGGTGGCGATTGCTGCTGCGGGTATGATGGCTACAACAGCGATGCAATTGGCGATTGATGCTTTTGGTCCGATTGCGGATAATGCCGGTGGTATTGCGGAAATGAGCGAATTGCCTAAAGAAGTTCGTGAAAAAACCGATGTGCTGGATGCGGTTGGTAACACAACAGCTGCAACCGGTAAAGGGTTTGCGATCGCTTCTGCTGCTTTAACAGCGCTGGCTTTATTTGCAGCCTTCGTTGGCGTAGCGGGCATTGATGGTATTGACATTTATAAAGCTAATGTACTGGCGTGTCTGTTTGTAGGGGCAATGGTGCCATTGCTTTTCTCTTCACTGGCGATTCGTGCGGTGGGCGAGGCTGCGATGAGTATGGTGGAAGAAGTACGTCGTCAGTTCCGTACCATTCCAGGTATCATGGAAGGAACGGGTAAACCTGAATATGATAAATGTGTGGCGATCTCTACGGATGCATCGATCAAAAAAATGTTATTGCCCGGTGCAATCGCTATTGTATCTCCTTTGATTATAGGTTTCATGCCAGGATTAGGTGCCGAAGCATTAGGCGGATTTTTAGCCGGTGCAACAGTAAGCGGGGTATTGATGGGTATGTTCCAGAACAATGCCGGTGGAGCATGGGACAATGCCAAGAAGAGTTTTGAAAAAGGCGTAGAGATCAACGGAGAAATTTTTTACAAAAAATCAGAGCCGCATAAGGCCTCTGTTACAGGGGATACAGTGGGTGATCCTTTTAAAGATACTTCCGGTCCTTCCATGAATATTTTGATCAAATTGATGTCTATTGTGTCACTCGTAATAGCACCTACGCTGGCTCAGATGAGTGGTAAAGGTCATGCTGCCAAGCCGGTTGCTGAAAATGTCAGCATCGTGGTAGCGCATGATGCGAATCCTAAATTAGAGTCTTCTGTAAGTTCTTTAGTGGAGGCTTTAATACATGATGGAAGGATCAGTGCCGATAAATATAATCTCAAACTGGAAAATGACAGTCTGTACATCAATGGTACATTACAGCCTAATGATGTGTTAGACACCTATGCGCCCCAGTTGAATGGTCTTTCCAAATTTCAGGTTGATTATGTAAAGCAGATTAATTGATTCCTTCTTAATAATCATTTTAAAAGCTGTTCTTCGGAGCAGCTTTTTTTATGCAGGAATGAATCTTTAACAAAGTTTATCTTTATGCTTGAGTAATGACTGATAAATTTGCATTCCAGTAACGCCGAAGAATAAAAGGTATAAATGAAAAAAATATTTCCCATTATTATTTTGCTGATCACCGTATCATTAATGGGAATTATCTATATACAGTTTTCATGGATCAAAACACTGGCCTTATTCCGAGAAGAGCAGCTGAAAGAAAAATTATCTTTCATTATTCAGGAAGTCAGCGAAACAATTATGCAGCCTCAAAAAGGAACCCGGCTTCCCTTTTCCCCGGATTTATATGATTTTAATGAGGATTATTCTGTTTCGCAACATTATACGCAGTTTGAGATCAGAGAAATTATTCAGCAGTCTTTTGTCAAACATCATCTGCATAAAACCCATTTTGAATTTGCTATTGCAGGTAATGATATACTGGAGCATTATGCCATCAAGTCGCCTCATTTTATGGAGATGATGTCTGACAGTATTCATCACTTAAAAATTCTTTATCCGCTTACACCTGCAAGCGGGACACTGATGGAAAGTCTCGCACCTGAAGAGGTATTGATCATTTTAGTGCCGGATATCAAGTCGGTTGTATTGAAATCACTGGGTTGGATGATCCTTGGTGCAATCGTGTTTACGCTCATCATCATCACATCGTTTTATATCACACTGGGAACATTGCTGCGTCAGAAAAAATTAAGCGAGATGAAAAGTGATTTCATCAATAACATGACGCATGAGTTAAAGACACCCTTGGCAACTATTGCACTGGCCATCGATGCATTGAAAAATGAAAAGGTATTGGGTGATGAAAACAAGCGAACATATTTTACGACTGTGATAAAAGATGAAAACACACGAATGAACAAGCATGTAGAGACTATCCTGCAGGCGGCACAGATGGAAAAGGAAAAAATTCAGCTCACTAAAAAGCCTGTTCATATTCATCAGCTGATACAGAATGTGATTGGACCATTTAAATTGCAGATTGATCAGAAGAAGGGCGATGTTCGTTTGCAGTTACAGGCTACCAACGATTTATTAGAGGTTGATGAAGCCCAATTTTCCACTCTGCTCAATAATCTTATTGATAACGCCATTAAATATGCCAAAGAAGATCATCTTTTGATTCAGATTACAACTAGAAATACCGGTCATTCGTTTCGAATCATCATAGAAGATGAGGGTATTGGTATGACGAAAGAGACGCAGCGAAGGATCTTTGAAAAATTCTACAGAGCCCATACGGGCAATATTCATAATGTGAAAGGTTTTGGGTTGGGATTAAGCTATGTCAAAGCTATGACAGATGCTCACGGCGGAACGATATCGGTCGATAGTTACCCCGGTAAAGGAAGCACATTTACGCTGGTTTTCCCAATGGGAAAAGCATAAATATCCCCTTTATTCATCACAGAAATCATATTGGTCTTTTAATGGAGGTCGGCTTGCGGTAGTAGCTTATCCACAGTCAATTAACAGCTATTCACAGCGAATCTGATTTTTTAGGCATCAAATTGGATGAAACCATTTGCCATAAAGGATTTCGTCTTGTGGATAAATTAAATGCCTCAACTTTTGGTACAAAAGTGGGAAATTGTGTTAATTTGTGTTCAATTATGGTAAAAAAGCCATAATTTCATTCAGATGACAGGTTTCTTAGGCGAATATGAGGTAACAATCGATGCGAAAGGTCGATTCCTGCTTCCGGCCGGCTTTAAAAAGCAGATTCCGGAAGACTGGGGAAACCTCTTTGTCATCAGCCGTGGTATTGAACCCTGTCTCACACTCTATCCGATGAAATCCTGGGAGCCGATCTTTTCTGAAATCAGCCAACTCAATGAATTCGACCCTAAAGTAAGACAATTTCAGCGCTATTTTTTAAACGGAGCAACCAATGTTGAGCTCGATACGGCAGGTCGTCTGCTGATTCCGCCTACATTAAAGCAGTATGCATCCCTGGATAAGGATGCAGTGCTCGTGGCTGCCGTTAAAAAAATTGAAATATGGGATAAGCGTACGTATCAAAAGTTCTTTGAAAACTTTTCACCCGATTCCTTCAGTCAGCTTGCTGATGAGGTAATGGTTAAAAAAGGTCAGTAAGCCGTTGATGAATCAGCCGGATCATATCAGCATGCCTTCGGAAGATGCCTATCATGTTCCTGTCATGTTGAAACAGGCAGTGGATGCATTGTCTGTTAAGCCGGATGGCATCTATGTTGACTGCACGTTTGGGGGAGGAGGTCATAGTCGTGAAATTTTATCCCGGCTCGGACCCAATGGTCGCCTGATCGTATTTGATCAGGACCCGGCAGCCAAAGCTAATCTTCCAAAAGATGAACGGATCATATTTGTCGAACATAATTTCCGGCATCTTTCCCGCTTTCTTCGTCTGAACAATGCAGATAAAGTGGATGGTCTACTGGCTGATCTGGGTGTTTCCAGTCGTCAGTTTGATGATGCGGCCAGAGGATTTTCCATTCGTTTCGAAGGACCACTGGATATGCGGATGGATCCTTCTCAAACCAAAACGGCGGCAATGATTATACAGCAGTATGCGCAGGAAGACCTTCACCGGATCTTTGAACGATACGGCGAAGTGACCAATGCCAAAAGTCTGGCAGCCGCCATCGTGAAGCGCCGTTCGCTTACTCCTCTTCAAACCATTCTTCAATTCAAGCAGACATTCCACGACATGGCCAAAGGGAATCCGCATAAATACTGGGCGCAGGTATTCCAGGCATTGCGGATTGAAGTGAATGATGAGTTGCAGGCACTGGAAGATTTACTCGCTCAATTGCCGACCGTTATGAAACCAGGAGGTCGCATCGCCATTATATCATTTCATTCGCTGGAAGACAGAATCGTGAAAAAGTTTTTTAAAGAAGAAATACACCCTGAAGATGATCATCCTTTTTCGAGGGAAACCCGATCCAGAATCTTTAAGGTGATCACCAAGAAACCTGTTGAACCCGACCCTGCTGAAATCAAATCCAATCCAAGATCCAGAAGCGCCCGATTACGCGTTGCAGAAAAACTATAGACAGACAGATTGAAATTCCTGTAAGAGATTCTTGACAACCAAAACAGAAAGAGATGAATCAGAAAGAACAAAAATTGGAACCAAGAAAATGGTTCAGCTATCAATGGATTGTTCGGAATGTACCCTTTTTCCTTTTCCTCTCACTGCTGGCATTTTTCTATATCGCCAATGGTCATTATGCAGATAATACTGTCAGAGATATCAGTGTGGCAAGTAAGCTGTTGAAAGAACAGGAATATGAATACAAGATGCTAAACGGAAAACTCATGTTTCAAAATCGTCAGACGGAAATGTCCAAAACTGTAGAGGCTATCGGATTAAAAGAAACCATTGAGCAACCGGTTTTTATAAAAGATACCATACAAAGCAACTGATATGGAGGTCAAAAAAGACATATTATGGCGTGTGTATCTCAGTTTTCTGGGACTTATCATATTTAGTATCATGATTCTGGGTAAGGCATTTTACACGCAGAAAATAGAAGGTGACTACTGGATAAAAATGGGGGACAGCCTGCATACCAAGATCGTTGATCTGGATGCGGAAAGAGGAACCATCTTCAGTGAAGATGGAAGCATGCTCAGTACCTCGGTGCCACAGTTTGATGTATATATTGATTTTGCGGCAGATGGCTTAAGGCAAAATAATGGCAAGCGTTTCCATGATCATCTTGATTCATTGTCTTTATGTCTCTCTGCTTTATTTAAGGATAAATCCGCGGCTTTGTATAAAAAAGAATTGCTGGAGGGGTATCAGCAAAAAGATCGTTACTACTTACTGCGTAAAAAGATTCCTTTTGAGCAGTATAAGCAATTGCGAAACTTCCCTTTAGTAAGGTTAGGTAAAAACAAAAGCGGATTTATTACGGAAGTAAAAACAAAACGACTGAATCCTTTCGGTGAGCTTGGTTTTCGTACAATCGGCTTATATCGCGAGAATGCCCGTCTGGTAGGGCTGGAACGATCATTTGACAGTTTACTGAGAGGTACATCCGGTAAACGATTGGTTCGCTTTGTAGCAGGAGGTGTGATGATGCCGGTGGAAGGATATGAATTAGCTCCTGAAAATGGCCATGATATCTATACTACACTGGACGTCAATATTCAGGATATTACGGAAAGAGCGCTCATGCGCACGATGCAGCAAAACGAAGCACTGGAGGGTACCTGTATAGTGATGGAAGTAGCTACCGGAAAAATCAAAGCAATCGCCAATCTTGGAAGAACATCCGACGGGCAATATTTTGAAACAGATAATTATGCATTGAGAACATCCGAGCCGGGTTCTACTATCAAGTTAGTGACACTGCTGGCTGGACTGGAAGATAAACATGTGACCATACAGGATTCGATTCAGATTGGAGGCGGACGATGGAATGTGATGGGCAGAACAGTACGTGATGATCATGGAGGACCATCATTTGTTTCATTCAGAACAGCCTTTACACAAAGTTCTAATGTGGCCATGAGTAAGCTCGCCTTTCAGTACTACACGCCCGATCCGTCAAAATATTTCAAACATATTGAAAAATTACACCTGAATAAAAAAACAGGGATAGAACTGAAAGAGGAGTTTTCTCCCTACGTTAAAAATCCATCGAAGGCCAAATACTGGCATCCGCAGACGCTGGTATCCTGGGGTTTTGGTTATGAAATGCTGGTATCGCCGCTTCAGTTACTGATGGTCTATAATGCGGTTGCGAATAATGGTAAGCTGATGAAACCCTACTTGCTGAATGAAGTGCGTCGCTATGGTGCAGTGGTCAATAAAAATAATCCGGAAGTGCTGGAAAAAGCAATCGCTTCTCCTGAAACCATTCGTCAACTCCAGGAATGTCTGCAGGCCGTATGTTCCGAAGGAACAGCCCGCCGGGCATTTGAAACAGCTTTGTATAAAGTGGCAGGAAAAACAGGAACTGCTAAAGTGAATGATGGAAAGTATAAGTACAGTGATGGTGTTTATCAGTCCGCTTTTGCCGGATATTTCCCTGCTGAGTCACCTCGCTACTCCATGATAGTTGTAGTGAAAAATAAACCCCATGCCGCTAATTATTATGGCGGAACAGTGTCTGCTCCCGTATTCAGAGAGATTGCCGATCATCTGTATAAGTACATTATTCAAAAAGCGCCTTCTCTTGATTTCAATCAGTTGCCGGATTCCATGCAATATGTTTTTGGAGGAGCGAAAAAAGAGTTGCAGACCATTACAAAAACGTTGAATATAAACTATAATGATACCTTATCAGGAACCTGGCGATTGGGCAGGATTCAAAAACAGCAGGCATCTGTGAAATTATTTTCTGCCGGCGGAGACATCGTGCCCGACGTGAGAGGGTTGGGCTTGAAAGATGCCTTGCAGATTCTGGAATCAAACGGATGGAATGTATCTATCGTAGGCAGTGGTAAAGTTGTCAATCAGTCTGTTACGGCCGGATTGTCCGGTAATAAAAACCAACCCATCATTTTGTATCTGAATTAATGAAGCGTTTACAGGATATATTATACAAGTCGGGTATTCTTCAGTTGGAGGGCGTGACAGATCTGTTGATCAGTCATTTGTCCATCGATTCCCGTAACGTCAAAAAAGGGACCTGCTTCATCGCTATCAAGGGAACTTCATCAGATGGACATACCTACATTGCTGATGCAGTATGTGCTGGTGCTGTTGCTATTATTTGTGAAGAGTGGCCAAAGCAACGGGATCCTGCAGTGACATACGTACGGGTGGATAGTACAGCTAAATCAGCCGGCCTGATCGCTCATCAGTTTTATGGAAATGTCAGTGAGCAGTTGAAAATCGTTGGCGTAACCGGTACAAACGGGAAAACCACGGTAGCTACTTTACTCTTTAAGTTGTTTTCAGCTTTGGGATACAGATGCGGATTGATCTCCACGGTTCAGAATCAGATAGGGAATAATATTCTGCCATCCACTCATACTACGCCGGATGCAATTCGTCTAAATGAATTACTTCATGATATGAAGACAGCCGGTTGCACCCATGTATTTATGGAGTGCAGCAGTCATGCGATCGTACAGGATCGTATCGCAGGCATTCAGTTTGCCGGTGCCATTTTTACCAATATCACTCACGACCACCTCGATTATCATAAAACATTTGATGCCTATATCAAAGCGAAGAAAACTTTTTTTGATTTTCTTTCAGCTGATTCATTTGCCTTGAGCAATCTGGATGATCTGCGGGGTTCCGTAATGCTGCAAAATACCAAAGCGGCTAAATATTATTACAGCTTAAAGACGATCACCGATTTCAAAGGGAAGATGCTGGCTAATAATCTCGAGGGATTGGAAATGGATATACAGCACTATCATGTTCATTTCAGACTGATTGGTGCTTTCAATGCCTATAACCTGCTGGCTGTTTTTGCGGCGGCCGTTTTACTGGGCGAAAAAGAAGGGGACGTATTGCAACAGCTGAGCAATCTCACGGGAGCAGAGGGTCGTTTCGATACAGTTCGCTCATCGCAGCGGAGTGTGCTGGGTATTGTGGATTATGCGCACACGCCGGATGCACTGAAGAATGTGCTGACAACAATTGTTCAGCTTAAACAAAAAAATGAACAGGTCATCACAGTGGTAGGTTGTGGCGGAGATCGTGATAAAACGAAAAGACCTATAATGGGAGCGGTTGCCTGTGAGTGGAGTGACCAGGTGATATTTACCAGTGATAATCCGAGGTCGGAAGATCCGGAAGTCATTATAGAAGAGATGAGCAGCGAATTAAGCAGTCAGGCCAGAAGAAAAATGATGGCGATAGCTGACAGAAAAAAAGCTATTCGTACAGCTGTCGAACTTGCATCGCCGCATGATATCATTTTGATTGCGGGAAAAGGACACGAAAAATATCAGGAGATCAAAGGAGTGAAGCATCCTTTTGATGATAAAAAAATACTGACAGAAATTTTTGAGCAACAAAAGGTCTGATCAATAAAACGAAGTAAAAGACATGTTGAAGCATTTATTCGAATGGTTAAATAAAAACGGAATTGATCTTCCGGGTGATAATTTGTTCCAGTTTATCACCAGTCGCGTGATGCTGGCTATGCTGTTATCACTGATCATTTCTTCTGTTTTCGGTAAAAAAATCATCAACTATCTCCGTTCCCTTCAGGTAGGAGAAAGTGTACGTGATCTGGGGCTGGCAGGCGAACAGGAAAAGAAAGGTACACCTACCATGGGAGGTATCATCATTATACTGGCTATTATCATACCCACTATTCTGCTGGCAGATATCAGCAAAGTATATATTTTGCTCATGCTGTTTGCTACATTATGGATGGGTTTTATTGGTTTTGTGGATGATTATCTCAAGCTCAGAGCCAAGAAGATTGCCAAACAAAAAGGACTTGAATATAAAAAAGGAGATAATGATGGTTTGGCAGGCTGGTTTAAAGTGTTAGGTCAGGTTGTACTCGGCATTGCTGTTGCCACAACGCTTCTTTTCAATGATACGATCAGTGTTTACCGTGAATTTAATGGCTCAACTTTGTCACCTGACGCTTCCTATAAAAAAGTTCAGATGGATGGTAAAGAAATGATCATGGTCAAAGCCGATGAACCTATCACCACCATCCCCTTTGTTAGAAATCATGAATTCAATTATTCCAAATTACTCCCTCAGGCAATGCGGGGCCTGACATGGATATTCTATATTCTGATTGTTGTTTTCATTGTGACGGCCGTTTCGAACGGAGCGAATATCACAGATGGTATTGATGGTCTCGCAACCGGTGTCTCTGCCATCATAGGCGTAGCACTGGGTGTATTTGCCTATGCCAGTGGTAATATCCGGGTAGCTGAATATTTAAATATTATGTATATACCCAATATTGGCGAGCTGTCGGTGTTTATTGCTGCTATGATTGGTGCCTGTATCGGCTTTCTCTGGTACAATACCTATCCGGCGCAGGTATTCATGGGAGATACCGGCAGTTTGATGCTGGGTGGAGTGATTGCTTCGCTGGCTTTTTTGGTGAGAAAAGAATTGCTGATTCCTATTTTTTGTGGTGTGTTTCTGGTGGAGAATCTGAGTGTCGTATTACAGGTCAGTTATTTTAAATATACGCGGAAGAAATATGGTGAAGGAAGACGAATTTTTTTAATGAGTCCTCTGCATCACCATTATCAGAAAGCGGGATATCATGAAAGTAAAATCGTAACGAGATTTTGGATTGTAACACTGCTGTGTGTTGTCTTGTCGGTGGTGACGCTCAAAATCCGTTAAGCCTTTTTATGAAAAACCAATGTACAGAGATATCGAACATCCTTTGAAATGAATCCAAAGAGAAGTCATCTGGCTACTCTGAAAAAATTCATTCTTGTGAAGAACCAATTTTGAATGATCAGCCGGCAATGCCGGATCGTATATAGAAATGCTTATGGCAAAAAAATGCTACATACTGGGTGGCGGTGAAAGTGGAACAGGAGCTGCTATTCTTGCAAAAAAGCAGGGATATGAAGTTTTTTTGAGTGATCGGGGTTCTCTTCATGACGCTTATAAAAATGAATTGAAGAGTCATGGCATTTCATTTGAAGAGGGACAACATGACGAAGAAAAAATTTTACAGGCGGATGAGATTGTAAAGAGCCCGGGTATTCCTGAAACGAATCCACTGGTTCAGAAAATACGTCACAAAGGCATTCCGGTGATCAGCGAAATTGAACTGGCCTGGCGATACAAAGGCAATTCAAAAATAATTGCTATTACCGGCAGCAATGGTAAAACAACGACTACTTCGCTGACATATCATATTTGCCGGCATGCCAATCTGGATTGTGCATTGGTAGGTAACATCGGTAACAGCATTGCCCGTCAGGTAGCACTTGATCCAAAAGATCTGTATGTGACGGAAGTAAGCAGTTTTCAGCTGGATGATATTCAGGATTTCAAACCCGATGTGGCTATCCTGACTAATATAACGGAGGATCACCTGGATCGTTACGAATATCAGTTTGCCAATTATATACGGGCTAAATTTCGGATCACCTCCAATCAGACGGCGCAGGACGTTTTCATCTATTGTGCCGATGATCCGGTAACCATGCAATTCATATCGAACTATACTATCCATTCAATTCTATTCCCGATTACCATGAACCAAGAACCACAACGAGGGGCTTTTATCAAAAACGGTCTGATGACGATCGCTGTCAACGATGAGAAAGTGATGATGAGCGTTGATGACTTTAAGCTGAAGGGTCGTCATAATCAGTATAATACCATGGCGGCTGGACTGGCAGCGTCGGTTGTAGGTATCCGAAAGGAAACGATTCGAGAGGCTATTTCAACATTTGAAAATCTGGAACATCGGATGGAATTTGTGGCCACGGTAAAGGGGGTCAGCTACATTAATGACAGCAAGGCGACCAATGTGAATTCTACCTGGTTTGCTTTAGAAAGTATTCAAACTAAAACGGTGCTGATCTTAGGAGGTGTTGATAAAGGGAATGATTATTCCATCTTACATGAGCTTGTAGAGGAAAAAGTAAAAGCGATCATCTGTCTGGGTCTGGAAAATGAAAAAATACATGAGGCTTTTAAAAACATGGGCGTAACAATCACCGATGCGGCAAGTGCGGAAGAAGCGGTTCAGAAAGCATATCGGCTGGCAGAGAAAGGAGATACTGTACTGCTGAGTCCTGCCTGCGCGAGTTTTGATCTGTTTAAAAATTATGAAGACAGAGGACGTCAATTTAAACATGCTGTTCGGTCACTTTAAACTAATGCCATTTAAAAATGAATCAGTTTGTAAAAATCAACACAGCTTTTAGTCCGCAGGATATTCGTCAGAGAACGAAAGGAGACAAAGTGATCTGGGCGCTGGTGATTATTTTGTCACTCACCAGTCTGCTGGTTGTGTACAGTGCCACCAATTCACTGGCTTATAAATTATATAAAGGAAATACCTGGGTATATCTGTTCAGGCAATTTGCTTTTGTAGCCGTTGGTCTCCTGATTATGTATGCTGCTCATCGGGTGAATTATACTATATATTCTAAAATAGCAAAAATCCTTTTTTTCTTATCTATACCGCTTCTTATCTATACGCTGGGTTTTGGTACTTCACTAAATGAAGCCAACCGATGGATTAAATTGCCTGTCATTAATCTGACATTCCAGTCTTCCGATATAGCTAAACTGGCTTTGTTTATGTACTTGTCTCATCTGCTTTCTAAAAAGCAGGATATGATCAAGGATTTTAAAAAGGGATTTGTGCCTTTAATGATTCCGATTGTGATCATTTGCGGACTCATTGCACCGGCAAATTTGTCAACGGCTTTACTGACAGGAGCAACGAGTATGTTGTTGTTATTTATCGGCAGAGTGAGTTCAAAGCATTTGCTGATGGTTGTACTGATTGTTCTGATTCCCGTTATGATTCTGATTTTTATTGCCCGCTCATACTATGATGAAACAACGGGTAAATCAAAAGAACTGCCGGCTGTTTTATCAGTCATGCGTGTGCCGACCTGGATCAAAAGGGTGCAGGATTTCATGTATGCCAAAAATGATGAATCTCCTTATCAGGTGCAGCAGGCTAAGATCGCTGTCGCGAAAGGAGGATTTTTAGGATTGGGCCCGGGCAACAGTCAGCAGCGTAATTTTTTACCGCATCCTTACTCTGATTTTATTTATGCGATCATCATCGAGGAATACGGATTACTGGGTGCAACGTTTATCATTTTTATCTATCTGGTTTTTTTATTCCGCAGCATTAAGATATTCCGCAGATGTCCTTATGCGTTTGGTGCTTTTCTTGCCATCGCTCTCAGTTTTACACTGGTTATTCAGGCGATGACGAATATGGCAGTGAATGTGGGGTTGTTTCCGGTGACGGGTGTTACGCTTCCGCTGGTGAGTATGGGTGGCAGTAGTATTTTCTTTACGAGTTTAGCCATTGGAATTATCTTAAGTGTGGCCCGAAATGTAGAGGAGTCGGAAGGGAAAGAAACGGCTCATGTAGAGCAGACAAATGTTGAAGCAACGGCATGAGTAAAAAAATTATGATAGCGGGCGGCGGAACGGGCGGACATATTTTTCCTGCCATTGCAATTGCTCAGGCAATCAGGGCAAAGAAACCGGATACACAATTTTTGTTTGTCGGTGCGAAAGGGAAAATGGAGATGGAAAAAGTGCCTCAGGCAGGCTTTGATATTGCAGGGCTTGATATCAGCGGATTCAACAGAAGTTCTTTGATAAAAAATATACGATTGCCTTTTCAGCTGATCAAAAGTTTTGTGCATGCGTACAGGCTAATTAAAAAATTTAGGCCGGATGCAGTGATTGGAGTGGGTGGGTATTCCACTTTCCCGGTTTTACGTTCAGCTCAGATGCAGGGTATCCCGACATTTATTCATGAAGCCAATGCATTTGCCGGGAAATCCAATCGAATGCTAGCCAAAAAAGCTGTGAAAATTTTTACCGGTACGGATGGCATGGAATCGTTTTTCCCTTCAGATAAAGTAATGGTGACCGGTAATCCGGTGCGTCGGTCTATTATAAATGTTCCGATTAGTACGGCTGAAGCGCGCAGATATTTCGGATTGAATGAAAATGAATTCACATTGTTGATCATCGGTGGAAGTTTGGGTGCCCTGTCTATTAATAAAGCCATTGCGAAAGGTCTGGATAAATTAAAAGAACATGGGGTACAGCTTATCTGGCAAACCGGAAAAGTTTTTATTGGTGAGGCACAAAAAGTTTGTGAACCGTATAAAGGTATTTGGGTGAATGATTTCATTCAGGATATGGACAAGGCTTATGCAGCCGCGGATCTGGTTGTTTCTCGTTCGGGTGCCATGTCGGTAGCAGAGATCAGTGTAGTTGCCAGGCCGGCCATCTTTGTTCCTTATCCGTTTGCAGCGGAGGATCATCAAACATCCAATGCAATGAATCTGGTGCATAAAGAGGCTGCTGACTGGATCAAGGATCAGGAGGTGAATGAGAAGCTGATCAATCGTATTCTTTTTTTGAAGCAAGATGACGAGCGACGAAATAGTATGAAAAAACAATTGTCTGCCATTGCTATTCAGGATGCGGATGTGCGTATTGCAGATGAGATTTTAAAATTAACAGGAGCGTAATGGAGTTGAAAGATATTAAGGCGGTTTATTTTATCGGGATAGGAGGCATCGGGATGAGTGCGCTGGCCAGATATTTTCATTCGAAGGGAGTGAAGGTTTCCGGTTATGACAAAACGGAAACGTTACTGACGATACAGCTGATCAATGAGGGTATACAAGTTTTTTATAATGAGGATGTGGAACGTGCGCCGAAAGAGATTGACTTAGTGGTTTATACCCCGGCAATACCTGCTGATCATCAGGAATTGCAGTACTATAGGGCAAATGACTACAGCGTGGTGAAGAGAAGTGATGTATTACAGATGATCACAGCCAGTTCTTTGAATATTTGTGTAGCAGGCACACATGGTAAAACAACGATCAGTACGATGATGGCCTTTCTTTTACAGGCGTCCGGACATGGGTGTAATGCTTTTCTGGGAGGAATATCAACCAATTATCATACCAATTTCTGGAGCAGTAAGCATCCGGTCTGTGTGATTGAGGCAGATGAATATGACCGTTCTTTTCATAAGCTCCATCCGGATTATGCTGTGATCAGTTCGATGGATCCTGATCATCTGGATATTTATGGTACGTCGGAGCAGGTGGAAGAAGCGTTCATCGAGTTTACTTCCAAGATTAGAAAAGACGGCGTGCTGGTGTATAAATACGGACTGAAAAGAGCTGCTGAATTGAAAGGTGATAAACGCTTTAGTTACGATTTACGTGATAGGAATGCCGATATATGTGTGTCTGATCTGCGAATTGAAAATGGAGGATACCGGTATGATGTAATAATAAAAAAAGAAGGGGGCGAGCACCGAATTGCAGGTCTGCATCTCAAGATTGGCGGTCTGCATAACGTGGAGAATTCATTGCCGGCCATCATGATGTGTCATTTGATGAATGTAAGTGATGCATCCATCAGAGAATCGCTTGCTTTGTTCAGCGGTGTAAAGCGACGTTTTGAATACTGGATCAAGCCTGATGAAGCAGACATCATCATGATTGATGATTACGCCCATCATCCGGCTGAGCTGAAGGCATTGACAGAGGGTGTCCGATCATTGTTTCCCGACGAAGGGCTGCTGGTGATTTTTCAGCCGCATTTATATTCCAGGACAGCGGATCAGGCAGAAGGGTTTGCTGCCAGTCTGGATGAATCGGATGCAGTGATATTGTTGCCGGTATATCCTGCAAGAGAAAAGCCGATCGCAGGGGTAACCAGTCAGTTGATATTGGATAAAATGATGTTGAACCATAAAATGATTATAGAAAAGAATGAATTGACGGATAAGATTATACAAATAATTAAAGATTTAAAAATAAATACAGGAAAAGATAAATGGGTTGTGGTAACAGCCGGCGCAGGAGATATTGATATGTTACTTCCCGCATTAAAAGATCGTTTGAAAAATGAGCAATAAAATACAGGTCATAAAAAAGATAGCGATGGTGTCCACGTGGATCGGTCTGGGCGTGTGTATGCTGATTTTACTCGTTGCATCTACCCGTCATCATTCCGCTATGACATGTAAAGATGTGGAAGTGACGATCCGGAGTGCCGGAGCAGGAACATATATTACCAGGAAAGAGATACTGGATCGTGTATCGGGTTCGAATACAAGAGTTCTGAAGGGTACGTTGCTAAAAGATATAAGTCCGGCTCAGCTGGAGAAACTTCTCGAGCAGCATCTTTGGATACGGGAAGCCGAACTGTATTTTGACAACAATAATGTATTGCAGATTGACATACAGGAGCGATTGCCGGTAGCAAGAGTTTTCAGTGTGAGCGGGGAAACGTTTTATGTAGATGATTTTGGATTTCAGTTGCCTGTCAATGGTAAACAGATCGCTTATGTGCCGGTATTTACCGGATTTCCGGCAATCACCTATCCATTGCTGCCGAAGGACAGCTTATTGATGATGCAGATTAAGGATATGGGTATTTATATGCTGAAAAATGATTTCTGGAAAGCGCAGATCGATCAGGTAAATATCCAGAATTATCAGATGGAGCTGATTCCTAAACTGGGTAAACATCAGATTCTTTTTGGAGAAGCACAGGATATTGAAAAAAAATTCAAACGACTGATGCTTTTTTATAAGAAAGTTATGCAGTATGCCGGATGGAATTATTACAGTACGCTGGATCTTCGGTATGATAAACAGATCGTTGCTGTTCGAAGAGACAGTGCCAGTCTGTATGCCAGTTTTACATTGCCGATTGATACTATTGAGATTAATAAGGAGCTGGATAGCTTGCGGATAGCCCGGGATACTTCACTGATTCTTCAGAAGGATTCAACAGCAGCATCTCTGAAGACGGAAAAATTAAAAACAAATACTAAAAATAATTAATCATCATTTTTTAAACAAGCAACAACTATGATCATGGAAACAACAACAACTATTCCCTCTGCAGAAGGTACAACCATGCCAACCGCTGATACAAACACCAATCCGATTATTGTAGGCCTGGATATCGGAACAACTAAAATTGCTGCGATTGCAGGAAGGAAAAATGAATTCGGGAAAATTGAGATCCTTGGATTCGGTCGTGCGGCCAGTAATGGCGTTCGACATGGCATGGTACTCAATATTGATCAGACGATTCATGCCATCAGACAGGCACTGGAGAATTGTTATAAAAGTAATCCCGGGTTATCCATTAAGGAAGTGTATGTAGGTATCGCCGGTCATCATATCAAATCATTACAGACAAGAGGAGATATTGTGAGAACAGATAATGAAGATGAGATTTCACAAAAAGAGATTGACCGGTTGATCGATGAACAATATCAAACGTACATACCTGCTGGTGATCAGATCATTGATGTGATCCCTCAGGAATATACCGTTGACAATATCCAGAAAATTCCGAATCCGATTGGTTACAGCGGAGTAAAAATTGGCGCCAATTTTCATATCATTACCGGTGATCGCAATGCTATTCGCAATATTAACCGCAGTGTGGAGAAAAGTAATTTGAACATCAAAGATCTGGTATTGCAGCCACTGGCTTCTGCAGCTGCTGTTATGTGCGATCATGATCTCGAAGCCGGTGTGGCTATCGTGGATATTGGTGGAGGTACCACCGATCTCGCTGTCTTTTATGAAGGGATTCTCCGCACAACAGCGGTGATACCTTTTGGTGGCGAGAATATTACGGATGACATCAAAATGGGTCTTGGTGTGTTGCGTACGCAGGCGGAGAAACTGAAAGTTCAGTTTGGAAGTGCATTGGCGGAAGAAACCAAATCAAATACGTTTATTACGATACCCGGTATTCGCGGCATGGCTCCCAAAGAGATCAGTGTGAAGAATCTGGCCCATATCATTCAGGCAAGAATGACTGAGATCATGGATTTTGTCACCTATCATCTTAAGCAGATCGGATTAGATAATCGCATGCTGAATGGAGGCGTGATATTAACTGGAGGCGGATCGCAACTTAAACATCTGATTCAGCTTACTGAATATGTTACCGGCTTAAATGCCCGCATCGGATATCCCAATGAGCATCTGGCGTCCGGTTATATCGAAGAGTTGGCCAACCCCATGTATTCAACCTGTATCGGTCTGATTTTAAAAGGTCAGCATGTGTATGACAGTTCTATGAATATGATCGTGGAGCCCAAAAAACAAAAAGAAGAGGAAGAAGTAAAAGAACCTGTGATTACTTTTTTTAATGAAGATGAAGTGCTCAGTCAGGAAACTGTTACAGCTGAAAAGCTGACATTCAAAAAATTATTTGAAAACATGAAGAGCAATCTGATTTCACTCTTCCAGGAAGAAGAAGACAAGAAATTTTCATAATGTTTATTAACCCATAAATTCAACTCGGCGTATGATTCACTTTGATTTACCAAAAGAAAAATCCTCCATCATTAAAGTTATTGGTGTTGGAGGCGGAGGCAGCAATGCAGTCAATCACATGCATGCTCAATCCATTGAAGGTGTAAACTTTATTATTTGTAACACGGATGCCCAGGCAATCTCTCAAAGCAAGGTGCCCAATAAAATTCAGCTGGGGCCTCATCTGACACAGGGACTTGGAGCAGGTGCCAATCCGGATATCGGTCGCCAGGCAACGGAAGAAAGTCTGGAAGAGATCAAGCGCATTCTGGAAGTGAATACCAAAATGGCATTCATTACAGCCGGAATGGGGGGTGGTACCGGTACAGGCGGTGCTCCGATCATTGCCAAGATCTGTAAGGACTTGGGTATTCTGACAGTCGGCATTGTTACAACACCGTTCGGATATGAGGGTAAGAAAAGACTGCAGCAGGCGCACGATGGTATTTCAAGGATGAAAGAACATGTCGATACCCTGCTTATTATAAGTAATGACAAACTGCGTCATCAGTTTGGTAATCTGAAAATGAAAGAGGCTTTTTCGAAAGCCGATAATGTACTGGCCACCGCTGCCAAATGTATTACGGATGTGATCAACAGTACCGGACAAATCAATGTGGATTTTGCGGATGTTTGTACGGTGATGAAAAACGGAGGGGTTGCCATTTTGGGTAATGCTTCTGCTTCTGGTGAAAATCGTGCACAGAAGGCAATCGAAGAAGCATTGAATTCTCCGTTACTGAATGATAATGAGATTAAGGGTGCTCGCTGGATACTCATCAATATCAACAGTGCTGAAGGCGAACATGAATTTACCATGGATGAGGTAGAAGTGATACAGAACCATATCCTTGCTCAGGCCGGGGAAGATACGGATGTTATTCTTGGCTTAGGATACGATATGAGTCTCGGTGATCAGATCGGTATTACGATCATTGCAACCGGCTTTGAAGCTACAGCCCATGTAAATGCTCCTGTCAGACTGCAGCAGGAACAAGCCGATGGTAAAATAGTTGTTTCACTCGAAGTAAAGGATTCGGCTATATCTGACACGGCAGAAGTATCTAAAACGGATAGTATCGAACAAAGGGTAGCCATCCCGGAAATAACCGTAACTGATCTGCCAACTATGACATTGTCTCAGGCTATTTCTTCAGAAGAAAAAATGGAGCCGGCAGAGACTTCCAGTCCTGTTGTGAGTGGTGGATATTTAACGCCTCCTTCTGTTATTTATGAAGAGGAAAAATCTGCTGTCATTCCTTCAGCAAACAGTTTGAACAATGACGAGAAGAATGTACGGCCTGTCGTTCAGTTTGTCAATGATGAAGAGGATATTTTCAATATGCAGCTGGTTGAAAAGAGTGATGTGGAAACTGTAGAAACGTCATCTAAAGAACCATTGTTTATGGCATCGAAGGAAATGATGGCTTTGCCGGATGAAGAAGAGGAACAAAAAAGAAAAGCGGCAGAACGGCTTCACAAGCTTCGTAATCTTTCCTACAATTCCTTCGGGAACGATCTGAATCAGGAATTTGATTCGGTGCCCGCTTATGTAAGGAGAAATCTTGAACTGTACAGCACCATTTCACCGGCCGAGAATTTTTACAGTAACTATACGGTGAAGTCGGATGAGAATAATCAGACACATCTCAGTACGCTGAATACTTTTCTTGATGGAAATAAACCAGACTGATCTGCCCTTTTGCTTATCTCTACGCCGAATAATAAAAACAGGTCGTCTGATCAACCCCTTTCTTTTGGAAGGGGTTTTTTAATAAAAAAAATTCAACGGAAGAACAATTTTCGTCATATCATGTTGATATTTGCAAAAATTATTTAGTCAACTCAAAACAAATTCATTATGGCACTGCAAATCGGTCAAAAGGCCCCCGAATTCTCCCTTTACAATAGCGATAAGAATAAAGTCAGCTTAAGTGATTTTTCAGGGAAAAAAGTCGTTCTGTTATTCTTTCCTCAGGCTTTTTCCAGTATATGTACTACGGAGCTGTGTTCTGTAAGGGACGATATTGGCAATTATGAAAAAGTGGATGCACAGATACTGGGTATTTCAGTTGATTCTGTGAATAGCTTAAATCGATTTAAACAGGATCAGGGATATACTTTCCCTTTATTGAGTGATTTCAATAAAGATGTTTCCAGAGCGTATGATGCTATTTATGAAAACTGGGTTTTGGATATGAAAGGTGTGTCAAAAAGAAGCGCATTTGTTATTGACGGTGAAGGAATTATTCAGTATGCTGAAGTATTGGAGAGCCCTGCAGATATTCCCAATTTCGAGGCCATTAAAGAAACACTGGCAAAAATCGCCTGATCTGTGGCTGGTCAAATATTGTAAGAAAGCCGGTCTCATGACCGGCTTTCCTGTTAAAGTTGGCGAAATATTTTTTTTATCGGAGAAATATTAATAATTTCAGCATGTTGAAAAAATCAATCTACATACTGTTAGTGCTGATGTCTGTATCGCCCTTTATTTCAAAGGCCCAGACTGTTTCTGCATTCAGTGATTTCGAGAATGCGAATCTGATAAAATTCTATCCAAATCCGGCTACTACTTTTATTCAATTTGATATATCCGATTTAAGTAATCTTTCCGGAGCTACATTCAAGATCTTCAATTTTATTGGTAAGAAGGTGTATGAAACCAATCAATTGAACGAGCGCATGGTCATCAGTCTCAATGACTTTTTCCGCGGCGTATATATCTTTCAGCTTGCCGACCGCAATGGTCGTGTACTGGAGAGCAGTAAATTTCAGGTACAGAAATAGCTGTTCGTCTTTCGTTTCCCGTCTCTCGATTTTCGAAAAATGACCAACGATAAACCATGTTGGGTTTAACTTTTCCCCTTTGACTTAAAGAATGAAGATAAATTCAAATGTGAAGCGCCTCTTCGTGCGGTCAATCTACTTTCGTTATCTTAATCAGATTCGTAGGCAGATGTTGCGACACCGGCGTACTTCCGGTATTCACTACGGTATCTCCGCTTTTGATAAAGCCTCTTGTTTTTAATATATTGATCTGATCCAGGATAATTTCATCTACACTTTCTTCTTCTGCATAATAGAATGCACGAACCCCCCAGCTAAGACTCAGCTGATTGACCAGTGATTTCTCTTTGGTGAATATGAAAAGAGGAGAGCGGGGTCTGAAGGAGCTTAGCATGAATCCGGTGTAGCCGCTTTGCGTCATCCCGATCAGTGCATCGGCTTTCGTATCTTTTGAAATCTCACAAGCATTATAACAAAGCGCATCACTCAGGAAAGAAGGTGAGTGGGGTTGGGGCTTGAGGTCTTCTTCCCGGTCATAATAATAGTAGCTGCTTCCTTCCACCTCTTTGATGATTTTACACATGGTAGAGACAACCAATGCCGGATGATTACCGGTAGCTGTTTCGCCACTCAGCATCACGGCATCAGCGCCTTCCAATACGGCATTCGCCACATCCGTGATCTCACTTCTGTTTGGCTTCACTCGGTCGATCATGCTTTCCATCATTTGTGTAGCCACAATCACCGGTTTGGCGCGATGGATACATTTACGGATCAGTTCTTTTTGGATCAGTGGAACCTGCTCTACCGGCAGTTCAACACCCAGATCACCTCTGGCTATCATAATACCATCACTTTCCAGAATGATCTCACGGATATTGGTAAGCGCTTCCGGCTTTTCGATTTTAGCAATGATCTTGCATTTACTTTTTTTCTCCTGCAGTTTATTGCGCAGGATGATGATGTCTTTTACGTTTCTTACAAATGACAATGCTACCCAGTCCAGTTTTTGTTCGATGATGAATTCCAGATCGGCCAGATCTTTTTCCGTTAAAGCCGGCAATGAAATTTTGGTATCAGGCAGATTGATTCCTTTTTTGGAAGAAAGACGTCCACCCAGGGTTACCTGCACCTGTACATCATTATTGGGTTTAATACCCACCACTTTCACCTCTATTTTACCGTCATCAATCATGATGATATTGCCGGGTCTCACATCTTTATGCAGATCCGGATAGGATACATAGATACGATCCAGATTACCAATCAGTTTTTCATTTGTAAATGTGAGGATGTCTCCTTCTTTCACATCTACGCCCCCGTTTTCCATTTCACCCACCCGCAGTTTAGGCCCCTGCAGATCACCTAAGATGGAAATATTAAAAGGTTCCGTTTTGTTGATATTGCGAATGTGTTCAATGATACGGGCTTTATCTTCATGCGCACCATGGGAGAAGTTGAGTCGAAAAACATTCACCCCCGCTTTGACCAGCTCCAGTAATTTCTCATAGGTATCGCAGGCAGGACCTACGGTAGCCACAATCTTCGTGCGATGTGTAGAGTGCTGAATAGCTTCAGCATTGTTCATTTCCTGATGTAAATATTTGCCTATATTTTTTGACATAGTATTTTTTTATGTTTTTAGCTCGCCAGAATCTTGACGATTTTCATCCATTCCGGATTTACTTTTTGCTTAGCCTTTACCGCTTTATCTAATGGCGTATAATGAAGTTTATTATTAACAATACCGATCATTTGATTATGCTTGCCTTCAATCAACGATTCCACCGCTGCATAACCTAGTCGGCTGGCAATAACGCGATCTAAACAGCTTGGTGATCCACCGCGCTGAATATGCCCAAGGATACATACACGGGTATCCAAATTGCCAACACGTTCATTCAGTAATTTGGCCAGTTCATTAGCGCCTCCTATTTCATCGCCCTCTGCTACCACGATCATGTTCACCAGTTTTTTTCTGCGCTCTTTCTCCACCAGCGAATCAACCAGGGATTCAATATCTGTCTTCGTTTCGGGTATGAGAATATGTTCGGCGCCCGTGGCAATACCGCTATGTAATGCAATATAGCCCGCGTCCCTTCCCATCACTTCAATAATAAACATGCGGTCATGCGCATCTGCAGTATCTCTGATCTTATCAATGGCATCCACGGCAGTATTGACGGCCGTATCAAAACCAATCGTAAAATCAGTGCCTGCAATATCTTTATCGATGGTACCGGGAAGACCTATACAGGGGATGTCAAATTCATTGGAAAATTTCTGCGCTCCTCTGAAACTGCCATCACCTCCGATGATGACCAATCCGTCTATTTCGTGCTTTTTTAAATTCTCGTAGGCGATTTTTCTTCCTTCCGGTTCAAGGAATTGCTTGGATCTGGCTGTTTTAAGGATGGTTCCTCCCCGTTGTATGATATTGGCAACACTTCTGGAGTGCATGGGAATGATATCATTTTCAATCATGCCCTGATACCCCCGCATAATACCGAAAACCTCCATTTTATGATAGATCCCTGTTCGCACAACCGCCCTGATAGCGGCATTCATACCCGGGGAATCTCCACCGGAAGTAAGTACCCCGATCTTGTTAACTTTATTCATGATCTGTAACGGATCTTTTATAAATCGATTGTATTGCTGTTTGCGGCCACAAAACTACGGATTTGACCTCATAACAATTGTTCGTACACGAAAGAATGCCTAAATAATTTGATGTTAAAAAATTAAAACATACATATAAAAATCTTTTATTCAATAGATTAAGACAGGTATCAGTTTGTTTTGATTAACTTATATGTATCGGTTTTATCGGCAGTTTGTATCTGTAGAATGTAAAATCCGGTGGTCAGCTGACCGGTTGGTATCTGCAAAGAACCATTATATATGGCTTGCGATATCTTTTCTCGCATACGATAAACTTTTCCGTCCACGCTTTTCAGTGTAACATAAACAGGGGCTGTTCCTGTTTTTACAGGTGCGATATAAATGCTTTCTTTAAACGGATTAGGATACACGATCTGATGGCTAAATTCCCTAAGATCACCCGCCTGACTTACCACGCAAAAGGAACAGTTATTTTGGAAACTGATAGCATTGTCATTCTTCATCAGGTTATCAAATGCTCTGGCCGCATTACAATCCTTTTTCAATTGGTAATTCAGCCATGGAATCAGATAAGATTTTATAACAGTATGTTGTTGTGCACGGGTAATGGAAGGCGCTGGCGAGCAGGTAGCCTCTCCGAAATTGCAGTTGAAATTCGATTCCGCCATCTGACAATGACTTCCTCCTTTGATGGTGATATATGTTTTACAACTGCTATTAAGTGCATTGTAAATGAGTGTCTGATGATTCGCCGGAGGCGTAACGCAATCATTACTGCCGGCAAAAACAAGAGCCGGAATTTGCAGCGTTCCGGCAGCACCGATAGCAGAAGGATTCGTTTCGGCTGCTGCTAAGGTGGCGATGGCTTTGATCTTTGTATTCCCCGCTGCTGCCAGATGAGCAGCTCCTCCACCCATACTGTGTCCCATGACGCAATTCATGTTATCGACTTTGCTGAAGAAGATGGAATTGTTTATTTCATTGAGTTTTGTGATCGTATCTATCACAAAGGAAAGGTCTCTTCCAAAATTCGCATGCGAAGGACTAAATGAGCTTTCAGTTTTCGGAAGCGCAATGATATAGCCTTCCGGCACGAGCATGTTCCGGACATTGGCATAGGCATCCACCGACATGACAAACCCATGCCCAAAACTGATCACAGGAAATCGGGTATTCGCTCCGCCGGCTACCGGGACATTGGTACCCGCTTGCAAAGCAGGGTAGTAAATATCCGTTTCAATAGTCCGGTTATTTCGCGCGCCGTCTATAAACGTGATGGTTGTTTTTCCGATGGCAAAAGGTTGTGCTTGTAAATCAAGAAAGTAAATGAATGCACAGAAAATAGCAAGGCAAAGTTTTTCTTTATATGGCAGTCTCATAACGACAAATAAACATCATTTCAGTTGAATTAGTTCATTTATCCTTGCCTGTTTCTTTCTTTCACAAACCATAAATAGACTGTAAATTTGCAGTCCCAAATAATCTCATATGTTTCAGAGTTTAAGCGAAAGACTGGAGTCGGCTTTTAAGAATATCAAAGGAGAAGGTCGGATAACGGAATTGAATATTGCCGCTACGGTGAAAGATATTCGCCGTGCCCTGGTGGATGCGGATGTCAACTTTAAGATTGCCAAAGAATTTACGGATGATGTAAAAGAGAAAGCTATCGGTTCCAAGGTATTGCTTTCGGTCAATCCCGGACAGCAGATGGTGAAGATCGTGCAGGATGCCCTCACCGATCTGATGGGCGGATCAGCCAGCGATCTGGATATCAAGGGGGCACCGGCGGTTATACTGATTGCGGGGTTACAGGGTAGCGGTAAGACGACGTTCAGCGGGAAACTGGCCAATTATCTCAAAACACAAAAAGGTAAATCACCGCTGTTGGTAGCTGCTGATATTTATCGTCCGGCGGCGATTGATCAATTGAAAGTACTGGGCGGACAAATAGGCGTAGAAGTTTACAGTGATCCTGAAAATAAAAATGCCGTTGCTATTGCTGAACAGGCCATTAAAGAAGCGAAAGCCAAGAACAAAAATGTGGTCATCATCGATACCGCCGGTCGTTTGGCCGTTGATGAAATATTGATGAAAGAGGTGGCTGATATCAAAGCAGCGGTTAGTCCGGCAGAGATCTTATTTGTGGTGGATAGTATGACGGGTCAGGATGCGGTGAATACAGCGAAAACATTTAATGACCGACTGGATTTTACCGGCGTGGTATTAACGAAACTGGATGGCGATACCAGAGGTGGTGCGGCTTTATCGATCAAATACACCGTCAATAAACCCATCAAATTTGTAAGTACCGGAGAGAAGATGGAAACCCTCGATGTGTTTTATCCCGACCGGATGGCGCAGCGTATTCTGGGGATGGGGGATATTACGTCGCTGGTAGAAAAAGCTCAGGCGCAATTTGATGAAGAGCAGGCACGTAAGCTGGAGAAAAAGATCCGCAAAAATCAGTTTGACTTTGATGATTTCAAACAACAGCTGGAACAGATCAAAAAAATGGGGAATCTGAAAGACCTTATGTCTATGATCCCCGGTGTTGGAAAGGCCATGAAAGATATTGATATAAGCGATGATGCGTTCAAGGGGGTGGAAGCCATGATCGGATCGATGACACCACAGGAAAGAGCCAATCCGGACATTATCGACCAGAGCCGGAGAAAAAGGATTGCCCTGGGTTGCGGGAAAGACATATCTGACGTGAACGCCTTTATGAAACAGTTTGAGCAAATGAAGCAAATGATGGGCTCCATGAGTAAAATGCCGATGGGCAGAATGATGCCCGGTTTCGGTCGGCGCTAATTTTTTTTAAAAAGCGTTGGAAATTAAGTGCCAACGCATTAGTTTTGCCATCCTTTAAAGACAACCAAATTTATTCACGCATTTAAATTTTAATTTACGATGCCAGTTAAAATCCGACTGCAAAGACACGGGTCTAAGAAGAGACCCTTCTATTTCATCGTAGTGGCTGACGCCCGCGCTCCCAGAGATGGTAAGTTTATCCAAAAGATTGGAACCTACAATCCGGTGACTGATCCTGCTGTTATTCAAATTGACAGACAGAAAGCATTGGAGTGGCTGCACAAAGGGGCGCAACCTACTGATACAGTGAGAAAAATCCTTTCCAGCAAAGGAGTACTTTACTTAAAACATCTTTTACGTGGTGTGAGCTTAGGACTTTTTGATCAAGCTGCTGCTATGGAGAAATTCCAGGCCTGGTTCAAAGAACATGAAGCTGCTGAAGCCAAGAAAAGAGAAGAAAACCGTCGTGCACGTTTCAAACAACGCAGCGGAGGTAATTATCAGCGCCGCCCTGCTGCTCCCCGCCAACGCGAAGAAAATGAAGCGGATGCAGGTGCACCGGCTCAGGGAGAATAATGATATCTTATTCTTTTATAAAAGAAAATCCCCGACATTGTCGGGGATTTTTTATGGCATGATCGCAGGTTCTTATTTTACCATTTTAATAATATCCCGCTTTGTTCCGCGTGTGAGCTGTATGAGATATATCCCATCTGCAGGTAAGTGGACGTTGATGAGTTGCTGATTTTCTCCTTTCCCAACAGCTATTTTATTGGTGTACAACAATCTTCCATTGATATCAAGGATGTTCACATACCCGATTTCATTGGTTGGATTGTTAAACATCAGTCTGACCTGATCACCGGATGCAGTCCATCTGAAATCCTCTTGCTGCACGGAAGCAGACGAAGTCATTTTTCTTTGGCTTACAGTACCACTGCTCCAAATAAACCGAACTTCTACAGGATAATGATCAGAGGTGGTCGTACTGTAGGACGGAATCCACCCCTCAACCTGACTTTTCAATACTCTTGCAGATCCAATAACATAGGATGGGTTCAATTCATTTGAAATAATAGCATGGTCAATGATATCCGGATAAGAAGCAGTGGAAGGAATGCCTGCCAAACTTAGGGGTAGCGTTGGCAGACTGAAATTAATATTATCATTTTTAAAGTCTATCCAGGATGTGGTGGTTTCAGGTGCAATTTGGGTTGTGATCGTTTTATCCAGATCGTCATTCAGGTCACCTAGTACAATCACATTGGATGATCCGTATTGCGTATTTAAAGAATCTCTTAACTCAGCAGCACCGGCCTTTCTTCTATTGTAAGATTCAATGAAGTCTGATGTATTTGCTTTTGCATGGACGTTAACCAGCACGAGTCGTTGGGTTGCACTATTTATGGTGACATCGGCATCCATCAGATACGGAAAGCGACCGCTACTCCAGTTGTAAGAAGCATTGGCACTGCCGGCTCTTAGAACAGGATAACGATTTCTTAAGCTGACTTTATTCGTCTTATATATGTACGCCAGTTTTTGAGCAGAAACGCAAGAGGAAACCTGAATGCCATTAGAACAGAAATCATCGCCGATAATAAAAGAGTATCCGGGCATTTGGCTCACGATACTTTGCAGTCGGGAGGCACTCACTACTTCCTGCAATGCATATATGTCAGCATTGATATTATTTAAAACGGTCTGCACATTTTGTTGTTGCAGATTGTCATCAGCTGGTCCGAGAGAGCCACCAAACCATTCAATATTCCAGTTTACAATTTTCAGTGTGTCTGAGGCAGGTAGTGGTGGTGGAATAGTTGTAAAAGACCATGTGGCGTTAGAGCTAATGCCTGCAAAATTATTGCCGGCCAAATCCCGGAATGTTCCGGCAGGGATTTCTGCAAAGACCTTCAATCCATAACCTATGGTTGTATTGATCGTTGCTGATGAGCCTGAGACGATGACTGAACTACTGCTGACATCAAGGGTTTGTAAGACAGAACCGTCAGCAAAATTTTTGATCAGGACATTCCCGGTGCCTTTTTGAACCGCCTCGCTGAATGTTATACTCAATGAAGGATTAATGGCAACTCCGGTGGCATTATTAGCCGGATTAAGCAATGAAATGGTTGGTGGGGTAAGATCTGATGCACTAAGTTGTATGGAGAAATCATCAATGGCCAATCCATCATCGGCGCCGCTGGCATCAAAATCGGTCCAGCGAATCCAAAAGATGGCATTATTGGCAATACTGAGACCACTGATAGTAGCAGCGCGCAGGGAACGGTTTTCTGCCAGATTACCGTTTCTTGCGCCAACACTCGTGACATTGATCGAACTAAAATCAAGCGTGTTGTTATCAACCCATGTGCCGTTGGTCAATGAGCTTGCGTTGAGACTATATTGAAAGTCCAGTCGGTCAGCCCCTCTACCGGTCGTTCCACAGCGCCATTGCTCTCCGGTGTAGGAAATGATCAATGATGTGATGGTTCTTCCGGTGGTATTCCGGAACTGAGCACCAAAAACAGGGATTAAACTGGAGGATTGCAGGGTTCCCAATGCTCTTTCTGTATTGTTTACAGCGCCATAACTATACGAGTCACCTGTAGTGGTAGCTCCGGCGTCTACGGTATATCTTGAATTCGCCGCACTGCCGGTTTCAGTCAGTCGCCATCCGGAGGGTAACGTACTTGAAGAGCCCGAACTGCTTCTTAATGTATTGAAATTTTGTGTGTGGGGGGTAGTGGTGGATGAAATACTGATCTGCGCATTTGACAAACCGGACAACATCATCAAAAACAAAAAAAGATAACTCTTGATCATACGGTCAATTTAAAATTGTAAAGAGGATATACGGACCGGCAGGATGTTGATCAGAGTATTAGTGAGGTTTGCTAAAAGCAGTTGCTAAAATTATGATTTTCAAACGAAATTTTACATCTTTTGTTGAAATATGATTAAGGGTATCTGTTCTGGTCGATTATACAGACGAAAGATTTTACCTTTGCCAACAAATTAACTGCTTATGCCTTCGTTCGATATCGTATCCAAAGTAGATGCCCAGGCCCTGGACAATGCCGTGAATGTTACTACGAAAGAAATTACCAATCGCTTTGATTTTAAGGGCAGCCATGTGGTGATCGACCTGAATAAAAAGGAATTTAAGCTATCCATTGAAGTGGAAGACGATATGAAGTTGCGTCAGCTGATCGATGTGCTGATCAGTCGCGCCCACAAACAGGGTATTGCTCCGGAAGCCTTTGATCAGAGCAAGGCGGCGGTACAAAGCGGGAAGCTGGTTAAGCAGGAGATCAGTGTGCGTAACGGACTGAAGCAGGAGGATGCGAAAAAGATTGTCAAGTTGATCAAGGATAGCGGTCTCAAGGTTCAGGCGTCCATCAATGATGATCTGGTTCGGGTAACCGGCAAGAAGATCGATGATCTTCAGGAAGTGATACAGGCTTCCAAGGGTTGGAATCTGGGCATACCCCTTCAGTATGAGAACATGAGGTCGTAATTATAGCATCTTTTGGCAACTAAGGGCTGATTCCTTATCTTTGCCCTCCTTAAAAAATCGCACGGTCGGAATCGTGCACAAATCAATAAAACATGAAAAAAGATTTGCATCCCTCTAATTATCGCTTTGTTGTTTTCAAAGACATGAGTAATGGTTATTCATTCCTTACCCGTTCTACGGCTAATTCAAAAGAAACCGTAAAATGGGAAGATGGCAATGAATATCCCGTTATTAAACTGGAGATCTCCAACACCAGTCATCCCTTCTTTACCGGACAAAATGTACTGGTAGATACAGCAGGACGTATCGATAAATTCAAGAAGAAGTACGCGAAGAAGTAATTCCTTTAACCATAAGGTCAAAAGTCAAAGGTCAAAACCATTATGTTTTGCTTTTGACTTTTTTTATGTCTGCTAGGCTCACTAACAAATTAAATATCCCCCTTTGGAGGGGGACTTAGGGGGAGGATAAAAAATTTTGCTTACACATTAAACCTGAAATGCATCACATCACCATCTTTCACCTGATATTCTTTACCCTCAATCCTTAATTTACCGGCATCGCGGCAGGCGGCTTCGCTTTTGTATTGTATATAATCGCTAAAACTGATCACTTCAGCTTTAATGAACCCTCTTTCAAAATCGGTATGGATTACGCCGGCGCATTGCGGTGCTTTCCATCCTTTATGGAAGGTCCAGGCGCGGACTTCTTGTACGCCCGCCGTGAAATAGGTTTGCAGGTTCAAGAGGTTATAGGTACTTCTGATTAAACGATTCAATGCAGGCTCCTGCATTTTATATTCCTCCATGAATAATTGCTTGTCATCCGGATCTTCCATTTCGCTGATCTGCGCTTCGATGGTATTATTCATGACAATGATCTCAGCGCCTTCTTCTTTCACAGCTGCTGCCAGTACTTCAGAAAATTTATTTCCTGTATGCATGCTGGCTTCATCTACATTGGCAACATACAACACCGGTTTGGAGGTGAGTAAAAACGAATCAGCGATGGCGGGAAGTTCTGCACTGCTGAGATCTAACGTACGAACACTCTTACCTTGCTCCAGGCAAGTTTTGCATTTTAATAATACGTCCAATTCAGCTTTTGATTTTGCATCACCGGCTTTGGCTTGTTTTTCGATTCGCTGAATTTTCTTTTCAACGGTTTCCAGATCCTTCAGTTGTAATTCTGTGTCAATGATCTCTTTATCGCTGACAGGATTGATAGCTCCTTCTTCTCTCAATACATTCTCGTCTTCAAAGCAACGGATCACATGAATGATGGCATCCACTTCGCGGATATTCGCCAGGAATTTATTTCCTAATCCTTCTCCTTTACTCGCCCCTTTCACCAGGCCGGCGATATCGACTATTTCAATTTGAGTTGGAACGATCTTTTCCGGTTGTACCAAATCGGCAAGTTGCTGTAATCTTTCATCGGGTACATCAACCAGTCCGACATTAGGTTCAATCGTACAGAAACGATAATTACTTGCCTGCGCTTTGGCACTGTTGCTGACAGCATTGAATAAAGTCGATTTTCCTACGTTGGGCAGACCCACAATTCCGGCTTTTAATCCCATGACAAAAAATGTTTTTTGAGGCCGCAAAGATAGGGGAGAATAGCAGTTGTAGGTTGTAGGTTGTGGGTTGAAAGGTTTGGTGAAAATATTTTCCAATTTCTCCGAATTAGTATTTATTTTTCCTCATGGCATTAAGCAGAATCTGGAGTGCATTTATTCTGACCGCTATTCTGGCGGCACTTTTTCGTTTTCTTACGATTCCTGATTATCAGGATATTTTTTACTGGATGGTGGTGGGTAAGGCAGATGACCCAACAAATCTTACAAAAGTTGATGGGTTGATAGAAACCTGTAAGGGTGCGGTAACCATCTGTCTGAATCTGATCGGCATCATGGCTTTATTTATGGGATTGATGTCGATTGCGGAGAAAGCAGGTGGTATTCGTTTTTTGTCACGCATTATCGGTCCGTTCTTCTCTAAAATATTTCCCGAAGTACCGAAAGGTCATCCGGCATTCGGACACATGATGATGAATTTCAGTGCCAATTTGCTGAATCTGGATAATGCCGCAACTCCTTTTGGATTGAAGGCAATGGAAAGTTTACAGGAATTGAATCCGCAGAAAGAAAGAGCGAGCAATGCCCAATTGATGTTCTTATGTCTGCACGCCTCCGGCCTAACCCTGATTCCTGTCACCATTATTGCTGCACGGGCGTCAATGAAAGCGGAAAATGCGACCGATATCTTTGTGCCCTGTATGGTAGCCACTTTTGCCGCAACTATGGCTGCGATGCTGATCGTTTCGTTCAAACAAAAGATCAATGTGTTTCAGCCGGTGATTCTAGGGTGGGTGCTGGGTATATCAGCGATTATTGCGTCTTTGGTGTTGTATCTGACTTCTTTGAATGCCGATGGTATGCAGTCATTTTCAAAAGTGTTGAGTAATGGTTTGTTGTTATTTATTTTTTTGATAGTTGTCTTAGGAGGCTTGTATAAAAAAATTGACTTGTTTGATGCGTTTATTCAGGGTGCCAAGGGAGGATTTGAAACAGCCGTTCGAATTATTCCTTATCTGGTTGGGATGCTGGTGGCAATTAGTATGCTGCGCACAAGCGGGACTTTTGAAATCGTTATCAGCGGCTTCAAACAATTCTTTATGTGGTTTGGTTCCGATACGCGATTTGTAGATGGTTTGCCAACGGCACTGATCAAACCCCTGAGTGGTAGTGGAGCGAGAGGGATGATGTTTGATACAATGAAAACATTCGGGGTGGATTCCTTTGCAGGCAGACTGGCTTGCATTTTACAGGGATCGAGCGATACGACCTTCTATGTGATTGCCGTTTATTTTGGATCGGTGGCCGTGAGACAAACACGTTACGCGGTAGGGGCGATGTTGTTGGCAGATCTGGTGGGCATTCTTACTTCAATTGCAATGGCTTACTTGTTTTTCGGTTATGCGATATAGTTATATTTTTAAACGATTGCTTTGAATCAAAAAGAACTTTTTTTCATTCGAATTTCTTTTATTGTCAGTCTGATCTTGTGTGGGGTGAAATTTTTTGCCTGGTATGTAACCGATTTGCTGGTGATATTGTCGGATGCTTTAGAGTCTATCATCAATGTGGTGGGATCCGCCTTTGCCTGGTATAGTATTTATTTATCCGGTAAGCCGCGTGATAAGGAACATCCGTATGGTCATGGTAAAATTGAATTTTTCTCCATCGGCTTTGAAGGAGCCATGATTTTACTGGCCGGACTACTGATATTATTTGAGGCCGTTCATTTATTCATTCAGCCACAGGTTGCAGAACAGTCAGCAATTAGTTTTTGGCTGATGTTTTTTACAGGTGTTGCCAATTTTTTATTAGGATTGACGCTCGTGCAGAAAGGGAAGAAATTTAACAGTGTTACGTTACAAGGTAATGGGAAACATATTATGAGCGACAGTTATACCAGTGCGGGTGTGCTGGTTGCAGTTGCCCTGATCTATTTTACCGGCCTGCAATGGATCGATCCGGTTGCTTCCGTTGTTGCCGGAACGATTATCGTGATCACTGGATTTAAGTTATTGCGTAAGTCCGTTCGCGGACTCATGGATGAAGCTGATCCGAAAATTGTACAGGAGATTATTGATGTATTGAAGAAGAACCGGAAGAATACGTGGATTGATGTTCATAATTTACGCGTGCAGCGTTATGGCAACTATTATCATGTCGATTGTCATGTGACGTTACCTTTTTATTATTCGCTTACTCAGGTGCATGATATCATTACCGAAATGGATCAGGAACTGAATGCGCAATTTGAAGGGGGAACCATTGAGTTTTTTATTCATACGGATCCTTGTATGGACTACAGCTGTGCACATTGTCAGCTCTCCGATTGTAAAGAAAGAAAACGCCCTTTTACTGAAAAGATAGAATGGGATGAAGAGAACTTATTGCCCAATAAGCGCCATGCGTTTCCTGAATAATTTTTTCGTTGGTCGTTTATCGTTGCTCGTTTTTCGGCATACGTGAATTTGCCACTACCAATCCTGCAATAATCAATATGCTGCTGATCACTTGATTCGTTGTCAGCTGTTCGCCAAGAATAAGAATCGCTTCAATCATACTGAATACAGGAATTAAATTTCCAAACAACGCTGTTTTTCCGGCTCCGATTTTACGAATGGCAGCATTCCAGCACAAATAGGCAATTAATGAGGCGCCTATACCTAAATATAAAACAGAGGCTGTATTTTTTAAATTAATCTCTGTTGGTTTTATCAGTTGCTCTCGAATAAAAAATGGAAACAGAAAAAGGATGCCGATCCAGAAAACAATAGTTAAAAAAACTTGCGGATGCAGAGCGGATGGTTTTGTTTTGACAAAGATGTTGTAAATGGCAAATGCCAGAGCTGATGCCATGATCCACCAATCGGCTTTATGAAACTCAAAAGATATTAGATCTTGTAGTTGCCCGTTGGTAAGCAGCATCAGGATACCTGCAATACTAATGAAAACGCCCGTCAGCTTTACAATGGTAAGTCTTTCTTTTAAAAAGATGGCGGCCAGAATGATAGAAAAGATCGGTGATGCCGTGGCATTGAATAAAGAAAGGTGTATGGCCGGTACATCCGGTGCCGCTATATAAGTGAAGGTGTTGAATAAGGTAATACCGAAGATGGCCGTGAGAGTGAGATGAATAATGTGTTTTTTAATTTCAGACCGCTCTTTGATTATTTTTTTAAGGACGAAGGGTGTAATAAGAATTGCTGCAATGGTCCATCGTAAGAAACAAAGACTCGCCGGCGAGATACTTTTCGCGCTGTCTTTGGCAATAATGAAATTGCCGCTCCACAATAAAGCGGCGAAGATGGCCATGGCATATCCATAGCTACTTTTATCTTTAAATGAAGATTTATTCAAAATGTGTTTTATCCTGTATGTCTTGCGAAATCAAGATCATAATTTCCTTTTATGCGCTCGATCGGGGGATTAAAATATCCGTATTTTAAATCCGGAAATTCATCTTTTAATAAGTCCATCAGTTGTCTGACACCCATCGGTTCTCCCGGAGCCGTCACACCCAGTTTGCCCAAATACCAGTCAGGATCAATATTGAAATTCCGCCACTGGATCATATTCAGTTCTGTTGTACGGATTAATTTCCTTAAGGCTTCATATTCTTCTTCGGTATCCGTCATTCCCGGAAAAACAAAATAATTGATGCTGCTCCATCCATCAAAACGACGTACGATCTTTAAACTTTCAATCAGATCCTCGAATTGATAATTGTTCGGACGATAATACGCTTCATAGATCGATTTTTGAGCACTGTTCATACTCACGCGGATACTGTTCAGTCCGGCTTTACAAAGCGCTTCCACGGCATCCGGTCTGGATCCGTTGGTGTTGATATTGATGCTTCCTTTTGGTGTATGTTTTCTGATTTCGATTATGGCACTCCGTATGGTCTCCCACATCAGAAGCGGCTCGCCTTCACATCCCTGTCCGAAAGATATTAACGGATAGGGTGCGGTCTCCAGATGCGGAACGGTAAATTCCACGATCTCTTCGGGTGTAGGCTGAAAATTCAGTCTGTCCTGCGGACTCACGATTTCTTCTTCCTGCGGCTGAAAAGAAATACATCCAATACAATTGGCATTACATGCCGGCGATACAGGTACCGGACATTCCCAGCGGCCCATCGCAAAATTTCTGGCGGCCGGACAATGATAGGTAGCTGTACAGTTATTCATTAAATGCTGTACCAGTCGGTTGTGCGGATATTGTTCGAGTAATGTTTTTGATCCGCTTTCAATTTTCCCATCATCATAGCCAGAACATTCCTGACGAATGTCTTTTTCAATGCGTAGAGCTGTCACATAAAACTGATTATTCTTCCAGCCTGCAGCGGCATAACAAAAAAGTGGTAAGGTTTCACTGTTGGCTTCTGTTTCATAAGCAGCGAGATGCAATACGGTATGCGCAGGAGGCACAAAGGCCGCTACGGCCCAGCCCTTCTCACACAAACGCATGTCGCCGGTATTGACATCAATCCCTATAGCTTTTCGTCCGGGAAGCTCATACAAACTTCCTCCATCAGGTAAAGTAATCCAGGATTCATCTTCCACCGGAAATGCATCCCATCCGGAACGACCGATGGCATACAGGGTTTCATCTTCAAAAATATTCCCGTTCCCGTCTGAATAAAGTAAATAGGGTGTACTGTTTGTTTGGTCGGACATGAATTGATTTTATGTTTACTTTTCGGAAGCGTTCTTGGCAGATGGTAATTGCTGAAAGCACCAGGCATTCATGCTGTCTAATTCGGCTTCACTGTAAGCGTGTGCCGTTTCATATTGAATGAAACGATTTTCCAACGTATTTACAGAAACATAATCATTGCGAATACGAAGATTATCAATGGAGGTCCATGTGATGAGCTTGTGCTGATCCGCAGCAGGGAGATGAATGCCATCTTTGTCAAGTTGAATAAACTGCTCCTTGAATAAATATTTTTCTGTGACAAGTAAATAACAGAGCCCGGCAACACTGACCGCCTGAAGCAAACTCATCAGGTGGTAATGCAGGAAGGAATAAAAATACCAGGAGGCCCAGGTCAGTAGAATGATTTCAGCTATTCGAAACAAACGATGGGATAATAGTTCGTTGGTGAATATTTTTTTTCCGGTTACAACATACGTAACAGTCATGATACTCATCGCTGAATGTACAACTACGAAGAACAGACCCGGTTGGGCGTTGTCTTCAAACACACCCCATGCGTTTCCCATCATCAGAAATGCTGCAAGCAGATGTATATAGCGAGCTGCTTTTTGTTGCTTCAACGCGGCAGATGATATGACAGGTATCTGATACAAATGATATAATTAGGATAAAGAAACTGGATGAGCTGCTAATAACAGATTGCATAATTTATATAAAACACGTGCGCCAACGTTCTCATCCCATTCATTCGAACTGACGCCGACTTCTACCAGATCAAATCCGATCAGCTGACGACCTGATTTAATGATTCGTCGAAGCAGATAAAAGATCTGTTCAGTTTCAAATCCGCCCATCACCGGTGTGCCGGTGTGTGTGCAAAGTTTTGGATCGAGCCCGTCAATATCAAAACTCAGATAAACATGTTGAGGTAACTGATCAATGATCTCATCTACGATGGTTTTCCATGAGCTTTCTTCATACAGGCGTTCCTTGATATCGCGATCAAAGAATACGACGACACGTTCTTTATTATCCTGAATGAAATCCTGTTCGCAGTCGGTATAATCACGGATACCTACCTGAATGATTTTTTCAATCTGAGGAATTTCTTTTAGTACATTATACATCACGGAGGCATGCGAATAGGTAAAGCCCTCATAGGATTCTCGGAGGTCGCAGTGCGCATCAATTTGAAGAATACCGAACGAAGGATATTTTTCTGCCATGGCTTTGATGAAACCAAAGCAGGTACTGTGATCGCCGCCCAACACCCCCACCAGTTTGTTGTTTGAAAGCAATGCCCTGGTTTGCGATAATACCCAGTCATTCATATAGGAAGAACCTGCATTAACTTCCTTCAGGGCTTTGCACATGAATTTATTGTCATTAACATTCTCTCCTTCAGAAATATAATTAATGTAGAGCTCAGCTTCTTTTCTGAGGTAATCGCTCTTGAGTAATATTTTTTTATCTGGCTCTCGCATGTAGATTCCTTGTTTCCAGCCGTCACGCAGGTCATTGTCCAGTAGTTCCACTTGCAGACTGGCTTTCATGATGTGTTCCGGAGCTCGGGCAGTACCCGCTTTATAACTCACAGTAACTTCCCAGGGAACCGGTAAGATCACAAGTCTGGATTCTTCTTCGCTGAAAGGTAATCCGAAGATATTATTGTTAGGGTTCGATGCGCTGTCGGGATTGAACAGAGATAAATCGGTCATATTCGGGCTGAAAAAAGCCATAACAAAGTTAGCGGAGATTTTTCATCTCTGCTTAAGTTTTTATCTTTTCATTAACCCCTTTCTTCCTGATATTTGCGCCTCAACAAAAGCAAGCAAAGCGTGTTTTTAGGTTACCTTTGCGGCAAATCAATTTGATCCATGAAGCTTTCTCACATAATTATTCTGGTGGCTATTGCGGTGATCATCGGTTTGCTGATCAGTACAATGACGGATCTCTCTACCTATGATACCATCGCTTCGGCTCGCCATAAACAGGGGAAGTTTGTACACCTGATCGCCCGGTTGGATACCACCAATGGGAAATCGGTTCAGTATGATCCGCTGAAAGATCCCAATCTGTTACAGTTTCATGTGGTGGATTCACTGGGAAATCATTCCCGGGTTATATACCGAAAAGGTCAGCCGCCAACCGATATGGAAAAAAGTGAACGAATGGTATTAAAAGGACGTATGTCTGACAGTGCTTTTTTGTGTGAAGACATTCTCATTAAATGTCCCAGTAAATACAAAGAAGGACAAGCAGATATCAGTCTAAACGAAAACAGGTAAAATTATTATGCCTTATACAGGAGAGCAGCTTTGGCCCGGTCAGCTTGGGCATTTGTTTGTGTTGATATCGTTTGTCGCCTCACTGGTTGCAACGATTGCTTTTTTTAAAAGTTCATCCGTTTCATTGGATACGGATAAGCAAAGCTGGAAGCGCCTGGCAAGAATCGCCTTTCTGGTGGAAGTTATTTCCGTGGTGGCCATTTTTTCCATGCTGTATTATGTCATTTCCCGTCACTTATTTGAATACAAATATGCCTGGCAGCATAGTAATCTCGCGCTGCCCATGCAATATATTCTGAGTTGTTTCTGGGAAGGGCAGGAGGGAAGCTTTTTATTGTGGAGTTTCTGGCATTGTATACTGGGCCTGTTCATTATCTGGAGAAAAGACCCTTGGGAAGCTCCGGTGATGGCTGTTATTAGCTTCATGCAGTTTTTGCTGGCATCCATGGTCGTGGGTATTTATTTTTTTGATTTCAAGATGGGCAGCAGTCCGTTTTTGCTGATGCGTGATGAAGGCATGTTGAGTCCGGATAAATTTCCGATCGGCTTCACGCCTGACGGACAGCTTCGTTCTGATTATCTGAATTTCATACGAGACGGGAATGGATTAAATCCTTTGTTGCAGAATTACTGGATGACTATTCATCCGCCTGTTTTGTTTTTAGGATTTGCTTCAACAATTGTTCCCTTTGCGTACGCCATTGCGGGTCTTTGGAAAAAAGATTTTGGTGGTTGGGTGAACTATGCAAGACCATGGGCCTTGTTCAGTGCCGGTATTCTCGGACTTGGTATTATGATGGGAGCTGCATGGGCGTATGAGAGTCTGACTTTCGGTGGTTACTGGGCTTGGGATCCGGTAGAAAATGCTTCTTTAGTTCCATGGCTGGTACTGGTATCAGCTATTCATACCATGTTGATCTATCAGCATTCCGGATTTTCATTGCGCGCTACTTTTCTGTTTTTCATTCTTCAGTTTTTATTCATTATTTATTCTACTTTCTTGACACGAAGCGGTATTCTGGGCGATACGAGTGTGCATGCCTTCACGGATCTGGGGATGAATACGCAATTGCTGCTTTTCCTTCTTGCTTTTTTATTACCTTCTTTTTCATTGTTGATAGTCCGGTATAAGAGCATTCCTGATCCTCAGAAAGAAGAACATTTCTCCAGTCGTGAGTTCTGGATGTTTGTAGGAGCTTTGCTGTTTTTTATTTCTTCCCTGTATATCATTGGCAAAACATCGCTGCCTGTTTTCAATAAAATCTTTGGTACTACATATGCGCCCCCGGCTGATATAGAATATTCCTATAACAAAGTTTTGATTCTGTTCTCTTTTGTTTTAGGAATTATGACCGCGGTTGGACAATATCTGAAATATAAATTTACCCCGCGAACATTTCTTCTTAAAAAAATAGCTATTCCTTCTGTGGCCGCATTGCTGATAGCTGCGTCTATCAGCATCTGGGGCGGGATCGATTATACAAAGTATGGTCCTGGTTATTTGGCTGCGATTCATCTTAGTATTTTTTCTGCTGTTTACACCGTCATTGCGAATGCTTATTATCTATTGGCCATAATTCGGATGAAAAGTAAACAAGCCGGTGCTTCCATTGCGCATGTTGGTTTTGGGTTGATGTTGGTCGGCATACTGCTTTCCTCTTCTAAAAAACAGATCTTAAGCTGGAATACATCCGGCATTCAGGTTAGTTTTGGGAAAGACAGTCAGGAGAAATCCGCAGAAAATCTCACACTGGTGAAAGGCGTGGCTACGGATATGGATAAATATATGGTGACGTATTTAGGTGATTCTACCGCACCGCTGGATCCTAAGCAATATTTCAAGATCTTATTTGAGTCAAAAGATAAGAAAGAGTCATTTGTCCTTTATCCGGATGCCTTTGTGAATTATAAAGGTAATCAGCAGCTCATAGCCAATCCTTCCAGCAAACATTACTGGCATAAGGATGTGTTCACCTATGTGACTTCCTTGCCTAATCCTGAAAAAAATAAGGATACCGCTTCCTTCCGAAAAGAGAAAATGAAGCCAGGCGATACAGTCTTTTACAGCAGGGGGTTTATCGTGCTGGATGGAATTGCGTCAGGAGTCGGGAAATATGCAGATCATGTACTTGCAGGAGATTCCGTTTTTGCAGCTCAGTTCACCGTAAGGTCGCTGGACAGTTCATTGTATCAGGCGAATCCTTTATTGATTCTGAGAGAAAATCGCTTGATACCTGTTGCGGATACCGTACTTTCTCAAAGTTTAATTCTTGCATTCAGTGAATTTTCATTCAGTAAGGATAATTCGATGCCCGATGGTATTATGGTGGGTGTTAAAGAAAGCAATGCCATGCTGGAATATGTTACGCTGAAAGCCTATCAGTTTCCATGGATTAATATTCTTTGGCTGGGCGTCATACTCATGACGATTGGGTTCTTAATGGCAGCTTATCATAAATTCAAAAAGAGTTAACCTTTGAAATGATTATTTAACACAGAGACACTAAGACACTGAGTCAAAGTGGACTACAAGATGTAGAATGATGGCAAATTAAAATGCGTATACTTTTAAATATCCCCCTCTGGAGGGGGACTAAGGGGGAGGAACTATTTTAGTAATCTTTTCACAGTTTGTACGGGCGACCTTTTCTTTCTGTTTGTATTCATAATTAGATTATGTAATTTCAATAGCAGAATCAAATCCCGGATGCAGCTTAATAACATCATATCATTTTTACGGTTATGTCCTTTTGTACTGTTAGTCTTTTTTGCGGCGGATGTGTATGCTCAGGAAACTATTCCGTCTTCCGTTCGTAAATCACAGGAGTATGGTATAAACGATACCATTATGATTCCCGGTATGATGATTGATGGAGAATGGATGGGCGGGCGGTATATGTCTGAAATATTTGTTTGGGGCGGTCATCCGAAGGACCTGGCTAAATACATGGAGAAGTGGTCGCGTTTAAGGAATGCGGTTTATGTTACCTATCCGTATGCCAGATCTGCGGGTGTTGTGATGGCTGATATTATTAAACATTTGGAGCATGTTTCGGGGCGGTCAGAACGCCGTAAATATATTCGCTCACGTGAACAGGAACTCAGAAAAGCATTTGGTGATAAGATTACAGATCTTTCGATCTATCAGGGTAAAGTGTTGATGAAGCTGATCAATCGGCAGACAGGAGATAATTGTTATGAGATCATCAAAGAAATGAAGGGCGGCGTAACGGCACGATTATATCAAACGATCATGTTTTTTGTGGGAAGCAGTTTAAAGCAGGACTGGAATCCGGCAGAAGACAAAACCGATCAGCTGATTGAACAATTTGTTCAGGAGATCGATCAGGTGTATGCGCCATCAGCTACTTACCAATACAGCGGTGTTGTTCGCTGATTCTTTTTCCTCATCTTTGCAGACCATGCTTTCCTCATTATTAATTCTTAATTACTATTTTTAATTACATATGAAATTAGACATCCTCGCTTTTAGTGTTCATCCCGATGATGTTGAGCTCGGAGCAGCTGGTGCTATGATGATGGCATTGGCAGAAGGAAAGAAGGTAGGGGTGGTGGATCTTACCCGAGGTGAATTGGGTACACGGGGTACGCCGGAAATTCGTCAGCAGGAAGCCGATGCCGCTTCTTTGATCATGGGCTTGAGTGTTCGGGAGAACTTGGGAATGCGCGATGGTTTTTTTGCAAATGATGAAGCACATCAGCTAGACATTATTACCTGCATTCGTAAATATCGACCGGAGATTGTACTCTGTAATGCCCTGGAAGACCGACATCCCGATCATGGAAGGGCTGCCCGATTGGTGGCCGACAGTTGTTTTTATGCAGGCCTCTCCAAAATTAAAACAACATTCAATAATTTGAACCAGGATGCATGGCGTCCTAAAAATGTATTCCACTATCTGCAGGATCGGTTATTAAATCCTGATTTTGTGATGGACATTACACCAGTTTTTGAAAAGAAACTGCAAGCAATCAAAGCGTATTCAACACAATTCTACAATCCTGAATTCAGTGGCCCTGAGACCTATATCTCTACGCCGGCTTTTCTGGAAACATTGATCTCCCGTCATCAGCTTTTAGGTAAAATAGTGGGTGTTCAATATGCCGAAGGCTTTCAGTCAGAAAAAAATATAGGTATCCGTTCTTTTGATCATTTAATTCATCAGGTTACCTGATCAGTTAAACAATCCGATGACTGACGATCATAAATGATGTACATTTGTCATAATTTATTACCAACATGCAGTTAAAGTTTTCGCAGCAATCCAAATCCTTTCACGCAGAATTAAAGAAAAGAGTCAATGCTTATTTTGACCAGACCGGTCAGGCAGCCACAGGAAATCCTCTCCTCTATTTCAAAGCTTTCCTTTTTGGCATTGCGCTGGTTGCACTTTATGTTCATGTCGTTTTTTATACGCCGACAGCCTGGCTGGCGGTTCTGGAGAGCATCGTCATAGGAGGCGTTATATCCGCAATTGGATTTAATGTGATGCATGATGGGGCACATGGCAGCTTCAGTAAATACAAGCCGGTCAATGTGCTGGCAGCTTACTCTTTAAATATTTTAGGCGGCAGTAGTTTCATGTGGAATGTGAAGCACAATATCATTCATCATGCCTATACCAATATTGACGGTGTAGATGATGATATCGATATTCAGCCCTGGATGCGCATGAGTACGACTCAAAAGAAATACCCTTTTCATAAGTATCAGCATCGCTATTTCTGGGTACTGTATTCGCTGCTTTATATCTTATGGATTTTTGTGCTGGATTATACCAAGTACTTCCGTAAAAAGATCGGAGAAATGCCGTTAAAGAAAATGCATCTGAATGATCATATTGTTTTCTGGTTATTTAAAGCTATACATCTTTTTGTATTTGTCGGATTGCCTATATACATGGTTGGTTTTCTACCCTGGTTAGTTGGTTTTTTATCTGCTACTGTTTTTGCGGGATTGGTTTTAAGCATTGTTTTCCAGCTGGCACATACGGTGGAGCACACGCATTTCCCCATGCCTGATGAAGAAGACGGAAAGATCAGCGATGAATGGGCGGTTCATCAGTTAAAAACAACGGCCAATTTTGCAACCGGCAATAAGCTGATATCCTTTTTGGTTGGCGGGCTGAATTTTCAGGTTGAGCACCATCTCTTTCCAAAAATATCACATGTGCATTATCCGGCTATCAGTAAGATCATTCGTACAACTTGTCAGGAATTCGATGTCCCATATATCGAGTATCCGAAAATGCGTGAAGCATTGCGTTCCCATGTAGCTTATTTACGTGAGATCGGAAGGGCAGCGTAATCATTGGAGACGTTGTTCGTTTTTCCTTGATCGTCGATCAAACGTAATCGTATTGTTCTTTCGGCAGATTTAGGAAAAAAAATCCCTTAATACTTACGATTGTTAGTGTCGCTTCCTATATTTGCGGTGCCAAAACGGCTCATAATCAGGACTTACTGAATTAAAACAAAAATCATAAAACAAACAGCCATGTATTTTGAATTGACGGAAGAGCAACAAATGATTCGCCAGGCAGCCAGGGATTTCGCACAGAATGAATGTTTGCCGGGTGTCATAGAACGTGATGAATTACAAAAATTCCCTAAAGAGCAAATTCTTAAACTGGCTGAACTCGGTTTTATGGGTATGATGGTCAAACCGGAATATGGCGGATCCGGACTCGATACGGTAAGTTATGTACTGGCCATGGAGGAGATCAGTAAAGTGGATGCCAGTACGTCGGTTTGTATGAGCGTGAACAACAGTTTGGTTTGTTACGGACTTCAGGAGTATGGAAATGAGGATCAAAAACAAAAATATCTGACACCACTTGCACAGGGGAAAAAAGACGGCGATCTGTATATTGGTGCATTTCTATTAAGTGAGCCGGAGGCAGGAAGTGATGCCACTTCACAAAGAACAACAGCGGAAGATAAAGGCGATCATTATCTGTTAAATGGCACGAAGAACTGGATCACCAATGGCTCATCGGCATCTGTCTATCTGGTGATCGCCCAAACGGATGTGTCAAAAGGAAGTAAAGGTATCAATGCATTTATCGTGGAAAAAAACTGGCCTGGGGTGAGTGTGGGTGCCAAAGAAAATAAAATGGGTATTCGTGGCAGTGATACGCACAGTATTTCTTTTCAGGACGTAAAAGTGCCTAAAGAGAACAGAATAGGAGAAGATGGATTTGGATTCAAGTTTGCCATGAAGACGCTGGCCGGCGGACGTATCGGTATTGCTTCTCAGGCATTGGGTATTGCTTCCGGGGCTTATGAACTTTCTCTGAAATATTCTAAGGAAAGAAAAGCTTTTGGTAAAGAGATCATGCATCATCAGGCTATTCAATTTAAATTGGCTGATATGGCTACCCGCATTGAAGCATCCCGTTTATTATGTTTAAAAGCGGCCTGGGAAAAAGATAATCACGTAGATTATACCTTAAGTTCCTCTATGGCGAAAGTATATTCTTCTGAAACTGCTATGTGGGCATCCACCGAAGCTGTGCAAATTCACGGTGGCTACGGGTATGTAAAAGAATTCCATGTCGAACGTCTTATGCGCGATGCCAAGATCACCCAGATCTATGAAGGTACCAGTGAAGTGCAGCGTATTGTGATCAGCAGGAGTATTTTGAAATAGATTGTTAAGTCAAAACTTAAGAGTCAAAAACAAAAAATAAAGTTTTGGGTTTTGACTTTTTACTTTTGCCTTTTATTCTTCCATGTCTGTCAATCAGCAAGCATATATTCATTTACAAAACGAATTATCCGAAAAAGATATTACGCTGATTGCTGTATCCAAAACAAAGCCGGTCGCTGATATACTGGAATTGTATCATCTGGGTCATCGGGATTTCGGAGAGAATTATGTGCAGGAGCTGACAGATAAGGCTACACACTTGCCGGATGATATACGCTGGCATTTTATCGGGCATCTTCAGCGGAATAAAGTCAAATACATTCTTCCTTTTGTTCATCTTATCCATAGCATAGACAGTTTGAAGTTGCTGCTTGAAATTGAAAAGCAAGCCGCCAAAATTGATCGGAAGGTCAGTGTACTGCTGCAGATATATATTGCGGGAGAAGAAACGAAGTTTGGTCTGAATGAAGAAGAATTGAACGAACTCATTGATTGTATTCAAAAGAATCCTTTACAGCATGTTCAAATAAAAGGAATGATGGGCATGGCGTCTTTTACAAAAGATAACGTTATCGTAGAAAAAGAATTTATATTCCTTCGAACACTTTTTGAAAAATATAAAACGATCACTATTCAGGGCGTAGCTTTTGATACATTGTCCATGGGTATGAGCAGTGATTATTCTATTGCCATTCAGCATGGCAGCAATATGGTCAGAGTGGGAAGTTTATTATTTGGCGAAAGGAATTATGCTGAGTAAATCATTACTTTTTCCCGACGTTGAACACCAAATGACAAAATGCTTTTACACCCACATCGAGTTTGCTGTCATCTACATAAAAATCCGGTGTATGGTGTCCGCCTAATCCGGATCCCTCTGATCCTGAAACTCCTGTTCTTATTGCTCTTCCTCCAATATTAAAAAAGAGTGCGGGTGCATGATCTCCATAAAAGCAAAAGTCTTCTCCGCCGGTACTCCATACTCTTTCTTTTACATTATCAGCACCGGCTGCTTTTTGCAAAGAAGGGAGAGATTTTTGTAACAGGCCCGGATCATTATAAGTGACGTTGGTGATTTTTTTAATGGTAACTACCGCTTCTGCTCCATACGCCTTTGCTACTTGTTCGGCCGTGCGTTTAATCTTTTCATGAACATCCTGATGAATGGTTTCATCCAGTGTGCGGATGGTGCCGCTGAATTTCACGTCTTCCGGAATGACATTTTCCCGTACACCACCCTGTATTTTTCCAACGGTGATCACCACAGGGGAGGTGGTCAGGTCTTCCGAACGACTAACGATAGTCTGCAGCCCATTGATGATTTGGGAAGAAACCACGACAGGATCCACTCCGCTCCAGGGAGCTGCACCATGCGCGCCTTTTCCTTTAACTGTTACATAAAACCAGTCCACGCTCGCCATAAAAGCCCCGCTCTTGTATTCAATCTTTCCGATATCCAAACCGGATGAAATATGTAATCCGAATACCGCATCTACTTTGGGGTTATTCATCACACCTTCTTTCACCATTAAGGCAGCACCACCTTCTTCATCTCCCGGTGCACCTTCTTCGGCTGGTTGAAAAAAGAATTTTACCGTACCTGGCAACTCATTTTTCATGGATGCCAGTACTTCTGCAGTCCCCATTAAAATGGCTACGTGGGTATCATGTCCGCAGGCATGCATCACAGAAACGGTGTCGCCCAGGTATTCTGCTTTTGCTCTTGATTTAAAAGGAATATTTACACGTTCTTCGATTGGCAGACCATCCATATCGGCGCGTAATGCAATCACCGGACCAGGTTTGCCTCCTTTTAAAATACCGACAACGCCTGTTTTAGCAACTCCTGTTTGAACGTCGATGCCGAGAGACCTCAGATGAGTCGCAACATAAGCCATTGTTTTAAATTCACGATTACCCAATTCAGGATTTTGATGAATATGTCGTCGCCACTCAATGACTTTAGGTAAAATCTTTTCCGCCGCCTGATTGATTTTGGTTTCAATGGATTGTGCGGAGGTGATGAAAGAAATTATTGTAAAGAAAAATGTTGTCGTCGTTCTCATTGTTTTCTTTGTTTTATTGATAGATTCCGAAAACACCTCTTAACTCATCTGCAATCTCTCCTAAGGTACACTTTAATTCAACAGCATCAATCACTGCGGGCATCAGATTTTCTCCGCTGACCGCTCTGCGCTTGATTTCGGCAAGAGCCATGTTGACTTTTTCAGTATCGCGCTCATTCTTTAACTGCATCAGTTTTTGCGTTTGTATCTGCCGGATACTGTCATCAATTTTAAATACAGGAGGATGATTTGTTTCGTTTATTTGAAATTTATTCACGCCAACGATCCATTTACGACCATCTTCAATGGCTCGCTGATAATCGTATGCACTGGAGGCAATTTCATCCTGAATGAAGCCTTGTTCTATGGCAGAAACACTACCGCCCATCAGATCAATTTTTTCGATCAGTTCACCGGCTCTGTTTTCAATTTCATCCGTCAGACTTTCTACATAATAACTTCCCGCTAGCGGATCAACCGTATCAGGCACACCGCTTTCATACGCCACGATCTGTTGGGTGCGTAATGCGATGCGGGCCGCTTCTTCAGTCGGCAGACTCAATGCTTCATCATATCCGTTGGTATGAAGCGATTGGGTGCCACCCAAAACAGCGGCAAGGGTTTGTATCGTTACTCTTGAAATATTATTTAACGGTTGTTGTGCGGTGAGCGTACTGCCGCCGGTTTGTGTGTGAAAGCGCAGCATCATGGCTTTGGGATCCGTGGCACCAAGGTCTTTCATGATCTTTGCCCACATTCTGCGAGCTGCCCGGAACTTGGCGGCTTCTTCAAATAAATTATTATGTGCGTTGAAGAAGAAAGAGAGACGTTTTCCAAATACGTTTATGTCCAGGCCTTTTTCAAGCGCTGCCTTCACGTATGCTTTACCGTTAGAAAGCGTAAAGGCAACTTCCTGTACGGCAGTGCTTCCTGCTTCGCGAATATGATAACCGGAAATAGAGATCGTATTCCATTTAGGCAATTCCTTGCTGCACCATTCAAATATATCCGTAATGATGCGCATACTCGGACGAGGAGGATAGATGTAGGTGCCGCGCGCAGCATATTCCTTTAAAATATCATTTTGTATCGTACCTGAAATTTTATTCAAATCAGCACCCTGCTTTTTTGCAAGTGCCACATAAAAAGCCAGCAAAATAAAGCCCGTGGCATTGATGGTCATGGACGTAGAGACTTCTTCCAGTTTGATGCCTTTGAATAATATTTCCATGTCATCGAGGCTATTGATGGAAACGCCTACTTTACCCACCTCACCCTCACTGAGCGCATGGTCGCTGTCATATCCGATCTGTGTGGGCAGATCAAACGCCACGCTTAAGCCCATCACACCCTGACTCAACAAATAATGATAACGCTTATTGCTTTCTTCTGCCGTGGAAAATCCGGCGTACTGTCGCATGGTCCAGAGTTTGCCCCTATACATATCAGCTTGTACACCTCGTGTAAAGGGAAAACTGCCCGGCAACTCGTTTGTTAAATGGGCGGCATCGGCTGTGGTGTACAATTTATTAATCGGAATGCCGGAGTCGGTTTCAATTTTTTTCTCTTCCATAATTTTCTATATAGCTTGATCATTTATTGTAAAAGCAATCGGGCTTCTTTCCTTAGATGCGCAGCAACAATCGGTTGCAAGGAGGCATTTTCATCATGAGATAATAATTCCATGATGTTGGCAGCCATAATTTGTCCGCCTGCATCCTGAGGTAGCATATTCCCAATCTGATTCAGAATGAAGATCTGCTGTTCCTTCAGATTGACCAACGCATCCCAGGCAGCCGGTGAAACATATAATTGCTGACTGATATTATAGTCAAATTCCTGACGTATGGTTTGAGTAAGTAGATCTTTAAGTTGAGAAACTGTCAGCGCCTTGTAATTGCTTCGGTCGAGCAATGAAGAAAAGGCAAGGCGTTCGCACAGTATGATACACCGCTCGTAAGCCTGTAATTGCAGTCTTCTCATCTCTGGATTATGACTGACAAAAGAAGGTGCTGTTTGTGAAGTTGCAGCCGTATTCAATTGCTCTGTTTGTTGTTCCGCAGCGAGCTCTTTTCTTCCCTTTACTCGGAGATACCATCCTACAAAAAAGAAAATAATGGCTGCGCCAATGGCCAGATAAATATAGAGTTCTTCCATAAAAATTGTTCATGCAAATGTAAGCGAATGATTTGGCAGGCAGGGGGGAGTTTATTCAAAATACTTAATTTTGTATAATGGAAACGATCAGTACATCACCGGTTCAATTAACTGAATCTGCCGTCGTAGAACTTAAACGTCTTTACAGTGAGCAAAAACCCGGACACGTTCTACGTGTTGGGGTGAAAGGCGGCGGGTGTTCAGGCCTAACCTACATTCTCGAATTTGCGGAGCAAAAATCCGGCGATCAGTTGTTTGAGATCGAAGGTATCCCTTGTGCCATGGAACCTGCACATGGTATCTATCTGACAGGAATGGAAGTACATTGGGAAAATGGTCTGAATAATCGGGGCTTTGTATTTTCCAATCCGAATGCATCAAAAACCTGTGGTTGCGGAACGAGTTTTGCGGTATGATGATCGTTTTTCGTTTCTCGCTTTTCGTTTTTCGAAAATTTGCGATCAACGAACAACGAATCACGAACAACGGTAGATTCATTCCTTCATCATCTCACCAATCACTCTTATAATATCTTCTGCATTAGGCTTACTGAAATAATCTCCATCACTTCCATATGCCGGGCGATGATCGGTGCCCGTTAAGGTGCGGGGAGCCACATCCAGATAGCGGTATCCGCCTTGTTCTTCCATCACTTTATTGAACATGAAAGCAGCTGCTCCACCGGGTACATCTTCATCGATGAAAATAATACGGTTTGTTTTTTTCAATGATTCCAATATGATATGTTGGCGATCGAATGGCAGCAGAGTCTGTACATCAATTACTTCGCAACTGATACCTAATAAGGTCAGATGATTGGCGGCATCTTCTATAATGCGCAACATTGATCCATAAGAAACGATCGTAATATCATCGCCCTGACGGATGACTTCTGGTAAACCGAATGGTACCGTGAATTCGCCCAGATTGGAAGGCAGGGCTTCTTTCAGGCGGTATCCGTTCAGACATTCAATCACTAACCCCGGCTCATTACTTTGTAAAAGTGTGTTGTACATACCTGCGGCCTGTACCATATTGCGGGGAACGCAGATATGAATACCGCGCAGACTGTTGATGATCATGCCCAGCGGAGAACCACTGTGCCATATCCCTTCCAGACGATGGCCGCGGGTGCGGATGATTACAGGAGCCGACTGCCGCCCACCGGAACGATAATGCAGCGTAGCCAGATCATCCGATAAGGTTTGCAAGCCATATAATAAATAATCCAGATACTGAATTTCAGCAATAGGTCTTAATCCTCTTAGTGCCAGACCGATACCTTGCCCCATGATCGTCAGCTCGCGAATCCCGGTATCGAATATTCTTCTGGCTCCATGCTTGGCCTGCAGTCCGGCAAAACCCTGATTCACATCACCGATAAAACCGAGATCTTCTCCGAAGGCGAGTACATCATTGCGCCGGGTAAAGAGTTGGTCAAAATATTTATTGAGGACTTCATAGCCATTTATGACAGTAGGGACTTCCTCATAACTGGCTTTGATCTCAGCTACAGAAAGTGCACTGCCAGAAAAATGTTCCACCTGTTGATGCGCATGAAATGCCACATTATTTTCACGGGTTAATGAATCATAATATCTGACAGCTTCTTCTTTGGCATGATTATGCTGAACGAGGGTAATGCCTTTATATAAGGTTCGCATGACATCCCGACGACTTGGCTCTCGGTTGGTCCTTAATTCCTGAATTAACTGCTGGAAAGTTTCTTCCATTCCGGTCAGCGGCTGCGTTTGATTCAATAAATTCAGTACCTGATTGACCTGCGTCAGAATGGGGTTCAGAAAGTTTTCCCAGGCCTGCTGTTTTTCTTTTCTGACCTGTTCTTTGGCTTCGATTTCAATTTGATTCAGCTCCTCTTCGCCTGCCAGTGTATTTTCAATCAGCCATTCTTTCATTTTACGGATACAGTCCCATTCTCTTTCCCATTGAAGACGATCGGCTGTCTTGTAACGTTCATGACTACCCGAAGTAGAATGCCCTTGAGGTTGGGTGACTTCTTCTACATGGAAGAGGGCAGGGGTGTGAGTGGTACGTATCTTTTCGATGGCTGTTTCCAGCAACTCGCACATGCCGGCATAATCCCACGCTTTTAAGCGATAGATATCCAGTCCGGTGGTATTTTCTTTCTTCTGAAATCCTTTGAGTGCTTCAGAGATGGATTCTTTAGTGGTCTGATATTTTTTTGGAACCGAAATGCCATACCCGTCATCCCATACAAATATGGCCATGGGAATTTGTTGCACCGCAGCAGCATTTACTGACTCCCAGAATGGACCTTCACTGGTAGAGGCATCACCTATGGTCACAAAGCATACTTCACTGCCGTTATTTGTGAGATGCTGAAAGGATTCCGGATTGCCAATCTCTCTGAATACCGTTGATGCAAGCGCAAGTCCTACGGCTTTGGGCATTTGTCCGGCAGTAGGCGCCAGAGCGGCTGCCAGATTTTTCCGGTTAATCAGATCGATTGTTTTACCGCTTTCATCCACAAATTGCGTCGCGAAATGCGAGTTCATTTGTCGGCCTGCACTATGCGGCTCATTCTTCGGATCCGGATCGGCATACAGCTGGGCAAAGAATTCCTGTACACTCACGGCACCGGTGGCAAAAGCAAAGGTCTGGTCGCGATAGTAACCCGAATAAAAATCGCCCGGTCTGAAAAATTTAGCCATGGCTAACTGGGGTACTTCTTTTCCATCTCCGAAAATGCCAAATTTGGCCTTTCCTGTTAATACTTCTTTCCTGCCTAATAAACTAGCCTCCCGGCTTATGCAGGCGGTCCGATAGTCTTTCAGCACTTCCTGTCTGAAGGTTTCGAAGGAAAGTTGGGCAGATTGAATCGTTTCTTGTGCGAGCTGTTCCATGCGACAAAAATAGTATTTTTAAGATGCCTGTACTAACTCCCGGTAGTTTTTATATAATTTGTTGATAATGAAATGCTTTACGGAAGTTAATGATAAATGTTAACGGAACGTTGAAGTATGAAATTCTTTTTTATGTCAGTTTTCATATTAAATAATAGTTGTTAACTTCGAAGCCTGATTTAAATTTATGAAGTTTATACTATTTTCTCTTATGGCTTTTTTGGTTGTGACGAATGTTCACGCCCAGAAAAAAAATAAAAAGAAAGCTGATGAGATTCAGGCCACTCCGGCTGTCACGGTTCAGCTAAGGTTTTCAGAATCCAGCTACGATTTTGGAAAGATTCCACAGGGCAAACCGGTGTATCATGTGTTCACTATTGAAAACACCGGACTGGATACACTGAAAATTGAAAATGTGCAGACTTCCTGCGGTTGCACAACACCTGAATACACCAAAGATCCGGTGTTGAAAGGCGGAAAGTTGGATATAAAAGTGGGGTATAATGCCGCTTCGGAAGGAGGATTTGAAAAATCAATTACGGTATCTTACAACGGAGGACAGACTAAACAACTATTTATAAAAGGATTGGTTTGGAAAACACCCGATTATTCGGTGCCCGGCAGTCCTGCACTTAAAATTTTTAATCAATAAAACAGCTCTAACATGAAACAAGTATTTATTCTATTCGTTGCCTTCGTTCTTGGAAACGCCACTTTTGCACAAGCTAAAAAAGCAGATGAAGTAGCAAAGTTCAGTAGTGAGACCGTTGATCTCGGTACAGTGAAAAAAGGGAATCCGGTTACGGCTACGTTCACCTTGACGAATATCAGCAAGCAGGATCTGATCATTGAAAATGTTACGCCGGGTTGTGGTTGTACCAAATCAGATTATACGAAAGAACCCATCAAGCCGGGTAAAACGGGTACCATTACGGCTACTTATAATGCTGCCAATGCCGGTAATTTCAATAAAAGCGTCTATGTGAAATTTATGGGTATTGAAGAGCAAAAATCAATTTCAATTGTAGGGATCGTCAAAGAATAATCGGATATAATTTACTTATAAAGGGGAGTCAACAGGCTCCCTTTTTTATTGGGCATCATCTTTGTTATATAAATGAAAAGTCCTCCGTGGAGGAGGACTTTGTGATCCCGCTGGGACTCGAACCCAGGGCCCATACATTAAAAGTGTATTGCTCTACCAACTGAGCTACGGAATCTCACACCCTTGATCAATATTGCTTAACAAGCATTGATTTTGGGAGTGCAAAAATAGGGCAAATTCAATTCGCACCCAATTTTTATATAAATCTTTATCCACGTTCTTTTTAAAATATTGCCCGGATAAAATTGAGTAGCTTATGTTGAATCATCACGGATTAATTTTGCTCATTAATTTCAACACATGGATATACTTAAAAATAAAGTAGTGGTCGTAACAGGCGGGGGTGATGGCATCGGGAAGGCGCTGGTTGAATTATTATTAAATAGCGGTGCTAAAGTGGTTACATGCGGGAGAAGCATGGATAAGTTTATTTATCTGGAACAACATTATCACGATACCCCCTTTCATGCAGAGCAAGTCGATGTACGTTCGGAAGAGGACTGTCGGCGCCTGATGGAGATAGCGATTCAAAAATTCGGTCGTATTGATGTGCTTATCAATAATGCCGGCATCTCCATGCGGGCAGAAGTGTTGGAAACCCAGACGGAGACTTTGCGACAGGTGATGGATATCAATTTCTGGGGAGCCGTTTATTGCACAAAATATGCCTTGCCTCATTTGCTAAAATCCAAGGGGGTGGTAGTGGGTATTTCATCCATTGCCGGTTATCGCGGCCTGCCCGGCCGAAGCGGGTATTCTGCTTCCAAATTTGCCTTACAGGGTTGGCTTGAGTCGTTGCGCACCGAACTGTTGCACAAAGGGGTTCATGTGATGTGGGTAAGTCCTGGATTCACAGCCTCCTCCATTCGTCAGCATGCATTGAATGCATCGGCTTCGCCACAAGGAGAATCTCCTCTGGATGAAAAGTCACTGATGTCGGCACCGGAATGTGCCTTCCGGATTTTACAGGCCATTGAACAGAAAAAAAGAACGGTGGTTATGACACTCGACGGCAAAAAAACAGTTTGGTTAAATAAGTTTTGGCCTGCACTGGCCGATCGGCTGGTGTACCGCTTTTTTTATAAAAACGGAGAGCTCATCAAATAATATGGCGCGGCTGTTGTATTTTGCCAACGTACATGCCGATCATTACACTAACATCTGATTTTGGAGCCGATGATTATCTTGCCGGAGCGGTGAAGGGAATTCTGCTGAGCAGGATACCCGATGCGCAACTGGTTGATATTACACATAGCCTTTTACCTTTTAATGATCACCGGGCATCACTGATCATCCGTCAGACCATTCAGTATTATCCTCCCGGCACGTTTCACCTGATTCTGACGAATTTGTTTTATGATCAGCCTGATCAGTTGCTGGCAGTAAAACATCAGGATCAGTTTCTTTTTCTGGCAGACAATGGGTTAATCACCATGATTCTCGAACAGTCGCCTGAACAAGCCGTCGGATTGCCGGTGGATAAGAACAAGCAGCGAACGCTTATCCGATTAGCGGAACATTTTGCCGATGCGATGGCTTCATTGAAGAACAGTACTGCATTTGAAAAGATAGGGAATCCTGTTCCGACGATTAAAGGACGAAATTTTCTGAAGCCAATCCATGGGGAGGACTATATGGATGTGCAGATTCTTTATGTGGATGTTTTTGAGAATGTCATCATCAATATAAACCGCAAGGAGTTTGAAGAACAACGAAAGGGCCGACGATTTAAAATCTTTTTTAACCGCTACGATTCCATCGATAAGATCAGTGAAGCCTACTCGGATGTTGTACCAGGAGACCGACTCGCCTTTTTTAATTCTGCCGGTTATATGGAGCTGGCCATTAACCGCGGCAATGCTGCCGGCTTGTTTGGCTTAACGGGTTTTTCGGAAAAACAGATCAGCAAATATTCTCAGGCACGGATATCTTATCAGACTGTCCGAATCTTTTTTGAAGATTAAGTAGCAGCGTGATTACTTTGTAAGAGCTGCAATTGAACGGCTATCCTTATTTTTGTCAATCAATTTTTATTCATAAAAAAAGCGCATCAATGAATTTTCAAAAGGTCAATAATATTACAGGCTGGGTGGTATGTCTGATTGCCTGCATGGTTTATCTGGTAACGATGGAACCGACCGGTAGTTTGTGGGATTGTGGTGAATTTGTTTCCTGTTCTTATAAGCTGGGCATTCCTCATCCGCCGGGCGCGCCTTTATTTATCCTTTTGGGAAGAATTTTCACATTGTTTACGCCACAGGATGCCGCTGTTGGGGTGAATGCATTATCTGCTATTGCTAGCGGCTTCACCATCTTATTTTTATTCTGGACGATCACGCATTTTGGAAGAAGATTCATTCAGAAAGGAAATGAGGAACTCAGTTCTCATGCAGTTTTCAATATTATGGCAGCCGGTGTGATCGGAGCCTTAGCCTATACGTTCAGTGATTCCTTCTGGTTCAGTGCCGTAGAAGGGGAGGTATATGCCCTTTCCTCTTTCTTCACGGCTTTAGTATTCTGGGCAATCCTTCGCTGGGAACATGAGGATGTAAAAGCAGGAAATGATGATATCAAACGCACTCATGCGGAGCGTTGGATCATTCTCATTTCTTTCATGATGGGATTGAGTATCGGTGTTCACTTGTTGAATTTATTGACCATCCCGGCCATCGTTATGGTGTATTATTTCCGTCGCTATACACCTACTTTAAAGGGAGGCATTCTTGCTTTTTTAATCGGCTGTATTATTACTGGTGTTGTGCAGGTAGCCGTTATACAGTGGAGTATTGGTCTGGCCGGCTGGTTTGATCGTTTGTTTGTGAATAGTTTCGGAGCACCTTTCTTTAGTGGATTTATTTTCTTCTTTTTGGTGTTAGCCATATTAATATGGGCGTCGCTTCGGTTTGCCCATCAGCGGGCATTACGCTTTTTACGACTGGGGGTATGGAGTTTGGTATTCATGCTGGTCGGTTATTCCACGTATCTTACTACCATGATTCGTGCTAATGCTGATCCGGGCATTAATATGAATGATGTTAATAATCCAATTTCACTGGTTAGTTATCTGGGCCGTGAGCAATATGGCGATATTCCTCTTGTAAAGGGACCAATATTTACGGCAACGCGGGAAGACGTGATTGATGTTGTAGATAAAGGCCCTATTTTTCAACTTTTTAATAATAGGTATGAAGAAGTTGGAAGAAAAAACGAGGTTGTATACAGCCCCGAAAAAACGATGATTTTTCCCCGCCTCCATGAAATCAACGATGAAAACCGAAGAAATTTCTATGCTAATTTTTTAGGGATAGATAGAAATGAGGACGGAAGCTATTCGGAAGATCCTACGATGGGAGATAATTTAAAATACTTTTTCGGGTATCAGATTAATACTATGTATATCCGTTATTTTATGTGGAATTTTGTTGGTAAGCAAAACGATCTCCAGGGTATGGGTGAGTTACGCAATGGCAACTGGATCTCCGGTATTTCATTTATTGATAATTTATTTTATGGAAAACAGGAATTAATGCCTGATTCACTCCAAAAAAATAAAGCCCATAACACGTTGTATTTTTTGCCTTTGGTTCTTGGGATATTGGGGTTGGTGTATCAATATAATCGGCATCGGAAAGACTGGCTGATTGCGACATTATTATTTTTCTTCACAGGAATTGCTATTGTCATTTATCTTAATCAAACAGGAAATCAACCCAGGGAGCGTGATTATGCCTATGTGGGAAGTTTTTATGCCTTTGCTATCTGGATCGGGCTCGGTTATTTTCAGGTGAAGGAATGGATCGAGCGATTGCTGAAAGGCGTAACGGCTTCTTATATTGCCGCATTGCTATGTTTAGCGTCTGTGCCTATATTGATGGCTACAAAAGAATGGGATGATCATGATCGTAGTCAAAAGACGATTGCGCCTGATCTTGCTACGAATTATCTGGAGAGCTGTGCCCCGAATGCAATTTTATTTACTGTAGGGGATAACGACACCTATCCTTTATGGTATGCACAGGAAGTAAAGGGAATCAGACCGGATGTACGGGTCATTAATACAAGCTTGTTGAGCGCAGACTGGTATATCAATCAACTCCGATATAAAGTGAATGAAAGCGATCCGATAGATGTGATATGGAATAATGAGCAGATATTAGGAGAAAAGAGGGGGGCCATATATGTGAATAGCAATAATAATGATGCAAGCTGGCAGGACTTATACAAGCAAATGAAATTTGTTGCCGGTAGTAATCAGGAAATGCCACTGCCACTTCAGGGAGGCAATGAAAATTTTAATTATATAGAATCCGGCAAATTAAAAATTCCTGTCAATATTGAGCTTGTTAAAAAGAACGGTACGGTCAATGCGGCCGACTCTGTATTGTCGGAAATTAAGTTTACTTACCCGGGTTCATTTATGTATCGAAGTAATGCTATTATTTTGAATATTATTGCTGCAAATAATTGGAAGAGACCTATTTATTTTACCGGTTCAGATGATGTGAACGTTGGGTTGAACGAATATTTACGACAGGATGGGATGACCTATCGGTTGGTTCCTGTGGCCAAAGCCAATGAAAACGCTAATATTGACTGGATGTTAGATAAAATCATGAACAAATTCAAGTATGGCGGGGCAACGAATAAGCGGATTTATTTTGACGAGGTTAATCGGTATCATTTAAGTACTGTACGGGATGTTCATACTAATCTGGCATTGAGGCTTGTTGAAAGAAACAGGTTAGATGAAGCCAAAAAAGTATTGAGACATTGTGATCAGAAGCTGCCTGATCTTGGGTTGCCTTACGGACAGACCAGCCGGTTCAATAACAGTAATAAATCGAGTATTTTATTTGGAATGGCCGCGAAACAGGCTGGTGACACAGAATTGGCAAAGAGAGTACTGGGTAAAATTAAAAAAGACTTACAGCAACAAATTGCCTATTACTCCTCATTAAATGAAGGCCAGATTGGATCTGTACATGAGTATGAATTTCAGATGGCGCAGCAGTTGTTGCAGCGGGTGGAGGAGTTGATGAAATAGTGATTTTTTTATATGTTTAAAAAAACCGCCGAGAGGCGGTTTTTTTGTGGATTTAAATGAATGAAAGAAGCCTTCTATCTAATTATCAATGATTTATGGAAATATGAAAATAATCATCAACTAATTATTGTTTGTATGTTGTAAAATGGTTAAATTTATACGCTTGATTAATTGAACCAACTAGTATTTTTTTAATACAATTTCTTATATGAGAAATTATACACCTTTTTCTTTTCTATATTATGGTCTTATTTTCAAAACAATTTCTTTTACTAGGGTCATAATTTTTATAATTTTTCTGATTTCAGGTGTTGCAATAAGATCAAATGCACAAACGGTTGTTACTGTTCTGGATGGTGATGCTATTGGCAGTAATTGTGCGGTTGTAAATGAAATATCATCTACTCAATACAGTTTATATCAACATATTTATCCTAAGTCTTTAATTAATGCTTCGGGAACCATTTCATCAATTCAATTTGAGCATAATAGTTTGGCTACAACCCCGACCAACAATCTTGTAGACATTTACTTAGGAGAATTAAATAAGCAGAGCTTTACGAGTACTGCAGACTGGATTAATAGTGGATTAACGCTGGTTTGGTCAGGTAATCTTAAGGCTCCTAATTCCTTAAGTGGTTATTATACAATTAATCTTTCAACAACATTTAATTACACGAATACTAATAATCTTATTTTAGTTATTCATCGCCGGGGTACAATTACAAATTTTAGTGCATCTTCTTATCACTATTATGGTACTGCTACTGCCAATTCATCTCTTGCTCTAGTGCAAGCAGCTTCAATGGGCAGTTACGGATCTTGGGCCGGAACAGGATCTTTTGCTTGTAATGGAACATTACCTAGTCTTAAACTGGGATTTTCTACTTGTAACCAGCCTTCTAATGGAGGTTTGATTGCTTATTCGAAAGGGGCGTGTGGTTTAAATTTTGACCCACCAGAAATAACGAATTTAACTAATGCTAATACTTGTGCGCCAGTCTATAAGTGGCAAATAAGTTCAAATGGGACAAACTGGTCTGATATTTCTCCAGCAGTCTCTACAGCTTTTTATGACCCTCCAACGATTACTCAAACAACTTTCTTCAGAAGGCTTTCACAGGTCTCCGGTGATGTCAATTGGGTGCCTTCTAATACAGTAAAAATGACTGTCACTAATTCGTTAGAAATAACTAATCACCCTCTGAACGATACAGTATATCAACAATTAGGTACGGGTGTATTTTTTGTTAGAACAAATATAACATCAGGTGTGACATATCAATGGCAGGTTAGTACAAATGGCGGTACTAATTGGTCTAATTTATCTAATTCCTTGCCTTATTCAGGTGTGAATGATACTGCATTAAATATTGCTAATCCGACATATGGATTTAATAATTATCAATATAGGTGTGTCGTTACTGCAGGTGCATGCGGAACAGTAACTTCTAATCCTGCTTCATTGGCGGTACTGTCAAATATACTGTCGACTAATTCAACACCTATCGCGTGTGGAGCTTGGGATGCTTCGGTTGAAATAGTTATACCTGTTTCAAATATTGGAGTACTTAATACTACAACAAATACTTTAAGACAGATAAATTTAAGCTTAGGCTCAAGTACATGCACGAGAGCACTCAGTACTTATGATTTTACTTTAATTGCTCCAAATGGAACAACTTTAAAGTTTATAGACAATTTTACGTCAACAGGGACATCCGTATGGGCAAATATTAAGTTTCGTGATCATACAGCTCTTGAAAGAGTCTCAGAGTATAATATTACGCAACAGGGAGCCTATTTCCCTTATTCATACGGATATTATGCGATTCAGCAAGATGGCACTTTGGCAACGGCTTTTAATGGCGTAAATGCCGATGGAAACTGGAGATTGAGAATTGAGGAATCAAGTGCGAGTACTGGCATATCGTTTAATAACGTAAGCTTATTTTTTGGGCCAGATTTTATTGAGACTGATGTCACAGGAAGCACAATCAATAATGCATGCGCACTCGCAACTTGCATGGGAGCCGACAACAATATTATTATTGGTACAAATAATACGTATACCCAAAATGATTTAAATTTTCCTGGTAATACACCTAGTTACCCAACAGACAACCCATGTATTGCGGATGGATGTGAATGGAATGGGGCTAATAATAATAGTGCATGGTACTATTTCTTTGCAACCAATACGACCGCAAGGCTCACTGTAAGTGGTACTACAAACGTGCCGCCCGGTACCGTCGACATGCAATTAATTGTACTAAATGGTTCTAATGGCTGTTTGCCAGATGGCAGTGCAACCTGGTCTGTGCCTACGGGTGGTTGTTTAGATGATGAAACAACTGGTTGTTGGAATGCGATTAATAACAGAGATTATTATTCTACAAATGGAGGTGGAACTACAAGCGGAAATGTGTATTCAAATGGAATTGCTTTTAACACTGAATTTAATTTATCAAATTTAGTAGTTGGAAATAAATATTTTTTAGTAATTGATGGAAACGGAGGTTTGAGTTCGACATATTATATTGAAGTTGAGTCTGGCTGCGCAAATTGTATTTTTGGAGGAATTTTACCAGTTAAGTTCAATTCTTTTGACGCTATAAATATGGGAGCCAAAAATCAACTAATCTGGAAAACTTCTGAAGAAATTAATAATGATTATTTCCAAATTGAGAGATCATCTGATGGGATTAATTGGACTTCAATATTAAACATTGAAGGAGCGGGTAGAGAGAGCCGTACAATTCGCAGATACGAAAGATTTGATGAGGCTCCTTTGAAAGGTATAAATTACTATCGTATTAAAACAGTTTCATCAGATGAGAAGATTTCGTATTCTGATGTACGTTTAATAAAAAATAGCCTATCAGATGGTATTTCCATCTTCCCCAACCCGGGTAAAGGACAATTTACATTGAGTGGCCTAGAGAAAGGGATTTCACATCATTTAAGGGTGTTGGATCACACAGGAAAACTCATTCAGTCGGCTAATACCAAGACTGATGTTTATCGTTTTGAATTGAATGAAGCTCCCCCGGGTGTGTATTTTATTCAAGTGGATGGGAAAGAGTATCTTCGATTTGTCAAAACTGAATAAATTCTTATCTCATGAGATTTTTGCTGGCTTTTTTCTGTTTTTCTATTGCTTATTTTGAAGCATTTTCCGAAGCAAATTATGTTTATCATGAAGCTTCAACAAATCAGATCAGTGCAGCCGCCTTACGATTCAGGAACGTACTGGTACCGAATAAAACACAATCCATAACAATTGGGTTCAAGATAGAATGGGAGAACTATTGGAATCAGGCGCGTATTTATTATACAACGGATGGGTCAAACCCTTCCGGCGCATTTGGTGTAGGTGCAGGAACAACACAGGTGCTTACGGCTATCTGGGACCATAAATTTGGGAGCCCCCTTGTGGATGCTGTTTTTGCTACTATCCCGGCTCAGTCTGCAGGCACAACCGTGAAGTATATTGTCAGCGCCTGGCACAGCGGCGGTGGAGATGAGATATTTGGAAACGGTTGCGGAAATGCGCCGAATGCTTTTTGTTCTTCGGATAATAATTCTTCATCACTGGCAACCATATTTTCCTATACGGTTCGTCCCGTCATGTATTACATTAATGACGGCAGTCAAACAAATGATGTTTACACAACAGCTGTTGGCAATGATGTCAATGACGGCCTTAGCCCCTCAACACCTAAGCTTACATTAACTAGTCTGTTGAGTACCTATCAGCTGACAGGACTTGATACGGTTTATATTGATGCAGGATCTTATACAAATACCCCTCAGATAACGCCTGCCGATCAGGGAAACAGCTTAAGCGCCTATTTGGTATTTAAGGGAGCCGATACTTCAAAAACTATTTTCAGTACGAGTACAACAAAATATAATTTTTGGATAAACCGATCCCGCTTTTTGTGGATTGAGGGAATCTCTTTTGTCAATACATACACAGGTGGTAGCACGGATTCAACCTTCAACATAATAAAAAATTATGGTAAGTCTACCGTGATAAAAAAATGCAAATTTGATATTCAGGGATCTTCTACCAGGCCATCCAGAAATATATTTTTTCAGTGCAATTTGAATACGGATTTAGATATGGCGCGGACGCTGATTTCCGGAAATCGTATTTTAAACAGCCGGCCAAACGGTGTAGGGATTTTTGCTTTGGGAGATGTTGACAGTTCACGTATTGAACTGAATCAGATAGTCATGACGGGAACTACAGGTCGAGGTATGGCTTTTAGATATGTAAATGCTTATGATGAGTCCAATCCAGGAGCAGGAGTAAACGGCGGCTTCTACTGGCCTATAGTAGATACGATTTTTAAGAATACGATCACTTGCGCTACTACCGGAATTGATTTTAATTATAATGTTGTTTATGCTTTGGCACCTGCAGGTATTCGATACAGGGCAAAACTGTTTCAGTATCTGGTTGAGTCGAACACTATTAATGTTACCGCGTCATCAGCAACAATCTCTGCTTCAGCTACTCCTGAAATATACAGCTCCATCTGGATGCGACTTTGTGGTGCTTTTGATAAATCATTTACAATCAAAAAAAATAGATTAATCGGAGGGTATTCGGGAATCTATATGAGTGGCGGAATACAGAATATGGTTGCACAGAACAATTATATATGTTCTCAGTTTGGGATGTATCATGAAAAGTTTGAAGATACAGATCCTGATGCGACTACTCCTGAAGATAATGATGGTAATCAGTTTGTTCATAACTCGGTTTATACCACAGCGTCCTGTCTTGTTTTTGGTTATACAGCAACTGGAGGACATGCCTCCTGGGACTGGGATGTTCGGAATAATATTTTATATACTCAAAATACCTCCGGTGGATCTGCCTGCTACAATTTTTTAAATGTTACAACAGCACTTACTTCTGAAAATATGCGCTATTGTAACTCCAATTTATTATATAACGGAGGTGCCAGCCCAAACAATCTGAATGTCTCCAGAATTGTAACTAATTTGTACAGGATGGGGAACTGGTCTTCTACCGGCATTTCAGATAGTATGTACGTTGCCAATGATGGTCCGTTTGACACAAATTCCTTCTTTTATATGCCCAATTGGCAAGACAGGGCTTCTTGTGATTTAGATCTGCTTCCGGATGCTTTTTGGCCAACATCTTATCCAAATTTCAGTTATCCTTCTGCGAGCGGCACAAAATTCACATATACTGGGTTAACTAATACAGACATTAAAAATATTCCTTCCAGAACGTATGTTACGATCGGCGCTTTTGAGGCTGGTTCTTCGACACAACTTCCCGTAAGATTATTGAGTTTCGAGGCATCCTATCAGTCTGGGAAAGTAAATCTTTCCTGGCTAACTGCGGATGAAATCAATAATGATTATTTTGTGATAGAAAAATCTACGGATGGAATATCATGGTCTTATCTGAACATGGTGGATGCAGTTATTCCTTCCTCCGCCCGTTTTCATTCTTATGGGTCTACAGATAAAACGCCTGGAACAGGTTTGATCTATTATCGCCTACGCCAGGTTGATACGGATGGTCGTTATACTTATTCTCAAATCCGCTCGGTACGCATCAATCATCCGGTTACTTTTTCCATCTTCCCCAATCCGGGTAAAGGGCAGTTTACCATAAGTGGACTGGAACCAGGATTGGTACATCAAATTCGCGTACTGGATGTTGCAGGTAAACTAATTCACTCAGCTAATATCAACTCAAATATTTATCAGTTTTATATGGATGATGCTGCACCGGGTGTCTATTTCATTCAGGTGGACGGGAAACAGCATCTGCGCTTTGTGAAGCTACAGTAGTGTGCACAACTCATTGAATATACTGAATTTCCAGTGGATTTCCCTGTTTGATGAAGGAAAAAATATTTATGCCTTCCCTTGTTCCAAACAAGGAAAATTGCAGTTACTTTCGTCTGCTGATCCCTTGTGCCCGATGAATGAGATACAAGGGTACGATTCAAAGCAAATGATTCATGGAACTGACCAATCTCAATAAAGACAGAAAAATCAAGCGTAAGGCACCCCTTGATCTCAATACGATGGTATATGGTAAAGTACCACCCCAATCCAAAGAACTGGAAGAGGCGGTACTCGGAGCCATCATGATTGAAAAACGGGCCTTTGATGTGGTTAGTGAGATCATCCGTCCGGAATGTTTTTATCTGGATGCCAACCAGCGTGTATTCAAAGCCATGCAATCGCTGGCATCCAAACATCTGCCGATTGATCTTCTTACGGTTGTGGAAGAATTGAAAACATCGGAAGAACTGGAGATGGTGGGCGGACCTTATTACCTCACACGTCTAACAAATGCGGTGGTATCGAGCGCCAACCTGGAAGCGCATGCTCGCATCATCCTGCAGAAATTTTTACAGAGAGAGCTCATTCGAATCAGCGGTGAAGTGATTACCGATGCGTTTGAAGAAAGTACGGACGTATTTGATCTGCTCGATCATGCCGAAAGCAAACTCTTCGATATCACAAATAATTATTTGCGTAAAAACTTTACGGACTTTCATTCTGTCTTACTGAAAACGCTGGAGCGTATTGAAGACCTTCGTACGAAAAATGAAGATATCACGGGTGTACCTTCCGGTTTCGGAAGTCTCGATCGGGTTACGTATGGCTGGCAAAGTACGGATCTGATTATTCTGGCAGCCCGTCCGTCTGTTGGTAAAACTGCTTTCGCGCTTAACCTGGCCCGCAATGCGGTCATGCATCCGACCAAGCCGATGCCGGTGGCTTTCTTCTCTCTTGAGATGAGTGCGGCTCAGCTGACGCAACGTATCTTATCTGCCGAGAGCGAAATCATGCTGGAAAAAATTGCCCGTGGTCGTCTGGAAGAACATGAAGTTCAACAACTCTATAAAAAGGGTGTAGAGCGTTTGATGAAAGCGCCACTCTTTATTGATGACTCGCCTGCTCTTAATATTTTTGAACTCAGAGCCAAGGCTCGTCGTTTGCGCAACAAGCATAATGTAAGCATGATCATTATCGATTATTTGCAATTGATGAGCGGTTCGAGCGAAAACAGAAACAGTAACCGCGAGCAGGAGATCAGCAATATTTCCCGTAATCTGAAAGGACTTGCCAAAGAGCTTAATATTCCGATCATTGCCCTCTCTCAGCTGAGTCGTGAAGTGGAAAAAAGAAAAGAAGGAAATAAAGTTCCGCAACTGAGTGATCTTCGTGAATCAGGTGCCATCGAGCAGGATGCTGATATGGTGATGTTTCTTTACCGTCCGGAATATTATGATATCAATACGAATGATTATGGGGAAAGCAATAAAGGCGAAACCCATGTGCGTATAGCCAAGCATCGTAATGGTTCCCTTGAAACGATCAAACTGCGCGCCTTACTGAATATTCAAAAATTCATCGAAGATGATTTTGATACTCCCGGTATGCCTTCACCAGGAGGCAATTACCGGCCGGTCACTCCGGAAGAAGGGGGCGGATCGCGTGTATTCATTCAAAAAGGAAGCAAGATGAATGATGCTTCGTTTGATGAAGAGATCACGTTCTAATCAGACCACTTGAAAACCGATACCACGACAACCAAGATAACAATGACAACTGCTTAACCCCGACTTCTTTGTGTCTCTCCCTTTCTTTTATATCGACAACGAATCTACCGGCGAAAATATTCTGACATTAAGCGAAGAAACATCCCGTCATATTGTGCAGGTGTTGCGCATGAAAGAAGGTGAGTTGCTCCACTTGACCAATGGGAAAGGGTTGTTGCTAAAAGTAAGTATTCAGCAGGCACATAAAAAGAACACAGTGGTTTCGGTTTTAGAGCGTACAAATCATGAGCCTCCCAAGCAGCAAGTGATCATGGCGGTTTCTCTCTTAAAGAATACTGCACGTCTTGAGTGGTTTCTGGAAAAAGCGGCGGAGCTGGGGGTTGATCAGATCATTCCTTTACGATGTGAGCGAACAGAGAAAATGCAGTTCAGAACAGATCGTGCCCGACAGATACTGATCAGTGCCATGTTGCAAAGCCGTCAGGTTTTTCTTACGCAGATCAGTGAACCGCAATCGTATTTTTCTTTTATTGAGTCCATATCGAATGAATTAACTTATGATAAATTCATTGCTCATTGCATTGCTGAAGAAAAACCTTTATTAAAGGACGTGATCTCATCCTCATTTACCAAAGCTATTCTGCTGATTGGCCCAGAGGGAGACTTTTCTGAAAAGGAAATCATTACGGCTAAAGAAAAAGGGTTCAAAGCGGTGTCATTGGGTAATACACGTCTAAGGACAGAAACTGCGGCCTTAACTGGAGCGGTGATACTTTGTATCCAAAAAAATAATTCCTATTAAACCCCGAAGGGGTTGAATAGGATGGGCAGGATATTGAAAATTAGTTGACAACTTTATTCGCGCAACAGCTACTGGCAAAAGCTTCCGGTTTGGCTTTGAAGGCAAAGCCCATCCCCAGGATATATCCTGTTGCCTCTCTCAATGCTTCATTACTTCTGAAATTCGGATTGGTATTGATGTCGGCATGTACTTCCATATCCACATCATATTGCGTGAAGAGATCGCAGAGTTCGTAAGCGATCTCAATGCTCTTGGCCACTTCCACCAGCATACGCTCCTTAATGGAATAGATCTGTTTCGTTTTTTCATTATGTATAAACATGAAGCCCCCGCTGCCTTCACGTAAAAAAACAATCACGGTTGCAAATTCCGTCTCTGGCCCTTTAACCTGACTGTCGGTACCAATGCACACTTTCAGCCGACGACCCAATTGGGTTTCTCTGATAATAGCCTGATGAACTTCATCTTTGATCGGAATTTCGATAGACTCGCCGTTAAATTTTCTCCAGCGCATAAAAAAGGGGTTACTGTAAGTTACGGAAACAATTTGCATGAGAATCTTTCTGTATAAAAAGAGATTGTTAACATGTGGGGAAAAGAAGGAGTTGTCCGTTCGCCCGTTATCTGTCTCATATACCGGGCGGACTGTTGTCGGGTTGTCATGTTGTCGTTGTTCTTTCGTGAAAAGAAAAACGATTAACGAAATCAGTATTGTCCGGTCCTCAATAATACAAGCGTACACGCTTCAATTGTACTGATGCCTGCCTGATGAGCCAGCGCGGCCAGTTCAGGATTCTCGGTGCCCGGATTGAATATGATGCGTTTGGGACGGAGTTGCAGAAAATAATTGTAATACTCTTTTTGAAAGGTTGGATTGATATATAACGTGATGGTGTCAATATCTGTATCAGTAAATCGTTCTTTTTGAATCTTAACGTCTGCTACTTCGCCTATTTTTTTTCCAATAGCCAACACGGGATGTCCGGCTTCTCGCAGCATATTTATAGCTAAATAGCTATAGCGGGATGAATCCGGAGAAGCACCAACGACTAAGGTTTTTTTAGACATTCTACCAATTGAGGTTGATTATACCAGCATGGTCACAGGATTCTCGATGAACTTCTTCAATGTTTGAAGGAACGATGCACCTACGGCACCATCCACACTGCGATGATCGCAACTCAACGTAACTTTCATCACATTCGTAGTTCCGAATTGTCCGTCTGCTTTTTTCACCACAACTTCCTTGATGCGTCCAACGGCGAGAATACAGCTGTCAGGTGGATTGATGATTGCCGTAAACTCTTCAATATCCATCATGCCTAAGTTCGATATAGTAAATGTATTGCCGCTGAATTCCTGTGGCTGTAATTTACCTGTTCTTGCTTTGTCATATAGAACAGATCCTTCGCCGGCGATCTGGCTTAAAGATTTCTGATCGGCAAATTTGAATACAGGTACGATCAATCCCTGATCTACCGCTACGGCGCTGCCGATATGAATATGCTGATACGTACGAATGAAATCGCCCATCCATGAACTGTTGACAGCCGGATGTTTGCGTAAGGCCATCGCACAGGCTTTGATCATCATATCCTGGAAGCTGATCTTCACCGGACTAACGGCATTCATCTGAGCACGGGCCGCCATCGAATTATCCATATTCAATTCCATCGTAAGATAGAAATGCGGAGCGGTGAAAATACTTTCACCTAAGCGACGGGCAATGGTTTTACGCATGCTGCTGTTGGGCGTATCCACATACCCTTCACCGACTCCGGGTGTAAATGCCGGTAATACAGGTGCGGTAGCAGCCGGTTGAGCAACAGCGGGAGCAGAAGATGGCTTATACTGATCGATATCGGCTTTGATGATTCGTCCGCCATCGCCAGAACCTTTAACCTGTTGCAGATTGATACCTTTTTCAGCAGCTATTTTCTTTGCTAATGGAGATGCTTTAATGCGTCCGCCTTCAGTCACTACCATGTCACTTATTTCCGGAGATGCGGTTGCAGGCTGAGTTGTTGCTGACGTTGCAGCAGTATTCGTTTTTGCAGCAGCAGAGGGAGCAGAAGAATTTTTCAGCGCTTCCATTAAGCCACTGATATCGGTACCTTGTTTACCAATGATGGCAATTACATCATTTACTTTGGCAGCATTGCCGGCGTCCACACCGGTATATAATAACGTGCCTTCCGCGTAAGGAACCACTTCCATGGTTGCTTTATCTGTTTCCACATCGGCCAGATTATCATCGGATTTAATGGTGTCGCCTACTTTTTTATTCCATGCCACAATTTTTCCTTCTGTCATGGTATCACTTAGCAGAGGCATGCGAATGACAGTAACACCCAATTGTTTGGCGATGGTATCAGCATCCGCTGTATTGCCGGAGGCACTTGGCTGAGGAGCTGCTTCTTCTTTTGTAACGGATGGAGCTGCAACGGGAGTAGAAGTGAGGTAAGATGAATAATCTTCTCCCGGCTTCCCAATGATGGCAATGATATCATTTACTTTGGCTGCACTACCTTCGGGTACGCCTACGTAAAGCAGGGTGCCGTCTGCATATCCAACTACTTCCATGGTAGCTTTATCGGTTTCCACATCAGCCAGTACATCATCACTTTTCACGGAGTCACCCACTTGCTTGTTCCACTTCACGATCTTTCCTTCCGTCATGGTGTCACTAAGCAGCGGCATACGAATAACTTCAGCCATAATCCAATTGTTTTGAAATGTCGGCGAAATTACATCAAATTGATGAAATAAAAGGAGGCTGTTGAAGGGTAGAATAAGCTAACAAAAGTTAATATAATATCCGGCAAACATTTAATAATCCAGCTCCAGTCCTAGGCGGTCTTTCAATTCTTTGATGACCGGATATTTTTCGGCCATTTGAAGATATTGGTCTTTGATGGAAAGAACTGGTCCTTTTTGTGTCTCCTCTCTGGTGATTTCGATGAATTCGGTCTCGATGGAAAGGTTTCGGTTGCCAAAGAAATCTTTCAGATAGTCGAGCAGGTTATTTTTTTCCTGCTGGTAAAATCCCAACTGAATATCCCCCGTACAAACGACGTTGATTTGATTGTTGGCAATGACCTTTACTTCCATCATCTCAAAATTGGTAGCGGTGGAATTTTTCTGATCCTTTTTTAACTGCTGTATGTAAGCATTCCAGACTTCCCGAAGATTTTCCTGGTCGACTGTCTTTGTTTTGATTTCTGTCTGCAGTTGCTGGCTTACCCGCTCTCTGATCTTTGAGAGCGAACTGATGGATGATGGAGCGGGAGTAGCTGGAGTAGTTTTCTTATTTTCTGTTTCCCTGGGGACTGTTTTTTTCGGTTCTTCTTCAATGATCAGTTTGGCTTGCTTTTCTTCAGGAACTTCCCGGTATACGGCAGCAGGAGTATTTTTCTCTGCCGATTTTTTTTCGTTGAGTATGATTGGCTGTAAGGTTCTGAAGCGAACCGGTTTTACGTTGTCATTTTTTTTTTGAACCGATCCTGCGCTGAGGTCGATGGCCTGATTGAGATAGGTCAGTTTGATCAGGGTCATTTCAATATGCAGTCGCTTATTTCTGGATTGCCTCAGATGAATTTCCGCTTCATTCAAAATATTGAGCGCACTGATGATAAAGGAAGCAGATGTCTCTTTAGCTGCAGACAGATAACGCTCTTTGAAACTTTCTACTGATTCCAGTAGCTCAGCCACTTTGGCATCTTTACAAACGAAAAGATTGCGAAAGAATTCCGCCATACCCTGCAGGAAAATATCGGCTTCAAATCCTTTTCGGTTGATCTCGTCATAAAGCAGCATCGTGCCCGGCATATCTTCTTTTTGCATGAAGGCAAGAAAGCGGAAGAAATAATCGGCATCGAGTATGTTGAGATGCTCGATGGCATTTTCGTATGTCACATTTCCGCCGGTGAAACTCACCATCTTATCGAGGATGCTGAGTGCATCGCGCATACATCCTTCACTTTTCTGAGCGATCAGTTCCAGTGCAGATTTCTCTGCCTGTATATCTTCTTTATGTATGATCTCTTCGAGATGTTCAACGGTGTCCTTGGTGGTGATGCGTTTGAAATCAAAGATCTGACAGCGACTTAATATCGTTGGAAGTATTTTATGTTTTTCGGTGGTTGCCAGAATAAAGATTGCGTAGGGTGGGGGCTCCTCCAGTGTTTTCAAAAAAGCGTTGAAGGCGCTGGATGAAAGCATGTGTACCTCGTCGATGATATATACTTTGTATTTCCCCATCTGCGGCACAAAGCGTACCTGCTCCGTGAGGGTGCGAATATCTTCTACGGAATTATTACTGGCCGCATCGAGTTCGTGAATATTCAGCGACATGCCTTCGTTGAAACTGCGGCAGCTGGCACACTGATCACAGGCTTCCCCGTTGGGTTGAAGATTCTCACAATTGATCGTTTTAGCGAGAATACGCGCGCAGGTCGTCTTACCCACACCACGTGGACCGCAAAACAAAAAGGCATGCGCCAGATGTTGCTGGAGAATGGCATTTTTGAGCGTAGTGGTGATATGACGCTGTCCGACAACGGTATCAAAGGTCTGCGGACGATATTTTCTGGCTGAAACAATAAACTGATCCATAATTACTGCCTGCAATTTATGGAAAAGAAAGATAGCGCCGGACGACATTGAGTTTTTTGTCTTTGTTCTCCCCCTTCACCC
>Ga0315906_10000325_pt1 | contig 77391 bp, 56 predicted proteins | sample LakEriMetagenome_4_FD_203526 | JGI IMG/M metagenome (GOLD analysis project Ga0315906, IMG submission 203526) | Freshwater fungal communities from buoy surface, Lake Erie, Ohio, United States - Buoy 2 MA122 | ecosystem: Environmental > Aquatic > Freshwater > Lake > Lake biofilm | place: USA... | reverse complement strand
GAGAGGCGACATCATCCGTCCCGTCAGGCAGCGCCACATCCAGGTCGCTGGCTTCCTTGCGCAGAGGAAAATTCTTCGCCCCATGGACCGACAGGGTGAATACATCCGGCCGGTCTGCCAAAATCGATGCAGTCCCGTTTCCCTGGTGCACATCCAGATCCACGATCAGCACGCGCCGCGCCTTGCCGGTCTCCACCAGTTCCAGCGCGGCGATGGCGGAGTCGTTGAAAACGCAGTACCCCTCTGCCGCGTCCCGAAAGGCGTGGTGGGTACCGCCCGCCAGGTTGACTCCAACCCCGTGGTCCAACGCGGCCTGGCAAGCCTCCACCGTGGCCCCGCTCGACCTCAGCGACCGCTCGATCATCTGCGGCGACCAAGGGAATCCCAACCGCCGCACCTCGGCCTCGGAAAGCAGTCCCCCAGTGGCTCGGTAGACATAATCCAAACTGTGGGCGCGCAGCAGTTGTTCCCGCGTGGCCTCGGGTGGATCTACCCAGCCCCGATGGGCAAGCCCCTCAGCTTCCACCCGCTGCCGCAATAGCGCATACTTGCGCATGGGAAACCGGTGCCCATCGGGCAACGGCAGCACATATCGGTCGGTGTAGAAAAGGGTCATTCCCTCATTGTAGAAACAGGCAAAACCGCCCTGGTGTGAAAATGCCGCACTCGACTACTCTGGTGAAAAACCCCTTTTTCAGCCTGAAACGCATGCCAGACGGCCGGCTCCTGATGTCGGTCGAATGCGGCACAACCGCCGTGTACGACATCCATTTTTTCCTGGATGCCGAGGAAACATCCCGTTGGGAACAGGGTGGCCCCGCCTGGGTCGAATCCATGGCCAACAAGGTCATGGCTTTTCCAGACCACTTCAAGGACCGCGCTTGCGATCCTGATGCCTGATTATGGGTAAATAAAAAAACAGAAAGGTCGCACTAACAATCCGGCCAAGCCGGCCAAATCAAGAACAGTTGTTGCCAAACCAACGAAGCAGCGCCACCTGGGTCTTCCCATCGATGATCTCACCCTTGCGGATCATTTCGAGCGCCTGGCAACTGGGGACAAAATGGGCGGTCAAATCCTCGTCCGGCTCGGGATTGGGGGGCCCCTGCTTCAGCCCGGTCGCGACAAACAGGTGGATCACTTCCGAAAGCAGACCGGGCGACGGAATAAAATGCCCCAACTGGTGCCAGATGGTCGCTTCCAAACCGGCCTCTTCCACCAACTCCCGCTTGGCGCAGTCCAGTGGATCCTCTCCCGGTTCCAGCGTGCCGGCGGGTATCTCCCACAGCCGCTGGCCAACCGCCGGGCGCATGTTCTGCAGCAGGCACACCTGGTCATCCTCGCGAATGGCCAGGATGGCCACCGCACCGGGATGGATAATCACATCCCGGCGGATCGGTCGCCCGTCCGCCGAGGTGCCCTCCTCAACATAGACTTGAATGCGGCGCCCCGTGTGCGCCAACCTGCGGCTGGTGTTGCTCATACCCTCAGGCTATGTGATCCGGCCCGGGGTTGCCAGACACCCCTCACACGGAAACCGGCGTGCGGGCCTCGCGGGCCGCGATCTCTTCCTTGAACAGCGTGCGCACCTTCCGACGCATGATCCGGTCCACCAGCCACGGGAACAGCTTGTTCACCAGCAGCAGCAACCGTCCCTGACGGGTCAGGAATACCCGGTCCTTGCCTTTTTCCGAAGAATTCCACACTGCCTCGGCCACCTGCTCGCTGGTCATGCCGCGCATGTGATCCAATTGCACCTTGGCACTCTGCTTCAGCATGTTCTGGCTGAAGTTCGTCTGGGTCAGACCCGGCGCCACCATCAGCACATCCACCTGGTCCTTGGAAAGCTCGCTGCGTAGCCCGTCGGTGAAGGCATGCACCGCGAACTTGCTGGAGCTGTAATCGCTGCGGGCTGGGAAGGCCCGCTCTCCCACAATGGAACCGATGTTGATCACCTGGGCGCTGTTCCCCAGCTTCAACAGTGGAAGCAGCGTTCGCGTGGTCTCGGCCAGGCCGAAAACATTCACCTCGAAAATCTTCCGAAGCTGGTCCTGGTTGCCGTCGATGAAATGCCCGGTCGCCCCAATGCCGGCGTTGTTGACCAAAATATCCAGCCCGCCAAGCTCCTTCAGGCAGAAAGTCGCCAGGTTCTGCCGATCCGTCTCGCTGGTCACATCCCCCGCCACCGTGCGCAAGGTGCCCGGCAGATTCATTCCCGCCACTTCCGCTTCCAGCAGTTTCAGCAGATCAACCGACCGTGCCTGGGCCACCACGGTCATGCCCCGTCGCACGCCCTCGATGGCCAACGCCCGGCCAATGCCCTGCGAAGCCCCCGTGACCACAGCCCTAAGGCCCTGCAGCGAACGCTTTCTGCCCATGATTTCCACCCTGACAAAAATGCCAACACGGTTTCCCTGTCAGGGAGTCTAGCCCCGGTTGGCGGATTGGGACGCCAGGGGAAAAGAAATGATCCGGGAAATCCCGGAAGCCTATGCTTGGCGCGCCTGTGTTGCGGGTTGCGCGGATTGTGCCGGCAAACTGGTACCCCAGTTTGCATCCGGCCCAAGGTCGGCACTCAGCAATCGTTGGGCCTCCTCAAGGGACTTCCCGATGTCACCACCCTGGCGGAACCACCCTTCAAGGGCCCCTTGCACCCTCTCCAGTTGACCGCCAGCCAGTGTGTGGGACCCCTTGCCCAAAAGGCCCCTTAGCCTCCGCGGATTCACTTGGGCCACCACACGCCAACCGAGAAGCAACAAACCAGGCAGAAAGGAGATAGCCATCAGGGAAATTGCCTTCAGGAAGAAGGAGGTGGGCAAATCTGTGTCAAACCACCAAGATTTCGCGAGCCGCCAGCCCACCCAGCCAACCATCCCCGCCACCAGGAAGTTTCCAGCCACCACGGTGACCAACCCACCCAGACCGGAGGTGGCCAAGCGGGCAGATTCCCTCCCGGCGGCATCCACATCAGCCTCCACCCGGGCCAGCAGCTCGGGCCTGATGTCCGACAGCGTCCACTGCTTCAAAAACCCGTCCAGGGCGGCACCCAATCCGGTGGGCGGCTCTGTTTTGCCCCCTGGCTTGACCGTTTTTTCGTTCACCCCGATCCGGTCCAGCCCGGCGTCCTCCAGGGTGCGTCTGGCATCATGCTCCACCGCGGCCAGCGAATCCTGGAAACTCTCCCCCAGGGCCTCCGCGATATGCCTCAACGGGCCCAGACCCCGCAACGCCCACAGAGCCGAGGCTCCCAGCGCCCCCGCCACGCCCAGGGCTCCACCCCGCAGCCCCCGGCTCAGCGCCCAACCCGTGGCCAAGGGCTGCATCCTCGCCCGCGCCCAGACCGCGGGAAACAGAAACGGCCCCACCCGCTCTCCTAGTTCCTTCCAGGCCGCCTGCTTCACCACCCGGGCGAAAGCATCCGCCGCCTTGGGTTGGGATATGGCTTGCCAATAAGCCTGTTCCTGCCGGGACTGCCCATCCTGGGCCAGCGCCCGCAAACGCTCCGCGTGGTCTCGGAATGGTTGCAGCAGGGGCGCGGCCAAAGCGTGCGATGACTGTCGAAGGAAGGCGTCTTGCCGCAGGAGGGGCATCCGGCTGCCATCCCCGGGCCGCAGCAAGGCCTGCCGTAGCCTTTCAATCCCCCCGTCACCCGGCTTGACCGAAGCCACCACAAACAAGCTGGACCGGTCCACAGGGAAGCCCATCTCAGTCAACCGTTTGCCAAAATCCAGCGCGATCGATTCGATCGTCTCCGGATACCGGTCCGCCTTGGTCAGCACGAACAGCCATCGCTTGCGCGGCGCCCACCGGCGCAACTCCTCAAGCACCTGTAGGTTGGCCCGGCGGTCCGGGTCGGTCACAAACAACACCAGGTCCGAGCGCTCCAAAACCTGGCGGGTCACCCCGTGGTGCCGCTCGATCATGCCATCGACATCGGGCGTGTCGGCCAGCACCACACCCCTTGGCACACCACCTTCCACTAGCACAGGTTCCAGCCCAGGCATGGCAGGCAGGTGGGCCCGGTCCAGTGGATGAATGGCCAGGTAGGGTTGGCTGGTGTGGCAGCGAACCGTGTCCGAGCTGGGACTCGCTCCGGATTTTTCAATCAACGCGTTGAATAATTCCGACTTGCCTACACCGGTCCCCCCCAGCATCACCACCAGCGCCGGCACCGATGGAGGAACCTCCAAGGCGGCGAGCGCCCTGTCCATTTCCACACCCACCCGGGCGGCCGGGGCCCAACTGTCCGCAACCAGCAACTCCTTGCGAAACTGCCCCACGCGCCCGGCAAGCGCGGCGATCCACGGCAACAGGTTGGCCCCCGCTGGCGATTTTTCTTTGTTTTGCGCCTCGTGGGGGTGTTCACTCATGGTCAGGTTTCCGTGTCAGCTCGGTGGCCAGCCTTCGCAGTTCTTCCACCGGGAAGGATGTCAGCCGATCCGTTTCCTTCAGTTTTTCGCCCAATAAAGCAGGCAAAAGGTGCTGCCTCAGATGGTCGGCGATCTCCCGCCCCCGCTGCTCGCGCCAGGCCCGGTCGGCCTCCTCCAGCACGCCGCGAAAATGCATCCTGTCCGCCATGCGGGCCAGCACCGCGGCCATTCCGGCTCCCCCGGCCACCAACCCGCCAGTCCCCAGGGAGCCCAGCACCACATGGCTGCCCAGCAGCCCCCCCGCGAAACTGATATCCAGGACAAACAATCCCAGCCCGCCCACGGCGGTCATATCCAGCACGGTGGGCAGGGTATGGGCCAGAGTGGGGTTTTTCTCCACCCATTCCTTTGCCGCCTGGCGTAGCGTGCCTTCCCAATCGGTTTTTGGGGCGGGCAGGGTCACCGCTTCCAGGGCGGCTCTGGCCTGCCGGCAACGGTCACTGTCCAGTTTCCCCACCCACGCCGGCAACCGGTCACGCCACTTGTCCGTCAACTCCTCCGCCACTTTCAGCAGCGACTTGCGCTCAGCCACCTCCAACCGCACCAATTCACTCCCCGGCCCGGGCTGGCTGATGGCCGAACGGATCGTTTCCGTCACCACCTGAAACCCGCCCTGCAACCATCCGCTGATCCGGCTGATGGGGTAGGTGATCCATTGGAACATCCGATTCTGCCCCGCCCGGGATTCCTCCATCAGCACCTCCAGCGTGCGGCCGATGGGAAACTCGTGCCCCGCCACCGCCAACCCCGCCTTGGCCAGATCCTCGTCCAGCGAGGCGCGCCAGCCTTGGCGTTCCTTCCTCGCGGCCTCGGCCCTGTCTGCCAGTTGGCCGATCCACTCGCGGGTGGAAGCTCCCGCCTGGAGCAGCCCCTCGGCGGCCACCTTCTCCGCGTCCAGTCCCAGTAGCAATGAGGCTAGCGAGGGGGCCCCCTCCGTCACAGGCCGCAGATCCTCCAAGCTCGGGTTGGCCGAGAACGGCCAGGCATGGACCGGGCAGCCCCTCAGAAATTCCTCCAGGGTGCGTTTATCCTCCCGCTTGCCCTGAAACTTGGCCCGCCAGGGCAGGTCCGGCCGCGTCAGCTTGTCATCCAAAAGATCAGCCCATTTCAGCCAGGCTTTCTCCGCGCTGGCAACCTTTGTGATCAGGATCACCAAACGCGCCGCCACCTGGCAGCAACGCGCCAGCTCCTCCACCACCTTCTGGTCGGCGTAGGAATCCCCGGTCACCACGAAAACCACCACCTCGGCGCGCCGCAGCACGCGCTCCGCCCGCTCATGATTGGAAATTTCAAGGCTATTGAAATCCGGAACATCCACTAAAAATAGCCCGGGCGCTCCCGGGCCGGCCTCGCCGCGGGACTCGCCCCCAAGCCTTTCAGCCGAACGGTACCAGACTAGCCCCTGGCCGTCCTCCTGCCGGAGCCGGTCCGGCCGGTCCAAGGGCCGCAGGTCGAAGCCCGGCAACACGGACCGCAGGGCCGGCCCCCGCTCCGCCTGGTCCCACTGCTCGGGCACCGCCATGGCGCACCCCCGTGACAGGGGTCGTATTTCATCCCCAGCCGGCACCTCGATGCCGGTCAGTTGGCGGAACAGGGTGCTTTTCCCGGCGCCGGTCGGACCGTACAAGGTGGCGACCAGCGACAGCTTCCCACCTTGGCGACGCAAGGCTCCCGACCTCTCCAGCAAGGCCCTCCAACCCGTGGGGACCTCTTCCTTTTCCCCCAGCAGATGCAGCAACTCGGGCACCAGGGTGGCTAGACGGTCTGTGGAGTCCAGAAAGGAATCAAGTTTCATGCACGAAACCCGTTGCTCGTTGGATCGTGAAAAAAGCGCAGGCATCCCACCCGGAAGCGGCTGTCTCATTTTACCGCATCCTTGGAGGGACAACCTCCCTGGGCCCTGCCCAAAACTGCTAATATGGCATGTCATCTGGTTGAATCTGTTTCCCACGCTTCTTCCCCGGGCGTTTCCATGGCTGATAACCCACCGTCACCAGATATTCGTGCCGCCGCCCTGGATCTTTTGGAAAAATGGCAGGATGCCATCGAACAGGGTAAACCCGTCTCGCCCGAAAGCCTGTGTTCAGGCCAACCGGAATTACTGCGGGCCCTGGAGGATCAAATTCGGTCGCTTTACCGATGTGAGAAAATCCTGGCACCGAATCTGCCTGCCCCCTCCAACTCCCAACCCGCCGGGCCCAGGGTGCTGCTCGAACGCTACCGACTGGAGGCCCTGATTGGCGAGGGAGGGCATGGCCAGGTCTGGAAGGCGATAGACATCCAGTTGGATCGCCCCGTCGCCATCAAGGTGCCCAAACCATCGAGGCAACTGGCCCCCGACGAGATCGACCAGTTGCTCAAGGAGGCCCGCCGGGTGGCTCGCCTTCGCCACCCGGGAATCGTCCCCGTTTACGATGCCCGGCCTGAGGGGGCGGCGCATGTCGTCATCAGCGAGTGGATCGACGGTACCAATCTCGAGGCTGTTCTGGGCCAGGGCCCACTCGATCCCAAACGCGCCCTCTGCCTGGCCTCGCAACTGGCAAGGGCTCTGGAATACAGCCATGCCCAAGGCATCATCCACCGCGACATCAAGCCGGCCAACCTGCTGCTCGATGCCGAGGGGGATCTGAAAGTTTGCGACTTCGGCATCGCGGCCAATCAATTGGAATTGCTCGGCTCCACGGACCGGCGTTACACGCTCGCCTACGCCAGCCCCGAACAACTCCGTGGCGATCCGCTCGATCACCGCTCCGACATCTGGGGGGTGGGTGTTGTCCTGTTTGAAATGCTCACCGGCACGCTCCCCTTCCCAGGCGACTCGGTCCATTACCAGCGCCAGGCTATTTTGACCCGCCCCCTCAACCGCCCCGACGGCATGGACCCCCACACCTGGGCCGTCCTGGACCGTTCCCTGAACAAAGAACCGTTCGGGCGTTTCCAATCCGCCGGCGAGCAGGCCGAGGCCATTGAGGATGAACTCCTCCGACTGGAGGTCGGCGAGAGTGAACGCACCGCCCGGGCGGAGACCGGCCGTCGCTTGGCCGCCACGGGCGCTTTTCTCGCAGTAGCCCTGCTGGTATTCGCCCTGCTGTATTCCTTTTCCACCATCAACTCTTCTGGCGCGGCATCATCAGACGGCCCGGAAAGTCCGCAAGCCCGCTTTTTCCCACGCTCCACCGCAGACTCCCTGCGGGATAGCCTTGTCGGCACCCCCGGCCTGCTCGACTGCCGGGAGGGCGTCACTTGGGAACTGGCCCAGGCCAGGCAGCGCGAATGGGCCGCTTATCTGGGTTTGCCTGTCGAAAAATCCTTTTATCTGACAAACGAAGCCCCGGTGCTTTTTCGCCTTATTCCCCCGGGCGTCTACATCGCCGGAACGGAAGGCCCCGGGCCGGACTCCCCGAGGTACGAGGTGCGGCGCCAGGTCACCATCAGCCGGCCCTTTTATCTGGCCAGGCACCTGACCACACAGCGCGAATGGGAGGAATTGATGGGGGAGAACCCCAGTTGGTTCTCAAGGCTGGGTGGCGGCGCTTCCAGGGTCCGGTCATTCAACACGGCCGATTTGCCGGTAGAATCCGTCAGCCAGGAAATGGCCTGGAAAGCCTGCGCCAAATTGTCGGCAAGAATGGGTGCCCAGGTGTTCCTGCCAACTGAATGGCAATGGGAATACGCCTGCCGCGCCGGCAGCGTTTCCGATTTTCACCCGACAGCCGACGGCGGCGGCCCGCCCAATCCCTATCAGATTTCCGCGGACGACCCCGGACAAACCCGCCTGGGTCTGGAAGGAAGCACCCACCCGGTTGAGACCCGAGCCCCCAACGCCTTCGGTCTGTACGACATGCACGGCAATGTCGCGGAATGGTGCGCGGACATGTTCGTGGCTGATCCGGGCCGCATTCTGATCGACCCCTTCTCACCCCGGGGTGAGTCTCCTGTCGCCCGGGGCGGTTCCTGGCGTGACAAACCCAAAGACTGCCGCGCGTCCCGCCGTGTTCCGGGCATCTTCATGCCGTCGGCAACCGGAATCCGCTTCGCGATGTTGGCCGAGTGACCCTTAGGGATCACCCGCCATGGACCATCTGCTGCAGCGCGAGCACCAGTGCCTGGGTACCCTTCTTTCCCATGCCCTGCGACTGCACCGCGATATACAACTGCTGCGCCAGGGCCAACCCTGGCATGAATAGCCCCATCCGGCGCGATTCCTCCAGGGCGATTCCCATGTCCTTGATGAAATGCTCCACATAGAAGCCGGGCTCGAAATCCCCTTTCAAAACCCTGGGCCCAAGACTGGTCAGGGAAAAACTGCCAGCCGCCCCGCTGCTCACCGATTGCAGCACCCTCTCCACATCCAGCCCCGCGCGGAACGCGTAAGTCAATGCCTCGCACACACCGATCATGTTTCCAGCGATCAGGATCTGGTTCACCATCTTGGCATTCTGGCCGGATCCAGCCGGCCCATGGTGCACGATGATCTTCCCCATGGCGGCAAACAGGGGACGCACCGCGTCCAGCACATCGCCATCCCCGCCCACCATGATGGAAAGGGCCGCGTTGCGAGCCCCGATATCCCCGCCCGTCACCGGAGCATCCAGGCTGAACACCCCCTTGGCCTTGGCGCTGTCGTGGATTTGCACCGCCAGGCTCGGTTTGCTGGTCGTCATGTCCACCAGGATCGTCCCGGGCCGGGCTCCCGCCAAAGCCCCGTTGGCCCCCAGGAATACCTCCTCCACATCGGAGGGAAAACCAACGATCCCGAAGACCACATCGCACATTCCCGCCAATTCGCGGGGACTGTCGGCCCATTTGGCCCCGCGTTGCAGCAGGGTTTCCGCCTTGGCCTTGGTCCGGGTATGCACGACCGCCTGGTACCCGGCCGCCATCAAGTGACCGCACATGGAGTTGCCCATCACCCCGGTGCCCATCCAACCGATGGTGGTTTTTCCAGGTTGCGCCAGTTCCGGCATGTTCCGTCTCCCGTTTGCTTCACTGCCAGCATCTTCTTTCCAGAATTCCCATGATACCCGGCCCCGGCCACCCGCCAACCACTTGGCACCATAAGGGGTTCCCCGCAGGCACAATCCAACTTTCCGGAAAATCTGGCGGACTTTTCGGCTTTTGACCAGCCTTTCCCTAAAGCCTGACCGGCAATCATTGGGCAGATTATCCTTGTCGCCCTCCCTACCTCCATGGAGGCTGGGCCTGAGGTCGAAAATGGCCCGTCAGTCAGCGATTTTGGGGTGTAGCATGCCTTGGTCGGCGGTGTTCCGGACTCCCGCATGGATCCAGACACTGGCATTCTGGCTGTCCCTTGCGTGGTTGGCTGCGCAAAGCGGGCCGGCCCGGGGCCAGTTTCTCGGTGGCCGCCAGGATCTTCCGGCTTCCCTGCATGGCCAAATCATTGACTGGTCCGATGAGAACGGGGCCGACAACCGCATCTGGTCCGAGGTTTTGGGAGCCCCCCGATCGCTTTATGTCTACCTGCCGCCGGACTACGACCCCGGCACCCCGCAGCGTGTGATGTTCTGGTTTCACGCCTACCTGCAAAAAACCGGATGGTTCGCCAAGAACCTGCTTTCCGAGATGGATTCCAAAATGGCCTCCGGGGAACTGCCCGGCATGGTCATAGTCTTCCCTGACGGCTCGCAGGCCTCCAGGCGCCGCAAGCTGTCGCTGCCCGCCGCCACGCTGTTCATGAACAGCGAACAGGGCGAGTACGAGTCTCATGTGATGGACGAGGTGTGGCCGCTCGTCCATGAAAGGTTCAACCTCTCAGACCGCAAGGAAGACCATCTTTTCGCCGGGGCCAGCATGGGTGGCAACGCGTCGATGCGAATGGCCTTGCGCCACCGCGATCGTATTGGCGCTGCCATCAGCATCTTCGGCCCGCTCGACCTGCGTTACCAGGACATCTGCGGCGGCTTCCTGGGCAATATCCCCCGGCCCGAGCCACGCACCAATTACAACCGCCCCAGGCTCCCCGTGGCCCGCCTGGCGGGCGTGGTTCCCGTGCGCCTGAAACAGTTTGCCGAACCGCTGTTCGACCTGCGGGACCCGGAAGTGGCCCAGCACATCCGGATGCAAAATCCCAGGGACCTCCTCGAGGACCTGGATGTGCGGCCTGGTGAACTGAAAATCCTCGTGGCCTATGGCCGGTTTGACGATTACAACTTCGATTCACAGGGCCGCGCCTTCGCCCGGGCAGCCAGGGAACGCGGCCTCGAGGTGGAGGAGGTGGTCGACCCGTGGGGGCGCCACTCACGCAGGACCGCCGACCGTTTGTTCCCGTCCGCACTGGATTTCATCGATCGATACTGGGCTGAGGGTGCTGAAAATCCCTGACCCGCGCCCTGAAGTCCCCACCGTAGAATGCAGTAAGCTGTCGACGGCAGGGGTATGGGTATGGTTCGAGATCTGATCCAGGACGCCGTCACCCTCTTCGTGGTTATCGACCCGATAGGAAATGTCCCTGTTTTCCTGGCATTGACACGCCATCTCGATCCCCCGGCCCGGCGGCGTGTGGCTGGCAGGGCCATCCTGGTTAGCGCCGGGGTCCTTTTGGCCTTTTTGCTGGTGGGTCAATCCCTGCTGGCCACCTTGGGCATCGGCCTGCCCGCGTTCAAGATCGCCGGCGGCGTTGTCGTGTTCCTGTTCGGGCTGCAGATGGTCTTCGAGACGGAGCAGAAAAACAAGGACGCGCACCCCGAGGCCGGCCATGACATCGCGATTTTCCCGCTGGCGTTCCCGATGATCGCCGGACCGGCCTCCATGCTCACCGTGGTGCTGGTCACCCAGCCTGGCCAATCCGGATGGGGGCATGTGGGCGCGATCGCCGCCCTGCTTGCCGCGATACTCCTGGCCACTTGGCTTTTGTTCCTGGGTGCTGAACCGGTGCAGCGGGTCCTCGGCCGTTCCGGGTCCAACCTGGTCAGCCGCATCCTGGGCATGCTGCTCGCGGCACTCGCGGCCCAGACGGTGCTGGGGGGCTTGGCCGAGTTTTTCAAAATCCCGGTTGGCGGGAGCTGACTGGCATCATTTCGACGGCAGGTTCTTTCGGAAAAACCTCAACCAGTTGCCCCCCATGATTCCATCCAGATCGGCGTCGCTGTAGCCACGCTTCCCCAGGATCCCGCGCAAGTTCCTCACATCCGCGATCGTGTCCACATCCAGCGGACCCTGCTCCGTCCCGAAACCCCCGTCCAGATCTGTGCCCAGCGAGACCTGCCGGGCGTTGCCCGCCATCTGGCAGATATGGTCGATATGGTCGGCCACATGCTCCATGGTCACTCCAGCGCCAGCAGGAGTCGTCTGGCCGCGCACCCAACCGGGCACCAGCATCCAGGCGTCGAACGCCGCGCCGATCACGGCATCCCGCCCAAGCAGCTTCTTGATTTGCTCGTCGCTCAACTGGCGCTGGTCATCGACCAGCGCCCTGCAATTGTGGTGGCTGGCCAGCACCGGCCCGTCAAACCATTCCATCGCCTGGTCGAAGGCCTCGTCAGCCAGATGGGTCACATCCAAAATCATCCCCAACCGGCGCATCGCCTTCAGCAGGTCGCGTCCCGGCGGGAAAAATCCCCCGGTGCATCCGGTCCCGTTGGCGTAGGTGCTCGGCCCGTAATGGGCCGGCCCGATGATCCTCAAGCCAAGTCCCCACCACAGATCCACTTCATCCGGAAAAAGAACCGGGTCGGCCCCCTCCATGCTCAGGATGAACCCGATTGGCTCCCTTTCCGGCCCGCCCGGGCCGGCCCAAAGCCCCTCGTGGGTAGCCAGTTGGTGCTGGTAGCAGATCATCCGCATCGCGCCGCGCCGGCACATGGCCTCGTACCAGGCCAATTGGCCCCGGGCAGCACCGTGGGCCCCTGGCATCGATTCATAGCGCTGCAGGCCGGGAACCAGGTCACTCCGGTGCAACCTGGCCAGCAGGGTCGCCACCACCAACCCAAATCCCCCCTGCCGCAGGGCCGGAAGCGACACGGTGCTCACACCGCGCCCCTTACCCTGCACCCCCAAGTCATTCTCCCGCCTGCGGATCGCCTCCACCGGCAGGGACAGATCCCGGTTCCAGTCGAGCGCGTTCCAGGCCAAATCCAGATGTGCATCCACTAGCATGGCGCAAGACTCCGATATCCATTGCAATTCAAATAGATTTCAAAACGCCGGCACTTTGCGCCTCTGGCAAAACGAATTGGCGGCATCGCCAAATGATCTGGGAAAACCCCCGTCCGACTGCTAACATTGCATCCAAGTGATCTAGCTCACAGCCTGCAAAAGGCAAGAATGCATCGTTTGGAAGGATTGTTCCCATGCCCCGCAAGCGTCCTCACACCGCTGCCCAAAAGAAGGCCCGTCAGGCCAAGTTCGCCAAGCGTCGGGCAGGCAACAAGCCCAAGCTGGGGATCCCCCCCAAGCTGATGAAGGGCGTCATCGAAAGCTGATTACGCCAAAGCCCCGGTATTCAGTTCAGGGCCTCTCCAGCTCCACCCCGGTCAACCAGGGTGTGAGCCTGCGTTCTAGCTCGGGCTCGGGAATGCTGATGCTGTTGAGCCCAATTCCCAAAAGAACCAATTCCGGCCATTCCATTTTCAGCAGATCCAAAAGACCCTTGTCCCCCAGATTATTCTGACGCAAGTCCAGATGGCGCAGGCTGCTTCGCGCGGGCGATTCACCCAATACCGAGACTGCCTCAGGATCCAAGCCGCAATTGCCCTGCCTCAACTCAATCAGGGTGGTGCCCAAACCGCGGATCAGCCTTCCCCATCCCTGCCCGCCGCTTCCCACCTCATTCAGGTTCAAACGCTCCAGTCCAGCCAGCCAGTGGGCTTCGGCCAAAGTTTCCAAAAATCCGTCACTCAACCGGTTGCCGGTCAGATCCATATCCTTCAGACCGTGGAATGCGGCATCCAGCAGCATTTCCACATCGAGTGTCTCCTCGATTTCCCCATGTCCAAGGTTCAAGCGCCGCAAATTCTCGCACAAGGGGCTGCGTCCAAGGTTGTACAGCACCCCCAATCCCACGCCGGTGCCGGACAAATCCAGTTCGACCAAATGAGGCAGGGCCCATCCCTCCTCGAAAAAAAACACCGAATCCTCGAAGGTGAGCCGGTTTCTGGCCAGGCTGAACGCTTCCAGATCGGGCGGCAAACCCAACCGTCCCAAATCCAGCATTTGCTCGAATTCAATCTGGTTGGCGGGCAGACCCAGACGCCTCAGGGCGGGGACCCTTTGGGCCGTGGGAGCCATACCCATGGTCATGGCCTTGGGAAATGCCCACCCGGCCAGTGTCAGTTCCCGCACTGTGCCCAGCCATTGCTCCACTCCGGGGCTTCGGAAAAAACCGTTCGCGGCACCCACGCCGGAAACCTCTAGGGCATAGGGTGTGCCCGGAAGCCAGGCAACAGGCTCAAAACCCTGGGTGCCATCGGTTGACGAATGAAATCGCCAGGAGCGCACCGTTTCCAATCGCCACCCAGACCCGCCCCGCGACATGCCATCCGCGTGGTGCTGCCACACATCCCACGGCACATGGCACATCCAGGGCAACCCGCCCCGGAAAACCAGGTGGGGCCTCACCCATTCCGGATAGGGCTCCAGAAGGGCACGGGCATGTTCCTTGAAAAAACGGACAGCCTGACTCCGGCAAGCCAGCGCATGGCCGGCTCCCGCCCGTGCCAACGCATCCGGCAAGCCGCGGGGGGCATCCTCCGCGAGGGCCGGAAGGGTGCACGGGGTCCCGGCCTCCTCGCAGGCCAACTGCAGCCGGATGAATTCGGCCCGTGTTTGGCCCGATCGACCCTGGTGTTCCTCCAGCCAGTCCGCAAGGACCAACCGGGGAAAAAGCGAAAGCGGCTGTTCCGGGTGGAGCGCCTCCTCCCGGGCAACCACCCCCAGCAATTCCTCCTCCAGATCCGCCATCCGACCTTCCGCGGTTGACTGCACACCACCCACCGACAGGATAGGACCATCCCGCCCCGGGGCGTAAAAAAGGCCGGGCAACCCCGCGGGCTGCCCGGCCTTTGAGATCGCGTTGCCCGAGTGCGTCAGGCCGAGGCGTCGCCCACCTTGTAGCGGGTGAAGGCGACAGGCTTGAGGCCGGCGGCCTTCAGAAGCTCGCCAACGGTCTTGGATTCATCCTTCACGAAGGTCTGCTCCTCCAACACGCTTTCCTTCAACCAGGTGTTCAGGCGGTTCTCGGCGATTTTCTCGACGATGTTGGCCGGCTTGCCCTTGGAGGTCTCCTCCGCCTGCGCCTTAGACACCTCGCGCTCCTTGGCGATCAGGGCCGGGTCAACCTTGTCCCGGCTGATGGCCATGGGGGTCTTCGCCACGATATGCATGGCGATGTCTCTGAGCAGCGTGGGGTCGGCCTTGGCCCCCTCGCAGTGGATCATCACGCCCACGGTGCCGTCATGGTGCACATAACCGCCCACCTGGCCACCCTGGTAGCGAGCCATCCGATGCGGCTGGATGTTCTCGCGCAGCAGGCCAACCACGTCGGCGATACGCTCCTTGATGGTCTTGGCCTGGCTGTGGTGCTTCTCCTCGCCCATCGCCTCGGCGTTCGCCGCGGGACCCTTGACGGCCACATGGTTCGCCAGGTCGCTGGCCAGCTCCACGAACAGCTCGTTCTTGGCCACGGGGGCCGACTCGCAGCGCAGCTCGATCAGCCCGCCGGAGGTCCCGTCCGGTGCCACCCAGATCCCGATGCGGCCCTCGCCGGCCTCGCGGCCCGAGGCCTTGGCCTGGATGGCGCTGTTCTTCTTGCGCAGGATCTCGATGGCCTTGTCCATGTCGCCATCGGCCTCCACCAGCGCCTTCTTGCAGTCGCCGAACGGGGCGTTGGTGCGGTCGCGCAGGGTCTTCACGAGTGCGGGGGTGATTTCCGCCATGACTTTCTCCTCCATTCCCGGTCGGGAATCCAATCAACCAAAAAAATCGGCGCCAAATTAGGGGGTCGGCACGAAGGTCCGGCGCCGGGCGCAAGGCCGGGCGCCGGATTTCCAACCGGATATAACCGGATTAGTCGCGATCGGCGAGGGAGCGCTCGGGGCGGGGCCGCATGGCCTGCTGGCTGCTCTCGCGATTCACGTTCGCGGCGCGGCCGTCCACCACGGCGTCGGCCAGCTTGCTGACGATCAGCTCGATCGAGCGGATGCTGTCGTCGTTGCCAGGGATGGCCAGGTCGATGGTGTCCGGATCGCTGTCGGTGTCGATCAGCGACAGCACCGCGATACCCATGCGCTGGGCCTCCTGCACCGCGATATGCTCGCGCTTGGGGTCCACCACCACCAGCGCGTCCGGCAGCCGCACCATGTCGCGGATGCCCGACAGGTTGCGCTGGATCTTGGTCAGCTCGCGGCTCAGCGTGCTCACCATCTTCTTGCTGTAGGTGCGGATGATGGCGGTTTCGGGGGCGCGGCTGATGTCCAGGCGGCCTGATTCGTTCAGCATGTTCTTCATGTGGGCGTTGAGGTCCACCTTGCTGGGAATCTCGTTGGCGCCCAGCCACATGGCTTCCAGCTCGGTGAGACGTTTCAGGCGCTCGCGGATGGTGCGGTAGTTGGTCAGCGTGCCACCCAGCCAACGCTCGGTCACAAAGGGCATGCCGCAGCGCTTGGCCTCGCGCTCAACGGTTTCCTTCGCCTGCCGCTTGGTCCCCACGAAGAGAACCAGACTGCCTTCGGAAGTGATCTTGGTGAGGTACTTGTGGGCGCGGAGCAGACCGCGGACAGTCTCGCGCAGGTCGATGATGTGGATGAGCTTGCGCTTGCCGTAGATGTAGGGGCGCATCTTGGGGTTCCACCGGCTCGCCCGGTGACCGAAATGCACGCCGGCCTCAATCAACTCGTCCACCTTGATGATCGACACGCTCAAGACTCCTTGCGGTCAGAAAAAAACAAAAACCCGCCACCGGTTGCCCTTACTCCGGACACCGGCACTTCGGCGGATTGCTCGAAGACTGCCTTAAGCCTACCAGAAAACGCCAATTTCAAGCAATGGCCGCCTGACCGGCACCCTGGGGATTTGGCAGTCCGACAAGCCTAGAATACTATCGTCCTCACCTGTCAGGACCCCTGATACCAAATTCCGCGAGATTCTTATGAATAATACAAATCAAGCAAAATCAAAAAATATAAAAAGCGAAATAGAAGTATCAAAAACAACCGTGTCGCAGTACCTTATCCGCCGTCTGGGGGAATTGGGGGTGACCGATATCTTTGGCATCCCGGGTGATTATGTCCTCGGCTTCATGAAACAGGTGGAGGAAAGCCCGATCCGCCTGGTTGGCACCACCAACGAACTGTGCGCCGGCTACGCCGCCGATGCCTACGCCCGCCTCCGCGGGCTGGGTGTCCTTTGTCTCACCTATGCCGTGGGCACCCTCAGCGCCGCAAACGCCATCGCGGGGGCATTCGCCGAAAAATCGCCCCTGGTCGTCATAAGCGGCGCCCCGGGCCTCAGGGAACTGCGCAAACGGGGCATGCTCCACCACATGGTGGGGCCAGCTGATACCCAACTCCGCTCACTCCAACCGATCACCGCGGCCCAATGCGTGCTCGATGATCCTCTCACTGCCCTGCGGGAAATCGACCGGGTGCTGGAGGTTTGCCTGCGCAGGAAGCAACCGGTCTATATTGAGATTCCCCGCGACCGTGTGGACCTCGAGTGCCTCGAACTCCCGCGTCAGCAATCCGCCGCCCCCGCCAGCGACCCCGATGAATTGCGCGAGGCCGTCGGCGAGGCGATGGCCATGCTGAACACCGCCCAGAAGCCCGTCATCCTCGCGGGGATCGAGATACACCGCATGGGGCTGGTGTCGCAGCTCACGGCCTTTGCCGAGAAGCACAACATCCCCGTCTGCTCCACACTCCTGAGCAAGTCCGTCATATCCGAGAAGCACCCGCTCTACGCCGGAACTTATGTGGGCGCGCTCAGCCGAAAGGATGTCGTCGATTTCGTCGAGGAATCCGATTGCGTCCTGTCACTGGGGGCCATGCCCACCGACATGGATACCGGCATCTTCACCACCCACCTCTCGCCAACCAACACCATCTTCGCCATCGCCGAAGGGATCCGCATCTGCCATCACTCATTCGGGGATGTCCTGCTGGATGAATTCCTGGCGAGGTTGGCCAGCCAGGAATTGCCGGTTTTCTCCCGTCCGGTTCCCGGCCTCAAGAACCCGCTTGCGGCCCCCTGGAAGGCGGACCCGTCCCGCCCTGTCACCACCGCCAGGCTCTTCCAGAAGGTGAATTCGATTCTCACGCCCGAAACCGCGGTCCTTGCCGACCCGGGCGACGCCATGTTCGGGTCCATCGACCTGGCCGTGCACCAGGGGGCCAAATTCCTCTCCAGCGCCTTTTACGCGACGCTGGGCTGGGCGGTGCCCGCCGCCATTGGCGCGCAGGTGGCCATGCCCGGCCTGCGCCCGCTGGTGCTGGTGGGCGATGGGGCCTTCCATTTCACGGGCACGGAGCTCTCGTCAGCGGTCCGCCTGGGGTTGGATCCCATCGTGATCGTCCTCAACAACCACGGCTACCTGACCGAGCGCTTCATCCTCGAGGGCTCCTTCAACGATGTCCAGGAGTGGCAGTTCCACAAGCTGCCCGAGTTGTTCGCGAGCGGCCTGGGCTTCCTCGTCCGCACGGAGGGCGAGCTGGACGACGCCCTCGCCAAGGCCCTGGCCAACAAAGGCAAATTCTCCATCCTCAATGTCCAGCTAGACCGGATGGACTCCAGCCCCGCCCTTCGCCGCCTGGGCGAGAGCCTTTCCGGTCGTGTGGGCTGACAGCTCAGGCCGAAATCCTTCCCAGGATTCGCTCCAAACCCTCCAGCGCGCGGGTGCGGTGGCTGATGGCTTGCTTCACCACAAGCGGCAACTCGCCAAAGGTCGCGTGAAACTCGGGAACCAGAAAAAGCGGATCGTATCCGAATCCGCCCAAGCCTCTCTGGGCCTCCACGATCACCCCGTGGCAATGCCCCTCGGCTTTGGCCACCACCCGGCCCTCCGGGTCCGACACCACGGCATGGCACACATAATGGGCCAGCCGGTCCGCCTTACCTTCAAGTTCCGCGAGCAGCTTCCGGTTGTTGGCGGCGTCATCGCCGTGCGTTCCCGCGTAACGGGCCGAAAGCACCCCGGGGGCTCCGCCCAACGCCGGCACCACCAGGCCGCTATCCTCGGCAAGCACCCATTGCCCCAGGGCCAGCGCCGTTTCACACGCCTTTTTCTCGGCGTTGCCCCCGAAGGTGTCGCGGTCCTCCTCCACTTCCGGAGCCTGAGGAAAACCGGAAAGATCCAGAAGCTTCCAACCCTTCGCCATCAGGCCCTTCCAACGGTCGCTGATTTCTTCCACCTTGTGTTTGTTGCGCGTCCCGACCACCAACTGGGGCATTTTCCCGCTCCCTCCCTCGACTGGGGAATCCTTGCCTCGAAAAAAGCGAATCCGGCTAAAGTTCCAGGCAGTTCTGGCCGACAAGGATGCCTTTTTCCGGCCAATAAACCCGTCATTTCCTGCCATTTCACCACACTAGGAAAAACCCTCATGGCTGGAACCATCTTTTTTCGATGATTCTGATTGTCCACGGTCAGCCATCCCCCTGGGAACCCCGCATGGTTCTGGGTCGCTACCTATGCAAGTTCCCATGCCGGTTCATACCGGTGTTGGCCTTGGGTCTTGTCCCGCTCGCCCGGGGGCAGGAGGTGGCACAGGTTCTGGCCACGCTCCCTTCCCCCATTGAGTGCGTCGAGGGGGCCCCGGAAACCGAATTGGATCGGTCCGCCGACCTGGAATCCGGCCTGGACAAGCCCATCCCTTGGGAACGCATCGCTCCGAAACACCGCGAGGCGATGGTCACCGTGGTGGAAAACCCGGCGTTCAGTTGCCTGGGTCCGGTGGAAACCTTCGTGGGCAAACCCAACTACTACGCCTGGCTGCTCGACCATCCCGATTCAACCACGGTCCTCTGGCAAAGGCTCGGGGCCAAGTGCCTACCCATCCAGTCATTGGGGAACGATTCCTTCCGCTGGTCCGACCCCGACCACGGCCAAATCTCCTGGACCATGGTCCACCGTGACAACGACATGCGCGTCTGGCACGCCAACGGCCGCATGCGCGCCGGCAAACTGATGCCCTTCGCCAATGTCGACGCGGTCTTGGTGGCCCGGTACCAGACAGGCAAAACCAGCCAGGATCGCCCCGCCATCCGGCATCAGTACCAGCTCTTCCTGCGGACCGACAGCCGGGCCACCGCCATGGCCGCGCGCTTGCTTGGAGCCTCGGTGCCCAAACTGGCCCAACAATACATGGGTCAGTTGCAACTGTTTTTCCACGGCATGGCCTGGATGGACGAGGAGCAACCCCGCCGTTCGGCCCGCCTGGTGGACGGAATTGTTCCCCCCGAGGTCCTCCGGCCGGTGGTCGCCGCTGATGGGGCGCCCAAGGTAGCCACCCGGGTCGCCAAGCCTGTCTCCGCACCCGCCGGAGAAGAGCCATGACCGGATCACCGGATTCCACGATGCCAGGCAAGCCATGGTGGGGGGTTTTGCTTGGGGTGGTCACCGGTTTTGGCGCCATGGGTTTGCTGCTGGCCGGTTCACTCACCTTGGCCTACAACCTGCTGGGCGAGGAAGGCACTTTCGAACCGGGCACCTACCGCGTCAAATCCGCCTGGCTGGCCACTCATGTGGTGGCGGAGATTGCCTGCGGCATTCTGGCCGGATTGGTCTCACGATGGTTGGGTGGAACCCGGGCTGTTTTCCTGCTGGCAACCTTGCTGTTTTGCCTGGGCGCTTGGGGTGCTTGGGGCAAAATCAAAGAGGGCGACCCCGGACACGAACGCTTTCCAGGCGAGACCGATTCCATGGAGGCGGCCAATGTCGCCATTAGCCCTCCCTGGAAACACCTGGTGTCCCCGTTGAGCCTGGCTGGAATGGCGCTTCTCGCCGGCCTCGCGCCCACCCGCCAAAGGCAAGGCGCCTCGACCTGAGTCCAGCTCAGGGCCCATTGCCGGGCTCTTTCGCCTTGGCGGGTTTTTGCTCCTTCGGTTTCTGATTGCGTGCCTGGGCCACCAACCCCGCCTGGGCGGGAACCCGGCCCTCCTGGATCAACTTTTGCCAATTGGCCGTGGCGGCGCGTCGGGCCGTGGGCTGACCCCTGGTATCGAATCGCACCAAGGCCTTCCCTTCCGATGGCTTGCCTGCCAGATCCTCCAGATAACGCTTGGCCGCCACCCGGATCATTAATTGATCATGTTGCAACAGTTCGGCCACCTCCATCAGTCCATGCCTGTCCCGGATCTCCTCCAAACTGGGGAGATGGAGTAAATCCACAAGCATCCCCGCATCCGCCGCGCTCATCCGGAAACGGTCCACCAGGACCCCACTGTCGGTTTTCGGGTTATGGAGGACCAGCCCCCTCCGGGCCTCCTCGCTCACCCAATGCCTCAGCGCGCAGGCGGCGGCCTGCCTCCGATCCTCCGTAAGGGTTTCATCCGACATATCCATCAGCAGTCGCTGGTGTTCCCCCATGCAACCCAGCGCCAGAAGAGCCGTATGCCTCAGCGCCGGTGTCGCCCCTTTGGCGTTCAGTGCCAGGTCCATTCCCACCGAGGGTATTCGGTCACCACCCAGGTTCCCCTCCAGTTCCGAGAGTGCCGCCTTATGGACCGCCTGGGTTTCCGGATTACCAGGCCAATCCCGCCCCCACATCGGTTCCCGGGCATTCAGTGGAAAGGGGCCCCGGGCCATCCCCTGGGCGCTGTTCCAGAGCGCGAAGGCCGCCGCGGAGGGCGCGGCCGCCATTTCCCAGCCAACCCCCTGTTGAGGTGTCACCGTTGCGTTACCGCGGGTCACAGCCAACAGGGCTTCCACCACCGGTTCCTCTCCCAGTCGCCAGGTGGCGCGTCCCGCCGGCACCGGTGACACTTCCACCATCACCTCGGCCTGTCCATCGGCAAGCTTCACATCCCAAACCTGGTCCCGGAAGCGAACCCTCCAGGTCACCGGTCCCAACACGTCGCCAGAGAGGAAAACCCGTCCCTCCAGCAATTCCAATTCCCCGGTCGCTCCGGCCCCGGCGGGCAAAAGGTTGATTTCCGATTCCATTAACACCGCAATGTTGCTCACCTCGGGCAGGTTGCCCCACAGGGTGACCTTGGCCCCGCGGTCCAATCGAACCTCCACCGCGTAGCCCGGCAGGACCATCAAATGGTCTTGCGAGCGCACCACTCCCCGCTCGGCCACCCGCCGCCACAGTTTGGTATCAGCTTCGCGCCGCAATACCACCTGCTTTTCGGACACCAATTTCCCGAGATCTTGCCTGGTTTCCCGGTCTGCCGCCGGCGGGCCGGCCAGAACCGCTGGCGCAGGTTCAGCCCGGACTGGCGGAGGAACCGGCACCGGGTCCACCGGTTTGGGCATGGGCGCCGGTATCGGCATCGGCGCGGGCATGGGCATCGGAACCATCGGAGGTGGAGCCACCGCAATCTCCCCGATGGCGGGTTTGGCCTGAACCTCCTCCACCACCGGCGGCTTGGAATCTTCATGCCCCGGTTCAGACCTGACGGCTACCTGCCGGGGCAATTCAGGCCTCGGCCGCACAGTAAGGGCCACCACTGATACAGCCAGCACCACAAAAGCCCCCAGGGCCACCAGAACCTGCTTGCGGTTGATCCGCAAACGGGCGGGCTCGCCTCGGGATCGCCCAATCGTCGGTTCCAACTCCATCCGACTCCTGGGGCGACTCTTGCCGCCCTTCACCAGATTGCGCATCCGTTCCCAATCGATTCCCTCGGTGGCTGCCCAACTCCTCCCATTCCCGACAGGGGGTGCGCTGCTTTGGCAGTAGTGGCTGGCGGCCAGTTCGTGCAGCAACAAATCATCATGAAGTGTTTTCCGCTCGAGGTCGGCGACCGTTTCAGGGCTCAGGACCCCATCCAGATACGCTGCCACCATTTGGACATCCGGCAGGGACTCCTCAGGCTCCACCCTGCGTATGCGAAGATGTTTTTCCACCCGGTCCATCAGCGACCGGGCTTCCGGATGCTGATGCAAAAACAGCGAAAACTCTTTCACCTCAGCGGGTGTCATCCGGTCTTCGAGGTACCGCAGTATTTTTTCCAGCGTCAGGTCCATGGGGCACCAGATCCAGTCCGTTGGGGTCTTTCCCTAGTTAGTGGCCCAAGGGGGGCTTTTTCGTGCGATTTTTTGAAAGCGGCCAACAACAAAGCCACAAAGCCATTGCCTATATAAGGTTGCATGCGGCGGCCCCCTCCGGGCCTTTTCGTGAAGATGCGGTTCTGGCAAGATTGCAGTCAGAGATTCCATTCGAGGTTCGCCCCTTTGCGCCATCGGTCCAGCAGGCGAATGCTGGATCCGCAGGTCTCAATTCTGGAGCCTTTCCCTTGGGCGGAATTTGCCTGGTTACCGGTGCCACCGGCCTCCTGGGAAGCCATGTGGCAGAGCAACTGGTGCGCCGGGGGGAACGGGTCCGGGCTTTGGCCCGCCCCGGAAGCAATCAGGAATTTCTGCGTGGCCTTGGCGTGGAGATCATTCCAGGCGACCTGGAAAAGAACCAGGGCATCGATGCCGCCTGCGCCGGTGTGGACCGCGTCTTCCATTGCGCCGCCCGGGTGGGAGAATGGGGCGACCCCGCGCAAATCCGCTCACAAATTGTCGATCTGGCCCTCAATCTCAAGAACGCCTGCGCGCGCTCGGGCAATCCCCGCGTGGTGCATGTCAGCTCGGTCACTGTCTATGGAAAACCTGACGGCCCCGGCCCCTGGAGCGAATCACAACCATTGGGCAACAAGGTCTACCGCTCCAACCACTACTGCCACGCCAAGATCGCGGCCGAGCAAGTCTGGGCAGACTACCCCGGACAGGTGGTGATCGTCCGCCCAAGCTGGATCTACGGGCCACGCGACCGGGTTACCCTGCCTCGTGTCGTGAAGGCATTCCTCAGCGGCCGGCTCGCCTTGATCGGCGACGGCTCCAACCCACTCAACATCATCTATGCCCCCGATGTGGCCGATGGCTGCGTCCGCGCCATGGACAAGGGACCCGATCGCCATGTCTACAACCTCAGCAGTGGCGGGCAAACCTCCGTCAAGGCTTTCATGGACACTGTGGCAGACGAATTGGGCCTGCCCCGGGTCAGGAAACGCTACCCCTTGGCCTTGGCCAAGGGGCTTGCCATTTTCAGCGAGTGGATCGGCAAACTGATCCGGATGAAACGCCCGCCCCACCTCACCCGCTACAACCTCGGCCTGCTGACCCGCCCGTGTCTCTTCTCCACCGAAAGCGCCCGCCGGGAGCTCGGCTGGCAGGAGAGCACCTCCGTCCAGGATGGCCTGCGAAAAACCCTGGAATGGCACTGGCGTGACCTCCCACCCACCGCCCCCATCCGCCGCCGCAAGGAAGCGGAATCATCCGCAAACCTTTAAGGAACGCATACCCATGGCATTCGGCGAAAGGCTCACCGAGGCGACGCGGAAGGTCGGGACACCCCTCTGCGTCGGCATCGACCCGCGCTGGGAATCGCTCCCCCTGGAGATCCGCAAGAACAAGGGCGGCGCCACCCCGGATTCCCTGCAGGCCGTGGCAGATGCCTACGAGGAGTTCTCCTTGTCTGTGCTCGACCTGGTCCATGGTTTCACGGGAGTGATCAAGCCCCAGATGGCATTCTTCGAGGCCGCCGGCCCGCCCGGACTCGCCGCCCTCGGCCGCGTCATGGCCCGGGCGAGGGAACGGGGCTACTTCACCATTCTGGATGGCAAAAGAGGCGATATCGCCAGCACCGCCGAGGCCTACGCCCAGGCGGGCCTCGGCGGTGCCCTTCACGCCGGATTGAATTTTCCCGTCTGGCTGTCAGACTCGCTGACGGTGAACCCCTACCTTGGCGCCGATGCCATGGAACCGTTCATCCAGGAGGCCCGCAAGGTGGACGGTGGCTTGTTCATCCTCGTCCGCACCAGCAACCCGGGCAGTGGACTCTTCCAGAGCCTGGAATGCCAGGGCGAAACCTTATGGCAGCGTGTCGCCCGCCAGGTCGGCGCTTGGGGACAAGTCGATGCCAGCGGCCTGGCTGATGTGGGGGCGGTGGTGGGGGCCACCCAACCGGCGGAGTTGGCCTGGATGCGCCAGAACCTCCCGGCGGTTCCCCTGCTGGTTCCAGGCTATGGCGCGCAGGGCGGGGCGCTCGAGGCATTGAAGCCAGCCTTCGGCCCCAAGGGCGCCGGCGCCGTGGTGAACAGTTCCCGGGGAGTCCTGTTCCCATTCAAGCCCGAAGCGTCCGACTGGCGGGACAAAATCCGCCAGTCCGCCGCCAAGTCAGCCTGTGAATTGGCGGGTGTCAGCGGCATGGGCGCTCCCTGATGGCTGGCCAACCCCGGCTCAGGCCCCGCGCAGGGCCGCGGGGTTCCCTGGCTGTTTTTCTTTGTGCCTTGATTGCACTGGCCAGCATCCGGGCTCCAATCGTACCGGTGGGCCGTGTCCTTACCGCCCATGGCCCGGCCGCGGATGCGCTGATTACCCACGCGGAACTCCCGGGTCGTGTGATCACCACCAACGCGTCCGGCGAATACCAGTTGCCCGGGACACCCAAGTCCGGCTGGATGGTGGCACTCGAAAAACATTATCTGACCCACGCCCGCCCGGGCACTGTCCGCCCCGATCCCGTGCCACCCGACCACCCCGAAACCCCCTGGATCGACCCGACACCCGGAACCTCCCCGCAGGCCTGTGGATCCTGCCACCAGCAGGCCTACCTCCAGTGGCGGGGCTCACCCCACCATCTATCCTCCCAAAGTGTTCTCTTTTCGGCTTTGTTCAGCCCGGGTGGCCAAACCGCATGGCATCTGGGGGCAAACTACCCCGAAGCCACGGCGTCTTGTGTCTCCTGCCATGCTCCGGGTGGTTCAGCTCTGGAGACAGACCTGCCCGGCGAGGGCCCATTGTCCGGGGTTCATTGCGATTTCTGTCACAAGATCAGCGGCCTCGGCTCGGGCGCCCCAGGCCTCACCCACGGGCGCGACCTTTTCAATCTCGCCCGTCCGGCCGCCGACGGCAGGCCTGTTGTGATTGGTCCGCTTCCCGATTCAACCCGGCAAAATGTGGCCTACTCCCAGTTGTTCAAACAAAGCCGATTCTGCGCCCCTTGCCACGAGGGCACCGTCTTGGGCACCAAGGTCTACACCACCTTCTCCGAATGGACCGCCTGGAACGGCCCACAGAATTGCCAGGACTGCCATATGCCAAACGATGGCCCCAGGCAACATCACCACGCCATGGACCCGGGGCTCTCCGCACCCCCCGGGGGCCTTCATGTCACTTGGTCGCTTCAGCCATCGCCCGCGGGTCCGAAGGTGCGGCTCGCCATCGGTTCACAGCAAGTAGGCCACGCGCTTCCCACCGGCCATATCGACCGCCACATCGTCGGCTGGCTTGAGTTTCTCGACCCCGACGGCAAACCAATCCTCGCCCCGCTCGGCCCCGGATTCATCCCCTCATGGGCCACAGGCCTGCCAAACCCCGCGCCAGGGTTTCTGCTCGCCCGATGGCGACAGAACGGCCCGGAAGGCCCCGTCCCGTTTTGGTCGCCGGGTGGCGAGTACAAGGATTCGCGTTTACTGCCCGGCCAAACCCGTGAAATGGAATGGCAACTTCCACCCGGGGTGGCTTCGGTGCGCCTGAGAGTTGAACATCGCAAGGCGTGGCCAGCCATGCTGCGGGCTCATCAACTATCTCTTACGCCGACGGTGCTGTTTGATGAGACCAAGCCACTGTTCAGCGGGGCATCAGGCCGATAGCCTCGCGAATCCATCCCCGCGCTTCCTCACCGGATGAACTCTCGGCGATGATGCGGGCGATCGGCTCCGTGTTGCTGGCCCGCACCTGGATCCACCCTTCCGCGCACTCCAACCGCAAACCATCCCGTTCATCTGCCGCCCAGGTGGGCCAGTGTCCCTTCAGGGCCGCAAGCCAGCCCGGCAGTTTCTCTTTTTGCAGGGGGGTTTTATCCTTGATGATGACTTGCGGCGGCAATGCGGCGATCGCCTCTTGCAGCCTCCGCCCAGACAACGCAAGGCTGCCCAGTACCAGCGTCATGCCCACAAACGGGTCGCGCACCCAACCCACCCGGGGGTCCATCACACCCCCGTTTCCCTCGCCTCCCAGGATGGCCTGGTTCGCGATCATGCCATCCACCACATGGGCCTCTCCCACCGGAGTCCTCACGCAGGCGCACCCCCGGGCCTTGGCCACACTTTCAGACAAGCGGCTGGTGGAAAGGTTGATAACCAGCGGCCCGGGCCGGCGCGACAGGATCCCGTCCGCCGCCAATGCCAGGGTGTATTCCTCGCTCGGGAACCGCCCATCCGAATCCATCAGGGCCAACCGGTCCGCGTCCGGGTCCAGCACAAATGCCAAATCCACCCTCGCCTCCCGGACCACCGGCCTGAGGGACTCGAGGTTCTCCGCGGTCGGCTCGGGCGGATGTACAAAATTGCCATCCGGCTCGCACTGCCAGCCGATCGCCTCCACGCCCAACTCACGCAACAATTGAAGGGCAAGCGGGCCACCGGCCCCGCCATTTCCGTCCACCAGCACACGGAACTTTGCCTGGCGGATCGGCTCCAGAATGCCATCCGCGGCGGCCGCTTGCAGGACCGCCTCGGCGTGCCATTGCGTGGCCTCCCCGCAGGATCGCACCCGCCCGCAGCAGTCCCACCGGGCCGGCAGAAACTTTTCAGTCCCAAGGTAAGCGTCACGGATGCGGCCCGCCGGCCCAGCCGGCAGCACACGCCCGTCAGGACCAAACAGTTTCAGGCCGTTGTAGGGTGCCGGATTATGGCTGGCGGTCACATGCAAACCACCCGCCGCCCCCAGATGACGCACCGCCACACCCACCGTTGGCGTTGGAATCACCCCCAGCTCAATCACTTCCCGCCCCGCTGATTCCAACACGGCTGATGCCAGCCGCATCAACCAGCGCCCGGAGGGGCGGCTGTCCGCGCTCAGGGTGACAGCACCCGGCTCCAGCGTTGCCGCAAGCGCCTGGGCGAACCGCAAGGCCGCCGAGGCATCCAGGCTTTCGCCCACGATGCCCCGCACCCCGGAAATACTGACAATCAATGGTTCCGACATCGCGCCACCCGTTCCAAATCTGGTTTCAAATCAAAGGCCCCGATTAGCGCAATTCCTTGGCCCGTGATTTGGCCTGGGCCACCCGCTCGGTCACTTCGCGGCCATGTTCGGGTGTGGGCAACCGTTTGAACGCCTCGGCCTGATCTTCATCCGCTTCCTTGTCCCTGCCCAGAAATGCCCTCACAAATGCCCGGTTGGCCCAGGCGTCATACGGCTGTGCCAACATCGGATTTGCCTTCAGCAGGTTGATAGCCCGGGTAAAATCGGCATCAGCCTGAACAAAAGAGTAACGTTTCAAGTTTTTCTCACCATCCACCAGCAGGCACAGGCCCCGAAGCACGAAAATTGTCGGGTTATTGGGCTCGGCATCACCCAGCATGCCAAACTCCACAAGCCACGGGCCCGGATCTGTCCTCAAGCGGGACTCCAAGCCACCGTCCAAAGATCGCCAGTTCAGGTACAGATCCAAACCCACATCTTGTGACAGGGCCTGCTTCAGGTCTTTTTTGGATCGTTCCCTGTCGCCGTTTTTTCCGGCCAGAATTCCCCGTTCATACAGGGCCTCGGTCCATTGCGGCCTCAGTGTCAGGCAACGGTCCAGATCTGCCATGGCCTGCGGGTTTTTCCCCAAAGCCATCTGGCACCTGGCACGCTCCAGCAACCCTTCCGGCTGGTCCGGTTGGTTCGCCAGGATTCGATTCACGGCCAGAAGAGCCTGTTCACTTCGCCCTTGGCTCAGTTCAAGACGCGCCGCCTCCAAAGGGGACAGGCTTGCGGCCGAAGCCTTTTGCTGGGCCTTCGGAACCCGCTTGGCGCACCCTCCCAAGGCGACCGCCAAGGCAATCAAAGCCACCGGCATCCAACGGTTCATCACATCCATCCCATCCGCCCATGCGGCGCCTGAGGTCTTGGGCGCTCCCGGTTCCTTCCACCTTCACCCAGAGGTGGGCGAGTGACAGTCAACCAAGGAGCGGGTTATCATCAACTATCGGTTTCAGCTGCTTTTAAAACCGCTGGAACTGGTCTTTCGGCGGAAGAAATGTGCCAAACAACCCATTAAAAAGACCAATAGGTCGGATTCTTTACCGCAAGCCGGGCCGGTTCCGCAAACCCCAACGAAACCCGGGCAAACTTGAGCCTTTTCCGCTGAAACCAAGACTCCTTCCGACCTTCCAACCCGAATAAATGGAATTTTCGGAAAAAGTGATCCCAAGCTACCTAACCTGCATTTTTATTGAAAGACTTCTCAAATACCCTAGAAAACCAGATCAAAACTTAACCAATTCACCCAAAACTTTTTAAAATCCCAAAATAAAAGCCAACTCATTCATCTTAAACTTCCCATATTGCATCTTGACTACCCAGCCACCCGGATTAACTTTACAGTGCAGCAAGCGCAGAGGCTCCAGATTATCCATCTGACCAAATCGCTTGTAGTTAGTCGAAGCAGGTAGGTTCCTGCTCTATTGGTTGAGTTTTTTACATCTGGAGAGTCCCTACTCATGTTCAACGCTGTTTTGATGGCTGCCCTCGCTACCGGCACCCAGGCTCCTGACTTCTTCTTCAAGAACCGCCGTTCCTGTAAGAATGAGTCCGTTGCCTGCACCACCGAAGTGGTCAAGGGTGGCGAGACCAAGGGCGCTGTGAAGGGTGGCCAGGCTGCCCAAGCTCCCGCTACCAAGGGTCAAGCTGGCCAGGCTCCTGCCACCAAGGGCCAGGCTGGTCAGGCTCCTGCCGCCGGCTCCAAGGGCCAGGCTGGTCAGGCTCCCGCCGCCAAGGGTGCTCAGGCCGCTGCTCCCGCCACCAAGGGCCAGGCTGGCCAAGCTCCTGCCGCCGGCTCCAAGGGCCAGGCTGGCCAGGCTCCCGCCGCCGGCTCCAAGGGCCAGGCTGGTCAGGCTCCCGCCGCTAAGGGCGCTCAGGCCGCTGCTCCCGCCACCAAGGGCCAGGCTGGTCAAGCTCCTGCCGCCGGTTCCAAGGGCCAGGCTGGCATGGCTCCTGCCGCTGGTTCCAAGGGCCAGGCTGGTCAGGCTCCTGCCGCTGGTTCCAAGGGCCAGGCTGGTCAGGCTCCTGCCGCCGGCTCCAAGGGCCAGGCTGGTCAAGCTCCCGCCGCCAAGGGCGCTCAAGCCGCTGCTCCCGCTACCAAGGGTCAGGGCGCTCAGGCTCCCGCCACCAAGGGTCAGGGCGCTCAGGCTCCCGCTGGCAAAGGCTCCAAGTAATCGCCTTTCCTAGGAACTCAACCAAGCACGGACGCCAGATGGCAACCGGGGGCTCGCGCAAGCGAAGCCCCCGGTTGTTTTTTTAACCCCTCCCTTTCCTGACCACCTCACCCGGGGTAGACCAACAATTCGAGCGGTACCACGCCACCGGCTCCAGCCAATTCCCTTCGGACACTATCGCATGGGCCAAATGATGCTTGCCGCGCTCCTCTCCGCCTGGGGAGCCGTGCTGCTCATGTCCGTCCAGCCCTTGGCCTCCAAGGATTGCCTGCCCCTGCTGGGAGGAACCCCGGCCGTCTGGGCGGTCACCCTCGTTTTTTTTCAAATCACCCTCCTGGCCGGATACACCCTCGCCATCCCGTTGGCCCGTGTTGGCCCGATGGCCCGCGTCGGATGGGCAGGGCCTTTGGTCGGATTCGCGCTGTTTCTCTTGCCTCCCAAAATCCTGCCTGAAACCCTGCTCGCCGCCATGGGCGAAAGCTGGCCCTGGTGGCCCCTGGCATGGTCCCTCACCCGGGGCTTTTTTTTCCCGGTCCTGGTGGTGGCCATGTCCGCCCCACTGGTTCAGGCTTGGCTGGCCAGAACCAAAACCGGCCTGGACCCGACCCCGCTTTACGCGGCCAGCAACACCGGTAGCCTCGCCGGTTTGCTGGCCTATCCACTGGTTTTCGAACCACTCTTCAACCTTCAGCTTCAACGGCAACTTTGGTCTTGGGGCTTGGCCATGTGGGCGCTGGGCATGCTGGCGGCAGCCCTCTGGTTTCGGCCCCAGGTTACCCCGGTGGTATCGATAACAACCGAAGGCAAAAAACCCCTCTCCACCCAACCATGGATCACCTGGCTGCTGGCTTCCGCATTCCCCTCCATGTTGATGGTGGCCATGACCACCCACCTGGTAACCGACATCGCCGGCGTACCCCTGCTGGGGATCACTCCCCTTGCCCTGTATCTTGTGGCCTTCATTCTCGCATTCGGAGCAACCCCGGTGCGCACCATTGGCTGGCTACCGCGTGCACAAGCCCTTTCCGCGCTGATCCTCGCGCTCCTGTGGGGTGTGGGAAGCGTGGAGGTTCGGGGCGGCATGGCATTACCCCTTCTGGTGGCGCATCTCGGCTGCTTCCTGATGCTCGCCTGGGGCACCCTGGCCAGGCTGGTGGAAACCCGGCCCGAACCACAGGCCCTGCCCTGGTTTTATCTGGCCATCGGCTTGGGCGGGGTTCTCGGCGGTGCCACCGCCGCCCTGCTGGCCCCCATGCTCCTTTGGCGTGCCGGCATTTGGGAATACCCCATCGCCCTGGCGGGCTGTTGCCTGTTTCAAATGGGTGGCCCCAAGGCATGGCTGAAGGGAGACCTCGCCAGGGTGGCCGGCGCGGCCCTGCTAGCCACCGGGCTGGCCACATTGGCATGGGTGCTTCAGTTGGGCCCCGGCGGGCCTCGTTGGGCCCTCATCATCGGTTTCCCCCTGCTGCTGGCGCACTTGGGCTCGTTCCGCCCTGGCCTGCACGCCGCCCTCTTGGCCAACGCCCTCTTGGTGGGCAGGCTCGCCCCCGACCCCACGGGCAGGCTGCTCTGGCAGGAACGCTCATTTTTTGGACAGGCCAGAGTGGAAATGGCTCAAGGCCCCCGGCCCGGCGAGCCACTGTTCCGCCTGGTCCACGGCGGCACCATCCACGGTCAGGCCTGCGGCTCATGGCGCGATGGCGCCGGTAAAACCTTGCCCCTGGGTTATTACCATCCCCGTGGACCGGCCGGCGACCTCTTTTCACTTCCCACGGGCGCCCTTCCCCGAAAAAAGGTGGCCGCCATCGGTCTGGGTGTGGGCGCGCTGGCCTATTACGCCCGCCCCGGGGAGGAATGGACCTTCCTCGAAATCGACCCACTGATGGAACGCGTGGCCAAAAGGAAGGAATGGTTCCCATTCTTGAACCAGTCCGCCGGAAATTGCCAGGTCAGCCTGGGGGATGGCCGCCTGCTGATGGCTGCCCAGCCGGCAGCCAGCTTCGACCTCATCATCCTCGATGCTTTCAGTTCGGATTCCATCCCCACCCACCTGCTCACCCGCGAGGCGATGGAGGTCTATCAGTCCAGGCTGGCGCCTGGCGGCACCATGCTCGTCCATATTTCCAACCGCTATCTCGAATTGCTGCCCGTGCTGGCCGGGCTGGGAAAGGCATACGGGTTTTCTGTCCATTCCTGGTGGGATTCCTCCGCCCCGTCCACCGGTTCCCCGACGGATTCAGGCTGGATGGCGTCCCACTGGGTCCTGCTGGGTGACAAACCCCGTGGCCTACGGGGCCCATGGACCACCCCCGATCCGGGCACAAAAACCGTGACCTGGACAGACAGCCACGCCGCCCTGCTACCGTTGCTACGGCTGGGCGGCGCGGAAGATTAACCTGGTTTTTGGCGACTGGCCTTACCGGCGAACGCCGGCCAGCAGCATCCGTTTCGACAGGGGAGAGGCAACTGCGGTCTGGATCAGCGCGAAGTCGTACTGAACCCCCTGCTCATTGGTGGACAAACTCACGGACAAGGCCGAGCTGCTCATGACCATGCCGCCCAGGTTGCCCGTCTTGGCCGAGCTGGCCGTGTAGCCGACTGGCGTGACCTGGGTGACGGTGTAGCTGCCCGAGCGAAGCGGGTTGAAGGAGTAGGCCCCTCCGGCCCCGGACACGGTGGTCAGGCTCACGATTTGGCCCAGGTCATTGTTGCCAGCCAGCCGCAGCGTCACCCCCGCCACACCGATTTCCCCCGCGTCGCGGACTCCGTTCTTGTTGGCATCCACATAGACCACGCCCGAAAGGGAGGACTTCAGCGCCTTGCCGAACAGGTAATTCTCCCCGAACGAACCCGAGGTCAGGGCGATCTGCTGGATCTGCTCGTAAGAGCTGGTCACCACACCTCCGGCGGCACCGGCACGGGCCGATTGCGCCAGCCAGCTCCCGGAGGTGGCGTTGGTCAGCGAATAGGAACCGGGTTTCAGATCGCCGAAGTCGAACCAGCCGAACTCGTCGGTAACCACGGACCGGGTCCCAGCGCCGGCCAACTGAACAGTCTGCCCGGCGATGCCCAGTTCATCACCGTCCTGCATTCCGTTGCCGTTCAGGTCGGCGTACACGGTGCCCGAGATGCTGGCATTGGCATACTGGCCAAATTGATACTCGATGCCGTTGTCGCCGCTCTTCACCCGTATCCCGCTCACGGTCAGGGTTGTCGCCGTGCCGCCCAGGGTTCCTGCCCTGGTGGCCCCGGACACATTTTTGTCCACCAGGGTGGATGTCAACTTGTAAGACCCCGGCCGCAGATTCGAGAATTCAAACAGGCCATCCTGCCCCACCACGATCTGCTGGTTCACCGTGGCGCCGTTGTCGGCGATGCCTGTCAGCGTCACCACAGCGCCCTGGGCGCCGTAGTCGCTGGCGTTGTAGGTATTGTCAGCCAGCGCGTCGATGTAGGAGACACCGCGAAGGCTGGAGGCCTTCACCTCCCCAAAATTCAAATTGCTGATGCCCCCTGCCGAAAGGCTGATCCCCACCTTGTCGGAGCCGATGGTGCCGGGGATCACCGTGGAGCCGATCGATTCCATGCCGTCCAGGTATCCTGCCGGCTGGGCGATCTCCACCACATCGTAATTGCCCACCTGCAGGTTGCGGGAAGGCAGGTAGGTGTAGATCACCTCCAGGTCCAGCCGCCCCTGGGTCGTGATGGTGCTCATCAGGTTGGTGTTCGATTCCTGGATCGATGTGCCCCGGGCAGCGGCCCGCAGGTTCACCGAACCGCTGCCCGTCCATGCGGCTAGGCCCGAGACCGTGGAAACCGTGGAGTTGGTCACCACCTGGCTGTTTTGCATTCCGGTGTTGTAGCCACTGGTGCCGGCGAAATCTGCGGCGCCATCAAAGGCCGACAAATTGGCGTTGTATTGGCTGGGTTGGGCCACTCCCTCCAGTGTGCCGCTGGGCCCCAGCACAAACAGCTTGTTGTTCAGCGACACCTTCGCCATCGACGGGTCGGTATCCAGGTTCTCCACCTTCACCGTGGAGGTGACCTGCCCGTTCACCTTCAGGTCCACCTGGGTCAGGGTGCCCAGGGAGGGGTTGAAGGCGTTCACGGCGGCCTGCCCGCTCCATGCGCCCTTCAGGTTTTCAAACGACACCCGCTGCGAGGTCGATTTGAGGGCGGTCCCGGCGGATTGATCCTGTGTGAACTGGTACTGACCCGAGGAGTCTGTCATGGCGGTCGAAACGGTCACACCCGCGGGGTTGCGCAATTCCATCATCACGCCCGCGAGGCCGGTCTCGCCTGTGTCCCGCAGCCCGTTCCCGTTCAGGTCGTTGAACACATACCCGCTCACCACCGGCCCCATGGTGGCCGGCACGGCGCGCATTTCCAAAGACTCCAACCCGGGCCGGGCTTTCACCACCAAACGGCCCTTGGCGGCCCTGCGGGTGCGAAGGATGGATTGGATCCTGCAAATCAATCGGAAGGGGTTGAACATGGTCCCGGCCTCCTTGCCTGGCGGCGGCCCATCCATGGACCGCCCGGAAAAGTTGGGAAGGATCTTGGTGCGAATCAGGGTAGGTAATGGTTGCCGCCTTCAGGCGGCATCCGGTCAGTATTTGATTTCCAGGCCAAGGGAGATTCCTTGCGCCCAGAAGTCGCTGGTGTTGAATTGGCGAAAGGGTGGCCCCGCCGTCACCGTGGAGGGTGGCAACTGCGCCGGGTTCACATTCGTGTCGATAAGGTCACCCGCGCGAACCACATTGGTCCAGTAGATCAAGTTGTAGCCCAGCATCATCTTCACGCGCGGCGTGAAGTTGTACCCGATCATGAAGCCCAGCTCAGGCACGAAGGAGGTCTCGCTGAAGTTGAAGGCTCCGATGTTCGATGCCTGGCCCAGCAGGCCGCCGGTGTAGTTCGTCACGCCGCCGCCTGGCCCGGTCACCGTGGTGTTGCCCAGGATGTTGGCATGCACCTGGTTGGTGCCCACCGCCAGCTTCAGGGTGGTGTCAAACGACCAGCGGTTGACATGCAGCCCCAATATGCCGCCGATCTGGCCACCGTAGAAGTTGTTCTGGGCCGAGAACTGGTCCAGCACGGTGATCCCCGAACCGGAGGTCCCGGCGGGGAACCGGTTCGCCTGGTCGGAGTACAGGTAAAGATTCTCCTCCAGGCTCAGCCGATCCCGCAGGCTCAGGTATTTGAAGCCCGTCACCATGTCGAAGGTCCAGTACTGGCCGCGGATGAGCCCGTACCGCATGTTCAGGTCGCCGCCGTAGAACTGGGTGATTTCCTGGATCTTGAAGCTGCCACCCACCAGGCCCGGAGCCGCCACCAGTTGGGCGGCCTCGCTGCCGTCCGCCGCGTTGATGAACGGACGGCCCAGGGCCGGGGCGTTGTAGGACTGGAAGATATCGGTGCTGGTGTTCTGCTCCACCCCGAAAAGGCTGGTGTCGAAACCGATCCCCTGGTCGGCGGTGAACCACATGCCAAATTGGCCACGGGCGCCGGACAGCACATCATTGTTCACGGTGGAGGGGCTGATCACCGTCGGGCTGACAAAACTGTTCGTGGAGGGATCCCACGGACCCTGAATCGCCAAGCTGGGCAGGCTGTCCCCTTGCAGGCCCCAGGCGATGTACTCCAGGCTGCCGAAGAAGCGGTTGCGGTAGAGGTTGTGCTTCTCGTCACCGAAGCAATCGGGACCGCAGACCTCGCCTCCGATCAGCTTCGCCTTGGTGCGGTTCCACCACGACGCGGATGGATCACCGCCGGAGATCACCTGGCCATTCTCATCGATCACCGTCCCGGCCGGCAGCGACGAGATGTTGCCCGGCACCGTCATCCCGCCTGAAAGGGGGGACGAGTTCACCGGCCCGTCGATGATGGTCGGCCCTGTCACCACCTCGCCTGGCTGGATGGGCCTGGGTTGCCCGGAAGTACGCGTGCCGGTGCTGAACATGCCCCCGGTGGTGGTGCCGCTGTTGAACAAACGCATGCCGGTCTTCGGCTGTTCGATCACCGTGGTCCTCGGGGTTGCCGGGTCGATGATCTCGTTGGGAAGGGGTTGGCGGGTCACGGCAGGCGGGCTGACTCCAGGTTGGCTGGCGTTCCCCATCGGATAGAGCGGCCTCGGCATCGGGGCCGTGCCCATCGGCGTGGTGGCCATGGGGACCGAACCAGTCATCGGTGGTTCCATGCCCATGGGCTTGCTGGTGGCCAGCGGCTTCGACTGGTCTTGCCCGAACCAGTTCAAAAGACCGGAGGCGGGCGTGATGGCCGGGTCGATCTTCAGCACCGCGGGAGTCTTCGGGGCTGGCTCATCGTTGATCACCTGGGGCTCACCCAGGCTCACGATCGGGGTGCCGAGCCGGGCGATGGGCGCCTTGTTCGCCACAACAATGTGGGTGGAGGGCGGGGTCACCACGGGCACAGCCCCGGTGCGCGCCACCGGCAGAACAGGTTCAGCCGCCTGGGCCATGGGAATCACGGCAAGGCTGAATGTCCACCCGGCCAAAACACGCTTCCATGCGCGGTTCATCCGTTGCTCTCCATCCGTGGGTCGGGGTGCCGATCGTGTTGCTTGCTCATCCTGGGCCGGGCCTCTTGCCCCAGCCGGGTCCATCGACGCGCGAACGCCAACGAACTCATCCCCTTCCATAGGAATCGACTGATGGCATCCACGCCAACCATGGTGACAAGCGACCGGGTGCCCGTTTCCCCTCCCCGGCCACCTTGAATCCGTCAAAACAGGCACCCACGGTTGAATCGGATTTTTTTCGCTAAATTGACATTCAATCCTGTGCGAAACCGATTTTTCGCTCAAGTATCGTGAAGGGCACCCTGGAACCCCGCCATGACACCCGCCTGCTCCCTCATTCTCAGCCTCCTCACCACGGTCCTGCCGGGCGCCGACTGGCCGGAATTCCGCGGGGCCGGGGCTAACGGTATCGCCCAGGGCCGTTTTCCCGGCCAAGATGGCTCATTCCCCCCGCCGGACTGGACTGTCCCGGTTCCTGGCCAGGGGTGGTCCTCCCCGGTGGTGCGGGACGGACTTCTGGTTCTCACCGCCGCGGTGCCGGATGGCGAATCGGCAAAACAATGGAGCTTCGTGGTCCTGGGCCTCGACGCCGCCAACGGTAAACCTCGTTTCCGCGTGACCGTGTTCGAGCGCCCGGCAGATTCGCTGCCAAAGATTCACAGCAAAAATAGCCACGCCAGCCCCACACCGGTACTCACCAACCGGGGAATCGTGGTTCATTTCGGCCATGTGGGCACCGCCCTGGTCGATTTACAGGGCAAGGTGCTCTGGCGCACGGAGGGGTTGTATTCCAAGCCGGTCCATGGTGGCGGCGCCAGCCCGGTGGTGGTGGGGGGAAAGGTGTTGATCCCCTGCGACGGACTCGACCTGCAAGCCCTGGTCGCCCTCGACCTCGAAACAGGCAAGGAATCCTGGCGGCTCGACCGAAAGGCCGGTGCGTCCAAGACCTTCTCGTTCGCCACCCCCTGCCCGAACGGGAAAAACAACGGCCTGGTCCTGTCCGCCGCCAGCGACATCCTCCAGCAGGTGGACGCCTCCACCGGCAAGGAGATCTGGCGATTTCCCTATACAGGGTACTCGGTGGTGCCCCGTCCCTTTCAGGTCACGGAAGATTTGGCCGTCCTCAGCACCGGATACGACAAACCCAAACTGCTCTGCGTGCGTTTGGGCGAACTGAAACCCGGGCAGGAGCGTCTTGCCTGGTCGATTGAGAAAAACGCGCCCCTCACCCCCACCCCGCTGATGGTGGATGGCAGGCTGCTGGTGCTCGCCGACAACGGCGTGCTGTCGGCCTTGGAACCCGAAACCGGCAAGCAGCTCTGGCAGGAAAGGCTGCAGGGAGCCTACTCGGCTTCTCCAATCCTGGCCGGCAAGCAGGTGCTCACGGTTAGCGAGACCGGAAAAATGACCATTTTCACCGCGGCGGACAAGTTCAGCCGGGTGGCCTCGTTCGAACTCAAGGAACGGTCGCTGGCCTCACCGGCCCTGGCCGGCGATTGGTTGTACATTCGCGGGGAAAAAGGGCTCAGCGCCTGGAAAATGCGGGCCGACTGATGGTCCGGGGCCCGGTTGGGCCAACCAGCCTCACTCCGCCGAAGACCCTTCATCGAGGGCCTTTTCCAAAAGGCGGATGGTGCTGACAATCCCGTCCATGTGGGGATTGATGCGGTAGGCGGCACGAAAGGCCTTCAGCGCCGCGTTGTGCTTCCGCATATGCATATAGGCCTGCGCCATGCCAGCCTGGGCGCCAAAATGCCATGGGTTCAGTTGCAGGGTGCGCTCGCAGTCGCGTATCGCATCCTCAAACCGTTTGGCTTTGAAGTGAACAATCGCCCGCTGATTCCAGGCCTCGGCAAAGTCCGGCGCATCCACAATCAGGGTGTTCAATCCCTCCAGCACTTTGCGGCGGTCCCGAAGTCGGACAATCCGCCTCAGCTCCTGGCAGTTGCGTGGCTCGTGTGAACGGAACCACAGGCTCCACATCGCCTCGGCGGCCATCTCGCGGATGGCGGGATCGGCGTCTTTCAGCGCTGAGGCCAAATGGGGATTGGAATCCCAAGTACCCAGGATGCCCAGGCAGAAGGCGGCTGCGTCCCGGGCCACCAGGTCGCCGTTCGCCAAAAGACGCTGCAGCGTGCACTCCTGATAACGCGAAGTCACCCGGTTTTGGAACTGCTCTATGGCCTTCTTGTGGTTCTTGAACCAGGAATGGAAGCTTTCCCGGGTGCGGGGGCGTGGTATTTGGCGATACCACTGCACCAAAAGAGCGCGCGCCATGCCTCACCCCGCGGGAACTCGAAACAACCTTCCGGCTGATCCAACTGGCTGCCCGAAGGCGCTGCCAGGACCGAACCCAACCGGTTTGCCTGTGAGGTCATGCTACGGATTGCGATGGCCGTTAGCCAAGGCTGGGCAAGGCAGCCCGGCAAGGGAAACCTCGGGACATCCCCGATCCCAAGGACCGACCGTGGCTTCTTGTCCATTTGCCCCATTTTCACCCCGGGCAAACTATCCTTATTCTTAAGGTGGCCAGCAGATCCAAGCCGCCGGGGAAACCATGCTAATCCGGGATGGGCTGGTCTGGCCAACGGATACCAGGCCGCCGGTGTTGGTCTGGTGTCGGTGCCCACTGCCCGCGAGGTGATGCGTGCCCTTGGGAAAAGCTGTCGCTGACCAGCCCTCCGGGGCCACAGGGCAAAACCCGGCCGGGGATACCCAGCTGGTCTTGGCCGCCCAAACGGGTGACCGCGCGGCCTTTGGCGCCCTGGTCGAGCGGCATGGGGACGCCCTGTTCCGATGGCTGTGGCACCTCACCAGGCGGCACGAACTCGCCGAGGACCTCACGCAGGAGACCCTCCTCAGGGCCTTCACCCGTTTGAGCCAGTTCGAGGCGGGGACCAATTTCCGGGGCTGGCTCTTCCGGATCGGGCACAACACCCACGCCAACTGGTGCCGGTCACGCGCCCGTCGGCGCGAGGAACCACTGGTACCTGGCAACGAGGGCGGCTTGTCGGAGAGGCGTACGGGCTCGCGCGCGACGGATCCCACCGCCCACCTGGAGGCGGATGACACCCGCGAGCACCTGCTGGCCCTCCTCGATGGCATGCCGGCTGATTACCGCCAGGCGTTGCTGATGCGCGTGGAAGGCGAGCTCTCCTTCAAGGAGATCGGCGAGATCGCCGGCGTCTCCGAGGAAACGGCACGCTGGCGAGTCTTCAAGGGCCGTCGCTGGCTGGAAGAACGGGCGCGCGAACAGGGGGCCACCGGCCCCGCGTGAAACACGATCCGGCCCGCGGCCGGTGGATGGGATGGGAGTTTTTGGATGGACGCTGAATCTTTGACTGCGGAATCCGGCCTGCCGGGTGACTGTCTGCAAGCGCGACTGCGCTACGACGACAATCGCCCCGCGGATGACCGCCACCTGCTCGACTGCCCCGATTGCGCCAATTGGTTCGCCTCCACCGGCGCCATCGAGCGCTCCCTGCGGCAGCTTGCCCCCGCCGGGGCCCCGGACAGGGCGCTGCGGGTCCTGGCCCGCGCCGAAAACCTCAATCTCGATTGGCCTTTCCGTATTGTCACCCGCGCGGCCTCGTCGGCCGACACATCCCCAAGCGGTGTCAGCCGTCGGGCCAAGGGGCGCAGTCAGGCCGCGCGCAAGATCTCCGTTGCCGCCGGCATTTTGGCGGCCCTCATGCTGCTGTCGGTTGGCATGTGGCTGGGTCGGCACCAGGCCCTGGGCCAGCGGGGCGGTGACCTCGTGCTCGACGGTCCGGCCCGCGTGGCGGCCTACCTCGAGCTCTCGCGTTCCTGCAGCGACGAGGTGGAAAAACTGGTCCGCACCGGACTACCCCTCGCGGCCTCGGCTTCCAGACTCCCCGAAGGTGCCGGCAACGCCAAGGATGCCAACCCCCGGCCCGATCCGGTGAACGGCGAACTCGACCGCCTGGCGATTGCCCTCAAACTGCTGGCGCCCAAATTGCTCGACGCGGCCCGCGCCCTGCCCGAGCCGGCCCGCAAGGAATCGCTTGCCCTCCTCGCCGCCGACTGGCAGCGGCACGAGAGCCTTTACCTGCGCCTCGCCAGCGACCACACCGACCGCCAACCCAAGCTGAATGAACTGGCCGCCATCGCCCGCGGCGCCCGCGAGGAAGCACTCCGCGAACACGCGCTGCTCTGAAAAACCCTGCCCAGCCTTCGATCAATCCCTTCCCATCGCCTGCTGATTCAACGATCCGGTGGTGACTTAGCTCACCGTGCCGGGTTGCCCTGCTTTTTCTACAACCAGTTGACCCCGATCAGTTTGCGCTTACACCCACCGACCATAACAAAAAGATTCTTGCTCGCGCCGACTGTGGCATGATCTTCCCCATGAGCCAGTTTTTTTCTCGGTCCAAAAACCGTCTCCATCAAGGAATTGTCATCCCTCCAACACCCGGATTTTCCGCCAAGCAGGTTGGCGGAATCATCCTGGTCGGGGGAGGGTGCGACGATGGACAGGAAGACGGGAGAGCAAGACAAGGGACAACGGCGGGATCAGGAGGCTGGGGCGCGCGGCCCCGTTTATGATCCGACATCGCTCGAGATGATGCGGACCCTGAATGGCTCAGAGAACCCACCCCCTCATTTCACCCAGCATGTCTCCGGATCCATCCACACCGGCCTGCCGGATCTCGAGGATTACCTCGCCCCGCCTGAGTCCGGCTCGATGGTCCTGTCATCAACCATCCCCCTGCTGAACACCAATCTCGCCGACCCGCTGCAGCGGGAGGCTGTCCACGGCGTCGACATCGCCTTCCAGGACAGGGCAAGGTCCACCCACCTCATGGTGATCGGGCTGACCGGTACGGGCAAGAATGTCCGGGTGATCGATCCCCTGCGGGCTTCCGCCATCGCCGACCCCGGGCAGATCGTCATCTCCCTGTCGCTGAAGGCGGCCGACATTGGGCCGATCCGCGAGATGTGCAAGCGGGCCGGCAAACGCCTGGTGATCGTCAACCTGGGAAATCCCGAGCGTAGCATCCGGTGGAATCCCCTGGAAACCGACGACCCCGATGAGGCCCGCGATCTCATCCGAAGATTCGCCGACGCCGCCAAGAACCCCTATTCCAAGGGTGACTCGGAATTCTGGACCCAATGGGTCCGGTGCGGGCTGCAGGGTTGCTGGGAAGAGGGTATCCGCTCCTTCCCGCTGATCCTCGAATTCTTCTCCCAACCCTACGACAGGGTCATCGATCAGTTGAAAGGCCACCGGAACACGAGCTCCAACCGGCTGGCCGAATACCTCTCCGGCCATTCCCAAAACGCCGAAACGGTGATGGCGTCGATCCTCGGCACCCTCACCAGCCTCATCTCGCGCAACATGCTGAAGGTCCTCTCCAAAAACGAGCTCGACCTGAAACGCATTTTTCGCAAGCCGGTCTGCCTGCACATCGAGATCAACGAGGCGGAACTGGAAACCCAACGCCCGATGATCCAGATGCTGGCGCGCTGCGTGATCGACAAACTGATCTCCACCTCCGAGTACATTGGGCCCAAAAAACTCCCGGCTACCCTGTTCATCGACGATCTGCCCTCCCTGGGCTGCATCCTCACCATCGAAAGGGTTCTCACCCTGCGGTCTCGCCGCGTCGGCATCGTCGCGGGGGTGCAGTCGATCAGCTCCCTCGAACTCGCCTACGGGCCAAACGCCCGGTCGTTCCTCGAGGCGTTCAGCCACAAGATCGTCCTTGCCGGTTGCTCCCAGCCCGATGCCGACTATTTCTCGCACGCCAGCGGGGAGAGCTTCGTCATCCTGCCGGGCCACGAGGGCCAGAACCCGGTCTTCGCCAACCGCCCCCTGCTATCCTCCTCTGAGATCCGCAGGGCGAATTGCCGGCACCCCCTCTTGGATTTGCCGGCGACCCTCTTTTTCGGCCCCGTCGCCTTCCAGGCCTATCTCCAGCGCTTCCACGAGATCCCGAGGTTCGCGGAAATCATCCGCGCCACCAGGGGGGTGACCGGCCAGGAACGCCTGCGCAGAAAGCTCCCTCCATGCCCGACGCTGGCGGAACTCTGCCTCAAGCGCCCGACCGGCGTCACCGACACCCGCGGTTGGGATCCTAAACGCCTGGAGGCTTACATCGAAAAGCTGTTGCCTGCCATGGGTTTGCCCGAGGCGAAATGGTCACTGGCGGGGTGGTGGTGGAAGAATCTGAGGAAAACCTATCGCGAAAAACCCGAAATCATCGTCCAGTTTTCCGAAAAGCTGCTCGCCTGCGAGGGCTCCCTGAAGGAGTACTACGACGCGACCGATTTGAGCGAAACCGAAAGCATCGAGGGCAATCTCTTCTTCATGCAATACCTGCGGTATGTCCCCAAGGACCGCCTCGCGAGGAAAAGGCGCCCCCACTGACGCCAATCACTCCGAAACCAGGGTTACCAACCCAAAAACCTCCAGGATCGGCCCATGCGCAAGCCCAGAAAAAAGCATTGCCTCATGGCCGTCACGGCCACGGGGGTTCTCATCGGCCCCATCCGGTCGAGGGAAAACTGTTGCAACTGGTACCTCGCCCTGGTGCCAAGGCCCGTGCTTCGCGGGGTTCGCCTGACCCTGCTGTTGGACCCGGGAGAAACAGACAAAATCCTGGTCGATATCACCCGCCAACTCAACCGCGAACTGCGCGGGGGGTCGCCCCCCCGCCGTTGCGCTGGCTGGTTGGCCCTGCGCGATTGGATCGAGGAGCACCTTCCAGAGGAAGTGCTGTCTGATTTTGACATTGTGGATGAGAAGTACGGCTCCACCGAGAAATCCTCGGCTGAAATCGAGACCTACGAGATCAGAACCATTGGAAATGGCTTCTGGCCAAAACCTGGCCAATATTGCCCCTACCGTGATTGGAAAAAATCATGAATCCCGCTGGCCCAAAGGTTGAAACCTGGCAACCCTTCCACGAATTCAAGTGGCAAAACGGTAAACAGGTCCCCGACGGGCCCGGAACACGCCCCGAGGGTGACACGGTGGGATGCTATCTGTTCTCCTGCCGCTGCAGGAACGAGAAAGGAGGGGTCTACTATGTCACCTTCCCCGGTCTGCTGAATCCGCGCCTCGAAAGCAAACCCATCCTTTGGGGCCTGACTCCGCTCCATGACATCGAGGCCGTGGAGGCTTGGCGCGACTTGCCAGAACCACACCTGCCAGGCCGGTTGGACTCCCAGTTCCCAAAAACACTTCCGGAATGAGGATGTGTTCCCCCCCAAAAACAGCCGTGGCGAAATCCCAATCCGGACAACCACCCCCAACTGGACAGGTATTGAATAAATGCAACGCGGGCCATGCAGGGCCCAGGTTTTCAGCCCGCCGAGGAACACCCCGCGCCCAAAGGGTTTGACTTGCAAACCACTGTTGATTGGCCTCTAAAATTGCAACCTAAACCATTGCGGTACCAAACATTGTGGCGAATGAGCGCTAACTGTTCCCGGCCAACTGTTCTCAGTCGAATGCGGTTGAGGGAATAGGAATTGGACTAGGTGGAGATTTTTCCCCCTACCGTTGGCCCATCCGGCAGGTGTGGATCAACCGGCGCGGCATACGGCAAATCTTGACTATTTTGCGCAGGCCACCGTCAGGCGCCGTGGTGGAATCGGTTCCCAGACCGGTAGGATAAATCTTGGGGTTCGTCAGGTGTCCGGAATGCCAAGATGACCCCCTGCTACCCGAGGGAGCCCGCCGACTGATGGACAGCGACCGTCCGGTACCTATGGCTTCCTTCTCCACCGCATCCTCCCTGCCGCACACCCACCCCAACGGCGGACTGACTCGGGAAGATCTGTACCTATTCAACGAAGGTCGGCAGTTCCGCCTGCACCGGCACTTGGGGGCGCATCCTGGCTTTGTGGGCGGGGTGCCCGGCACACGGTTCGCCGTCTGGGCCCCGCATGCCCGGTCGGTCTCGGTCATCGGGGATTTCAACCACTGGAACCGGGGTGCCCACCCGCTGATGTCGCTGGGCGAATCGGGCGTGTGGGCCGGCTTCGTGGCCGGGGTGGGCAACGGGGCCAACTACAAATACCACCTCGTCTCCCACAACGCGGGCTACGCGGTGGACAAGGCCGATCCGGTCTCCTTCCGCATGGAATGCCCGCCCCGCACGGCCAGCGTGGTCTGGGATCTGGAATATGGGTGGGGCGATGGCTCCTGGATGGCCGCGCGAGGCGAGCGCCAGCGACTGGATTCCCCTTGGAGCATCTACGAGGTGCACCTGGGCGGTTGGATGCGCTCGCCGGATGACCCCGGCCATGTGCTGGGCTACCGCGAATTGGCGCCCCGGCTGGTGAATCATGTCCGCAAGATGGGTTTCACCCATGTAGAGTTGCTGCCGGTGATGGAACACCCGTTCTACGGGTCGTGGGGGTACCAGGTGACGGGTTTCTTCGCCCCGTCCAGCCGCCACGGTTCCCCGCAGGACCTGATGTTCCTCATCGACTCGCTGCATCAGGCGGGCATCGGCGTCATCCTCGACTGGGTGCCCAGCCATTTCCCGTCCGACGAGCACGGCTTGGCCTATTTCGACGGCACCCACCTGTACGAGCACGCAGACCCCCGCCAGGGCCACCACCCGGATTGGAACTCCTGCATCTTCAATTATGGCCGCCACGAGGTGCGCAGCTTCCTGATCTCCAGCGCCCTGTTCTGGTTGGAGGTGTTCCACATCGACGCGTTGCGGGTCGACGCCGTCGCCAGCATGCTCTACCTCGACTACTCGCGTCGCGAGGGGGAATGGATCCCCAACCGCCACGGGGGCCGCGAGAACCTGGAGGCGATCGACTTCCTGCGCCAGCTCAACGAGCAGGTCTACCTCTCCTATCCAGATGTGCAGACAATCGCCGAGGAATCCACCGCGTGGCCGAAAGTCAGCCGCCCGGTGTCAGATGGCGGCCTCGGCTTCGGCCTCAAGTGGGACATGGGCTGGATGCACGACACGCTCAGCCATTTCGGGCGCGACCCGATCCACCGCCGTTGGCACCACCGCGAGTTGACCTTCCGCGGCCTCTACCAACACTCGGAGAACTTCGTGCTGCCCCTGTCCCACGACGAGGTGGTGCACATGAAGGGGTCGCTCCTGGGAAAGATGAACGGCGACGACTGGCGCAAGTTCGCCCAGTTGCGACTGCTGTTTGGCTACCAGTTCGGCCAGGCGGGCAAGAAACTGGTCTTCATGGGCGGGGAATGGGGCCAACGGGCCGAGTGGAAGCACGAGACCAGCCTCGACTGGCACGAACTGGAAGATCCCCGCCACGCCGGGGTCATGGAATGGGTCTCCCGCCTCGCGAACTTTATGCGTCAGGAACCTGCCCTGCATGAGGGTGATTGCGAGCCCTGGGGTACCTGGTGGATAGAGCCGGATGATGCTGACAACGGGGTGCTGGTCTTCGCCCGCCGCGACCGGGCAGACAGTTCGGTGGTGGTGTGCGCCTGCAACTTCACCCCGGTGGCCCGGCCCGGATGGCGGGTGGGCCTGCCGTGGGCCGGCACCTGGGCCGAGCGGCTGAATTCCGATGCCGTCGAATTCGGCGGCACCGGAATGGACAACGCTGGGGGCGTGACGGCCGAACCCATGCCCTGGCAGGGCCAGGCGGCAAGCGCCGAAGTGAACATTCCCCCGCTGGGTGTGGTGTTCCTCCATGCCCTGAACCCGGCGGGGCCCATCCAGGCGAGGTGACTTGACAATGCGCGTGCTGTTGGTGGCCTCCGAGGTCGCCGGATTCGCGAAGACGGGTGGTCTGGCGGATGTGGCCGGTGCCCTGCCGCGCGCCCTCGCGCGGTTGGGTGTCGACTGCCAGGTGGTGATGCCCCTGTTCGACAGTTGCCTCCGCACCGGACGGTGCGAGCCCACCAACCTGCGCTGCAGGGTTCCGGTCGGCCCCGGCGAAGGGGTGGAGGTGGAGTTCTGGCGGTCCACGCTGCCAGGCTCCGCCGTTCCCGTTTGGTTCGTCAGCTCGGGCGAGATGTTCAACCGCGATCAGCCGGAATACGGCCGCGGACTCTACCAGTTCGCCGGCACCGACGGCTCGCGTCGCGACTACCCGGACAATGGGGCGCGCTTCGCGCTGTTCGCCCGCGCCGCCCTCGAACTGCCCCGCATGCTCGACTGGTGGCCCGACACCATCCATGCCAACGATTGGCAGACCGGCCTGCTCCCCGTTTACCTGCGCGAACACCTCGACAACCACCCCGACCCAGGCGTCGCCGAGCGGGCCCGCAGGGTTTCCACGCTGTTCACCATCCACAACATCGCCTACCAGGGGGCTTTCCCGCCATCCATGATGGAGTGGGTCCGGCTTGACTGGCGGCTTTACAACCCCCTCCAGCTCGAGTTTTACCACCAGCTCAACTTCCTGAAGGCCGGCCTGGTCTTCGCCGACCAGGTCTCCACCGTCAGCCCCACTTACGCCCGCGAGATCCAAACTCCCTGGTTCGGTTGCGGCATGCAGGGGGTGTTGGTGGAGCGGGCCGAACGGCTTTCCGGCATCGTCAACGGCGTGGATTACGACGAGTGGAACCCGGCCGTGGACCGCCACTTGCCGGCGCGCTACGACGAGACTTCGTTCGAGACCCACAAGCCTGAGTGCAAGCGGATGCTCCAGACCCGGCTGGGCCTCCCGGCCCTGCCCGAGCGGCCCGTTCTTGGCATGATCGCCAGGCTCGTGGAGCAGAAGGGGTTTGACATCCTGCGCCCGGCGGCCCAGGCCTTCCTGACCAACGGCGCGCAACTGGTGGTGCTGGGTGAGGGAGACAGCCGCCACCGGCAGATGCTGCGAGGCCTGGCCGACCAGTACCCCAATCAGGTGGGTGTCTATCTGGGTTTCGACGAGAAACTGGCACACCTGATCGAGGCCGGTTGCGACGCCTACCTCATGCCCAGCCAGTACGAACCCTCGGGGCTGAACCAGCTCTACTCCCTCAAATACGGCACGCCTCCCATCGTCCGCGGAACCGGCGGATTGGCGGACACCGTCACCGACACCAACGATGCCACCCTGGCCGATGGCACCGCCACCGGTTTCGTCTTCCAGGACTACACCCCCGAGGCGCTGCGCGACTGCGGTCTGCGCGCCCTGCACCTCTGGAGCCAGCGCCACGAAAAGTGGAACTCCGTGGTGCGCAACGGCATGCGGCAGGACTGGTCCTGGTCCCGCAGCGCCGGCAGCTATCTGGCCCTGTACGAGAAAATGCGCCGGCCGGGCTGAATCTCGTTTCCCAAAGGCCCTTTCCGACGGTCAAGCCGTTGCTCTTCTGGTATACTTCGGGCGATTCATTTCCACTGACCCGCCCGGGACTTACCCATGCTGCTGTGGCTGTTGCTCTGCCTCCCTTCCGACCCCAACCCGGTCGCCGCCGCCAAAGGTACCCTGCTCGACCGCTACCTGATGGCGCCCGACGCCAGTTACAAGTGGTCCAAGGAAAAGGTGGAGGGAAACTTCCTCACCGGCACCACCCACCACCTGAAGCTGACCAGCCAAACCTGGCAAGGGCACCGCTGGGACCATGACCTCTTGTTGTTCGTGCCCCCCGGCGCCAAACCGGGCAAGACGGTGGTGCTGCTCAACACCGGCGGCAACCCATCCGGCGGCAACCGCCTGCTGGGCCTCACCATCGCCACGCGCCTGAAGGCCCCGGTGGCGGTGCTGTTCCAGATCCCCAACCAACCACTCTACAACCGTACCGAGGATGCCCTGATAGCCGAGACCTTCGTCCGGTACCTGGAATCGGATGGCAAGGATGTCTCCTGGCCGCTGCTATTCCCCATGGCCAAGGCGTGCGTCCGCGCCATGGATACCCTGCAGGCGTACACGAAGGAGGCCTGGAAAGAGGACGCGGCGGAAAAGTTCGTGCTCACCGGCGCCAGCAAGCGCGGCTGGACCACCTGGCTGGCCTCCGCGTTCGACCGCCGGATCGTCGCCTTCGCGCCCCTGGTCATCGACACCCTGAACATGCAGGACCAGATGAAGCACCAGTTCGAGGCCTTCGGCAAACCCAGCGATCAGATCAAGGACTATGTCGAGCGCAAACTGGTTCCCCTGCCCCCCGGCGACACGGCCAAAAACCTCTGGCTGGGGGTCGATCCCTTCAGCTACCGCGAGCGATTCCAGCAACCCAAGCTCATCGTCAACGGCGCCAACGATCCGTACTGGACAGCCGACGCGCTGAACCTGTACTGGGACAAGATCCCAGGCCCCAAGCATGTGCTGATCGTGCCCAACGCCGGACACGACCTCCGCGAGAAAAATGCCGATGGCACCAAGACCATTGACAGGGCGCTGGCAACCCTCACCGTCTTCAGCCGGCGGGCTGCCGCCGGCAATGGCATGCCCCGACTGGAATGGAAACACACAGGCGAGGCAACCGACGCCAGGCTGACGGTGAAGGCCGAGCCGGCGCCTTCCAAGGTCACCCTTTGGCAAGTGAGCGCCCCCCGCCAGGATTTCCGCAAGTCGGAATGGAAGCCAACCAACCTCCAGGTGACCGGGGGCAAGGCCGAGGCCAGTGTCGCCCGCCCCGAATCCGGCGCGCTGGCCTTCTACGCGCTCTGCGAGTTCAACGATGACATCGAACCCTACTGCCTGGCCACCCAGGTGCGGGTGCTGGAAGCGGGCAAGTGACACTGGACGGTCACGCGACTTTTCAGCAGGCGGGCCGGATTCGGCCCGCCTGCTTTTTCATCCGCTAAAATCTTGTCATCCCTGACAGGCCATTAGTCGAAACAACCGCCACCAACCCATGGAATCACCATGGCCGACACACCGGCACAAGAGACCGTAGACACCATCGCCGCGCTGACCACCGAGGGGCGCAACTCTGCCTCCACAGGGCTCGATCAGCTCGACGCCGCCGGCATCGCCCGGTTGATGAACAGCCAGGATGACTCCATCGCCGGCCAAGTGGCGGGTCAGATCCCCGCCATCGCCCGTCTGATGGACGCCATGGTGGATCGCTTGCGCAAGGGCGGCCGGGTGTTTTTCACCGGAGCGGGCACCAGTGGTCGTTTGGGCGTGCTGGATGCCGCGGAGTGTGTGCCCACCTTCCAGTCCCCTCCCGGTCAGATTTCCGGCCTTATCGCCGGCGGCATGGGGGCCATGTTCCGCGCGGTGGAAGGAGCCGAGGATTCGCCCGACCTGGCCGCCGCCGACTTGCGCGCCCTGGGGCTCGACAGTCGCGATTGCGTCATCGGCATCGCAGCATCCGGGCGAACCCCTTATGTGCTGGGCAGCCTGCGGGAGGCGGGGCAAACCGGCGCCCTCACAGGCGCCATCGCCTGCGTGCCCGGCAGCCGCATCGGCCAACTGGCTCAGCATGTCATCGAGGTGGTCACCGGGCCCGAGGTGCTGATGGGGTCCACCCGTCTGCGCGCCGGCACCGCCACCAAGCTGGTGCTCAACACCCTGACAACCGGCGCGATGATCCTGCTGGGCAAGACCATGGGCGACCTGATGGTCGATCTTCGGGCTAGCAATGAAAAGCTGCGGTTACGATCCATCCGCATTGTCGCCATGGCCACAGGCACCGATTCCGCCACAGCCGCCAGCGCGCTGGCTCGTTCTGGTGGCGAGGTTAAAACAGCCATTGTTTGCCTGAAAAGAGACATCCCTCCCCCGACCGCCCGCGCCTGCCTCCGGGCCGCCGGTGGACGGGTCAGCGAGGCCCTTCGGGCTGCACCAGACGCCACACCCACCGTCGCTCCAGGCGCGGTTGCCGGCATAGATGGCGGCGGCACCTCGCTGAAAGTGCGGTTGGCGGTTCGTGACGGAGGTGGCTGGCGCGACCTGCCGTTGAGCCTCGGCCCCCCCGCCTTGCCCGCCACCCACGCCCCGGACGGAGTCGCCTTCGAATGGCGCCGCCGCCTGTTGGGACTTTTGGCCGATGCGGGTCTACCCCCAGATTCACTTGGCGCGATCGTCGCGGGCACCTCCGGCGCAGGGGATGACCGGGTGCGGGTCGATCTGGCAGATCAATTGGCCCGCTGGTTCCCCACCGCCCGGGTCCAAATAGTGACTGATATTCAGTTGCTGGCCCGTGCTGCCGGCGATCCAAACGCCCTTTGTCTGATTGCTGGCACCGGGTCGATTGCCTGGTGGGAACCGCATCCCGGCGTGGTGCACCGGGCCGGCGGGTACGGTCCCGGCGTGGGAGATGAGGGGGGTGGTCTCTGGCTGTCCGAGGAAGCTATCCGCGCCGTATGCATGGCCGAGGATGGTCGGGGGCCCGATACCACGCTCCGTGACGCCCTTTTGGCGGAAACCGGTCAGGCCGACGGCCGCGGCCTGGCCGCATGGCACCAGAGGGCTGGCCGTGGCGCCGCCCGCCTGGCCGCCATCCTGCTCAGGCAGGCCACGGCCGGCGACATGGTGGCCCAATCGCTGAGGGCCAAGGCCATCTATCACTTGCGCGCCCTGGTGCAAACCGTCCTTCGCAAGGACTTCGGTTCACCCCCCAAAACATTGGTCGCGGGCGGCGGCCTCTTCAATGATGAGGATTTCTGGCAAGCCTTCACCCAGTCATTCCACACCGGGGGCCAAGACCTTCCCGTCTGGACCAGGTTGCCCCAACCGGTGGACGGGGCCCTTCAATCCGCCCGCGATTTGCTGGAAAAACAGTCCCGAACCACCGCCTGAGCCGCGTCGGATTCCATTTGTTGAAATCCGGACCCTGATCTATCATGGAATTTCCTTCCGTCGGCCCTTTTTCCGGGCCCGCCCGATGTTTTGGCATCGCAAGGGATGCTCCATGGCACGCTCTGAAAACACCACAGGACCGTCCCTGGACCGCCGGGCCTTTGTCGGCGGAATGGCCGCCTGTGGCTTGGCAGGCTTCACGCGCGAATTGTCGGCAGGAAACGCTCAGCAGGCTACAGCCTGCATCTGGATCAATCTCGTCGGAGGCCCGTCCCAACTCGACACATGGGACCCCAAGCCGGATGCCCCCTCCGAGGTGCGAGGCCCCTTCGCCTCCATTCCCACCTCCATCCCGGGCATTCGGGTGAGCGAGTTGTTCCCACGGCTGGCCGACAGGCTCCATCAAGTCTCCCTGTTGCGCGGTATGCATCACCACAACTTGCCCACCCACGAGTCGGGCTGGCGCGAACTGCAGACAGGCGAATGCCACCCTTCCACTGTCAAACCCTCGCTGGGGGCTCATCTGGCCACCCGTGTCCTGAATGGCCAGCCCGGCTGGGTGGTTGTGCCCGGCCCCATGCAAACCGACGGGCTCTGCCTGGTGGATGACGGACAATCACCGGGCCCCTTGGGCTTGGCCCACGGCCCGGCGGAAGACCCGCTCGCCACCCAAGACCTCCGCCAGCTTTTTGCCCGCGCCGCCCTCCGGGTGGAAGCGGGTGCCCGGTTCGTGACTGTCAACACCGCGCCGACGGTTTTCCACAGGCGCACCTGGGACTGCCATGCCGACGGCGGCTCCCTGCCCACCACCGCCGGGCAGACCCGCGACCTGGGCATGGAACTCGACGAGGCGCTCGACCTGATGCTGCGGCGTCTGGATCAAAACGGCTTGCTGCAAAGCACGCTGGTCGTGGCCACAGGCGAGATGGGCCGCACCCCGCACCTGAACCGGCGCGGCGGGCGTGACCACTGGTCCCGCGCCTGGACGGCCCTGGTGGCCGGGGCCGGCACCCCCGGCGGAGCAATTCTCGGCAAAACTGATCCGCTGGGTGGCGAACCTGTCGACGGCGCCCTGCCCGCCGCCGGCCTGCACCATCTGGTCGCCACGCGGCTCGGCATCGCCTGAAGGCCTTTTCCGGTTTCACGAGTCTTGGTTCAAGCGCGCCGCCTCGGCGTCTGGAGAAAAAAGCGATGTCTGAACTGCCCGAGATGTCCGCCAACGCCGACGACTACATCTTCGACGCCACCGAGGAAAACTTCGAGGCCCGGGTGGTGATGTCCCCCATCCCGGTGGTGATCGACTTCTGGGCCTCCTGGTGCCAGCCCTGCAAGATGCTCAAGCCGCTCCTTGAGAAGCTGATCGCCCAGCGCGGCGGCAAGATCGCCCTGGCGCGAGTGGATGTGGACAAGCAACAGCGCATCGCCATGGCCTTTGGCATCAACTCCATCCCGGATGTGGTCGCCTTCTCCGAGGGGCGCCCGGTGGACCGCTTCACGGGGCTCCTGCCCGAGAAGGAACTTGGCGAATTCCTCGACCGCCTGCTACCCACCGAGGCGCAAAACCTGGTCCAGCAGGCCCGTGGTTTCGAGGATGCAGGCGATGTGGAAACCGCTGAAAACCTCTACCGCCAGGCCCTGGAGGGCGAGGAATTCCTCGATGAGGCGCGCGTGGGCCTGGCCCGCCTGCTGCTGGCCAAGGGTGAACACGCCGAGGTGACCAAGCTGCTGGAGATGGTGAACTGCGGTGGCGAGATCGGCGATGAGGCGCTGGCCCTGAAGGCCTGCTCCTGGTTCGCCGACCGGCCCGGCATCAGCACCAACCTCCAGGAATGCGCCGACCGGGCCGCCGACGCCCAGGGCAAGGAGAAGGCCAGGGCTCTCTACGAGCTGGGCTGCTGCCAGGCCATGCGCGGCGACTATCCCTCCGCCCTGGAGTGCCTCGTCACCGCCGGCGAGGAGGACTCCGTCCTGCTCAACGGCCCGGTGAAAGAGGCGATGATCCAGTGCTTCCACGCCTTGGGCGACACGCATCCCGTCACCACCGAATACCGCAATCGCCTGATGATGCTGCTCTGCTGACACACGGTGCCGGGCGGATGCCACGCCGCCCTGCGGATCCCACCCCACCCTCCCGGGGATTAGGTCATGCTCGCCCTGCTTTGTGCCCTGTCGCTGCTCCCCTCCCAACCGGCCGCGCCTTCCGGGCGCCCAGGCTCCCTCTTCGGGCGGGACAACCTGGTGGCCTGGTGCGTTGTCCCGTTCGACGCCAGGAAGCGCACCCCTCCCGAACGGGTGGTAATGCTCCAGGCAGCCGGAGTCCGCAAACTTGCCTGGGACTGGCGCGACGAGCATCTGGCCCGCATGGACGAGGAATTCGGCCTGCTGCGCAAGTCGAACATCGAACTCTCCGCTGTCTGGTTCCCCGCCGCCCTGCCCGGCCCCGGCGAAAAAATCCTGCAAGCCGCGGCAAAACACCGCCATACCCCGCAACTGTGGGTGAGTCTGGGCGACCCTGCCCCCGGCAAGGACCAGGCGGCCAAGGTGCGGGCTGCCGCCGCTGTCTTGGCCCCCATAGCCATCGCCGGCAATAAACAGGGCTGCAAGCTGGCTCTCTACAACCACGGTGGCTGGTTCGGCGAGCCGGAAAACCAGGTGCAGGTACTTTCCGCCCTCAAACAATCCACGGGTATTGATGCGGGTATCGTCTACAACCTGCACCACGGGCACGATCATCTGGCCCGCCTCGCCCCCATGCTGAAGGCCATCCGCCCGCACCTGCTCTGCGTCAACCTCAACGGCATGGACACCGACGGCGACAAGTTCGGCCGCAAGATCCTGCAAATGGGCCAGGGAGCAAGGGATCTGGAATGCCTGCGCGCCATACTCGATTCCGGCTACACCGGCCCCATCGGGGTGCTTGGCCATACCGAGCACGACGCCGAACTCACGCTGCGCGACAACCTCGACGGCCTGGCCTGGCTGAACCGGAAACTGGCCGGCGGCGACGCCGGCCCGGCACCCCGCCCACGCACACCTGTTCCCGCCCGCATCGAACCCAAACCGCCCTCCCCGCCCGGAGATCCAGGTTGGCTTGCCGAAGGAAGGCCTGAGTACCGCGACCCGCCCATCACAGCCGAGGCGCGCGCCAAAATGGGCGATGCCTCCAACTTCCGCATCCTGCTTGCCTCTGACACCAAAAACAGCCCCACCCACTGGGAACTGTTCACCGCCCCGGGCAAGGGAACCCTGTCGGTGTTCATGCCGGGTCGCAAGCCGGACCATCTGCACTCGGACAAGGTGGTTGCCGATGGCGGTGAGCACACCGTCGGGCTCGTGCTCACCGAAAATGAGGTGGAACTTTGGGTGGATGGGGCGCAAGTTGCCAAGGGCCCGGTGAAGGGCGCCGGCCTGAAGTCCCTCGAAGGCAATCTGGGATTGGGCCGGCTGGCCGAAGGCGGTCTCGACACCGGCGGCACCCTGCGATGGGCGCGACTGCGCTCCGGCAGGCACGCACCCCACCAGGCTATCGCGGTGCCCGTTGCCGATGGCTCCACCCTTGGCTTGTGGGATTTCACCAAGCCACCCGCCGGCAACGCTCATCCCGATGGATCCCGCCTGGCCAACCCGGCACGGCGCGTGATCGATCCAAAGCCCCTGGGCAAGCCCCCCATCGGGTTCGATCCCGAGGTGCAAAAAAAACTTTTGGCCCTCAGCCTCGAGAAAGGGAATGCCGAGCGGGGCGCCGCCCTCTTCAGCTCGGCCAAGCAGGCCTGCCTCAGTTGCCACAAGGTGGGCGAGGCGGGCGGCAAGGTGGGCCCCGAACTCACCCTATTGGCCACCTGCCAGCCTCCTGAATCCATCGTGGAGGCGGTGCTTTGGCCAAACCGCACGGTCCGTCCCGAATACAGGGCCTGGAAGGTGGCCACCGCGGAGGGAAAGGTCCTTCAGGGCTATCTCGAGGCCGGGGCACCGGGCAAAACCCGACTGCGTGATTCGGCCACCGGAAAGATTGTGGAAATCGCCGATTCCGAAATCGAGGAGAAAAAGGAAATCGGCTCGCTGATGCCGGGCGGTGTCATCGAATCGCTCGGCGACCAGGACCGCGCCGACCTGGTCCGCTTCCTCCTCGACTTGGGCAAGGATCCTTCAGCCGCCAGGCTGGTCGCCGAGCACGCCTCGTTTTCCCACAAGGCCGAAGCCTTCCCGTTCGGCCGCGAACCCATCGACACGCAGTCCAGCCCCTTATGGAATGCCTTCCCCAACCGCGAGCGCCTGTACGACTTCTATTCGAAGGAGGCCCGCCACTTCGCCGGCCAGTCAAAGCGTCCGGTGGTGGTCCAGGCTTTTCCCGGTTTGGATCAGGGCAAACACGGCCACTGGGGCAACCAGAACGAAGACACCTGGAAAAGCGCCGAATGGACCAAGGCCGACCTGGGCCGGGTGCTCGCGGGCGTGTTCCGTTCTCCCCGTCCCCGCCCGGAGGGCACCTGGGTGCCGGCTATCCGTGAGGCCTCCCTGCTCGCCTTCCGGTCCGCCATCGGCGCAAAGACCAATCCCCGCGACCTGGCAGGGGCGCTGTCCGAATCAGGTCGGCGCCGCGCCCAGCAACAGGTGCAGGTTCCCCCGGGCGATCTCGAGGTGATCCGCGGCGTCTGCGTGCGCCTGGGCGAAAAGGGTGAACTGGCCGCCTGCTTCAACCCGGAGACCCTCGCGTACGAGGCGGTCTGGAAGGGCGGCTTCCTCACCCTGGGCACCATCCGCCACGGGTTCATGGACGGGCTGAAACCCGCTGGCCCCATGCTGCCTTTGCAGCCAAACGCCGGGCCGGTGGCCAGGTTGGATCCATCCGGCTCCCGCTACCTCGGCTATTACCGCCACGGCGACCGGATCGTCTTCCATTACATCCTCAACGGGGTGGAATATCTTGATTCCCCGTGGGCCGAGGACGGCGCATTCCGTCGCGAGGTGGCACCGCGCGCCTCCAGCCCGCTGGAACCCCTCACCCGGGGCGGTGGCAAGCCGCGCTGGCCCGAAAGGCTGGAGCGTGCCATCCTGCAGGGGACCGGCACCCCCTACGCCATCGACACCTTCGAGACCCCGCACAAGAATCCGTGGAACTCGCCTTTCTTCCCCGGCGATGTCGCCCACCTGCCCGGCGGTTCCTCGCTCGTCTGCACCATGCAGGGCGATGTCTGGCGCATGGACAACGTCACCCGCGTCACGGGAACGGTCACCTGGCGCAAGGTCGCCAGCGGCCTGCACCAGGCTTTGGGCATGGTGGTGCACGAGGGTGTCCCCTATGTGTTGGGCCGCGACCAGATCACCCGCCTCGACGACCTCGACGGCGACGGCGAGTACGATCACCACGCCTGCCACTCCATGGCCTTCAAACCCTCCGCCGGCGGCCATGATTTCATCTGCGGCCTGGAACGCGCCCCGGATGGCTCCTTCCTTCTGGCCTCCTCCAACCAGGGGGTGGTTCGCGTGTCGCCCGACGGCCAGTCGGCCGAGGTTCTGGCCACCGGCTTCCGCAATCCCGACGGCATCGGCCTGGCCCCGGACGGCCGTGTCACCATCCCCTGCTCCGAGGGGGAATGGACCCCCTCCAGCATGATTTGCGAGATCAAAAAAGGCGGATTTTACGGCTATACCGGCCCCAAAAAAGGCGCCACGCCCGACTTGCCACTGGTCTACCTGCCCCGCGGGCTCGACAACTCTGCCGGAGGTCAGGTGGCCGTCCCGGACGACCGTTGGGGCCCTCTGGCCGGGCGGATGATCCACTTCTCCTTCGGCGCCTGCACACACCACCTGCTGCTGCGCGACGAGATCGACGGCCAGGCCCAGGGCGCCCTGGTGCCTCTGCCCGGGGAGTTCCGCAGCGGCGCCCATCGCGGCCGCTTCCACCCCGCCGACGGCCAACTCTATGTGGCCGGCATGCAGGGCTGGGGCAGCTACGCGGTGGATGATGGCTGCCTGCAACGGGTGCGCCACACCGGCGCCCCCGTCCAGCTCCCCCTCGAATACAAGGCCCACGCCAACGGCGTGATGCTGCGTTTCAGCTTGCCGGTGGATCGCGAGTTGCTGTCCCTGCCCCAAAGCTCACTCGCTCTGGCTTGGAACTACCGCTACGGCCCGGCTTACGGCTCCCCCGAATTCTCCAGCCGGCACTTCGGCCTCAAGGGGCATGACATCCTTGCCATCCGCCGGGTGCATGTGCTGGGCGATGGCCGCACGGTCTTCGTGGAAATTCCCGACCTGCAACCGGTCAACACCTTGCACCTGCACCTGCGCGTCTCGCCCGCCTGCCCGGTAGACCTGTTCGCCACCGTGCACAAGCTCGCGCCAGATTTCACGCTGCTTGCCGATTACCAGGCCCGATCCAAGGTCCTCCAGCCGCACCCCATCCTTGCCGATTTGGCGCTTGCTGGCAAAACGGTCCCCAACCGCTGGCGCCACCCCTTGCCCGGAGCCAAGCCCCTCGAGGTGAAGGCCGGCCCCAACCTCAGCTTTGTTCCCGGTGAAATGCGCTCCAAGGCCGGCGAGAACCTCGCCATCACCTTCACCAACCCCGATGTGGTCCCCCATAACTGGGCGCTCATTACCCCGGGATCCCTGCCGAAAGTGGGCGACCTGGCCAACCGGCTGATCTCCGACCCCGATGCCGCCGCCCGGCACTATATCCCGGATAGCCCCGAGGTGATCGCCCACTCCGATGTCGTCTCCCCGGGTGAAAAATTCACCATCTACATCAAGTCTCCCCCCAAGGGGCGCTACCCCTTTGTCTGCACCTTCCCCGGCCACTGGATGGTCATGAATGGGGTGCTGGTGGTCGAATGACCTGAAAAACCGACCTGAAAGCCTCCAGGTTCCTAAAATGACCCGTGGCGAGTCACTTGTCGCACGGGATTTGGAAATGGTTGAAAAATCACGGGCCCATTCACTGCCTGGCGGAGTCCAGACGGCAGGATCGGTCCTTCAGGCAACCGATAGCCCCGAGTTGGTGGAACACGCGATCCGCCGGGGCGAGGGCTTGCTCACCTCCAGGGGCGCCCTGACCGTGCGCACCGGCCCCTACACCGGTCGCCAACCCAAGGACCGTTTCGTGGTGGCCGACCCCGCCATCGCCGACACCATCGATTGGGGCGCGGTGAACCAGCCGGTGGATCCGGCCCAATTCGAGTCCCTTTGGCAAAAGGGCCTGGCACATCTCGCCGCCCAGCCTGAATTGTTCGACTTGCGCGCCCACGCCGGCGCCGACCCCGCCCATTCCGTCAATGTCCGGGTGATCACCGACCAGGCATGGCAGGCCTTGTTCAGCCGCTGCCTCTTCAGGCAGGGCGCGCTGCCCGGCAGACCCGAGGTGACTATCCTGGCCGCCGGCACCTGCCCGGCCACGCCGGCCGCCGGCGGCGCCCGCAGCGAGGTCTTCGTCGGGCTCGATCTCGCCGCCCGGCGCGTGCTCATCCTCGGCACCCGCTACGCGGGCGAGATCAAGAAATCGATCTTCAGCTTCCTGAACTGGTGGCTCCCCTCCCAGGATGTGCTGCCCATGCACTGCTCCGCCACCGTGGGGGCGGCCGGCGACACCGCGCTCTATTTCGGCCTGTCCGGCACCGGCAAAACCACCCTGTCCGCCGATCCGCGCCGCAAGCTCATCGGCGACGACGAGCACGGCTGGTCCCCCTCCGGTGTCTTCAATTTCGAGGGCGGCTGCTACGCCAAGACCATCAACCTGCGCCCCGAGTCCGAGCCCGAGATCCATCAGGCCCTGGGTTTCGGCAGCCTGCTGGAAAATGTGCCGCTTTTGCCGGACTCACGCGAGCCCGATTTCTCCAACACCGCCTGGACCGAGAACACCCGCGGCGCCTACCCCCTCTCCCACATCCCCGGCCGCGTGCCCGATAGCGTGGGCGGGCACCCCGCGCATGTCATCTTCCTCACCTGCGACGCGTTCGGCGTCTTGCCGCCCGTCGCCGCCCTGTCCCCCGACGAGGCCCTGCACCATTTTCTGCTGGGCTACACCGCCAAGGTGGCCGGCACCGAAAAGGGTGTCTCAGAGCCAACCGCCACCTTCAGCGCCTGCTTCGGCGCCCCCTTCATGCCTCGCGATCCGTCCACCTACGCCGCCATGCTGCGCGACAGGCTACGGCGCCACGGGTCCCGGGTCTGGCTGGTCAACACCGGCTGGGCCGGCGGCCCTGCCACGGGTCCCGGCGCCGGTTCCCGCATGCCACTCGCCTTCACCCGCGGCATCGTCGACGCCATACTGGCGGACAAGCTGAACAACGCCCCACTCCGGCCCAACCCGATGTTCCGCCTCTCCACGCTGATCGAGGCCCCCGGCTCAGGAATCGAGGCGCTTAAACTCGACCCCCGACGCCTTTGGGCCGACCCCGAGGCCTACGACCGGGCCGCGGCAGACCTGGCGGAACGCTTCCGCAAGGCCTCGCCAGAAAAAATACCCGCCTGATCACATTCTGGATGCCCGACCATGAAAGTTCCTGATTTGCCCGTCCTAAAACGCCTCGTGGAATCCCAGGTGGTCGGTTCCCACGAGATGGAGCAGGCCTTCGCCCGCGTGGAATCCTCCGTGTGGCAGGGCAGCCAGGAGTCGGCGCTGGAGATCCTCGCCAAGGCGGGGGAGCTCACCGCCTTCCAGGTCTCCCGCATTCTCGACGGCAAGCTCGACGAGCTGATCCTCGGCAACTACATCGTCCTGTCCAAGCTGGGCTCCGGCGGCATGGGCTCGGTCTTCAAGGCGCGTCACAAGCGGATGAAGCGTGTGGTGGCCCTGAAGATGCTCAACAAGGAGATGCTGGAGAACTCCGCCGGCCTGCAGCGCTTCCAGCGCGAGGTGGAATCGATCGCGCGCCTGTCGCACCCGGGCGTGGTGGGCGCCTTCGACGCGGACGAGGGCCCCTTGGGCTTCTATCTCGTCATGGAGTTCGTCGAGGGGGACGACCTGCTGAACCTCGTGACCAAGGGTGGCCCCTTCAAGGTGCCCCGCGCCGTGGAGGTCATGATCCAGGCGGCCAAGGCGATGGCCTATGTCCATGCCCAGGGCATGGTGCACCGCGACATCAAGCCGGCCAACTTCCTGGTGGATGGCGCCGGTCGGGTCAAGGTGGCCGACCTCGGCTTGGTGCGGTTGGAAACCGGCGACTCCTCAAGCGCCGGCACCGACGATAGCGAGGGAATCACCCAGGCCTGCACCATCGCCGGCACGCTCGAATACATGGCCCCCGAGCAGGCCATGGACACCAAGAGCGCCGACGCCAGGGCCGATATCTACAGCCTTGGCTGCACCCTCTGGTATTTGCTGACCGGCAAGGTGGTCTACCCGGCCGACACCCAGATGAAAAAGGTGCTGGCCCACCAGAACGAGCCGATCCCCTCGCTCAAAAAAGCCCGCCCCGACACCCCGCCCATCCTCGACGCCGTCTTCAAGAAAATGGTCGCCAAATCCACGGTGGACCGCTACCAGACCATGGACGAGGTGACGGCCGATTTGGAGAAGGTCGCCAAATCCCTGGGCAACCCGGTCGATCCACCCGAACTGGCTGCCCGTGCCGATGAGTCCACCCAGATCGTCGACAAGGCCGAGGTCCTCAAGGCACCCGCTCCTTCCACCAAACCGGTTGAATCCACCCTGATCATCACCCAGTCCGACACCATGGAGCGTCCGGTTACCGTTGGCCTCTTGGTCGAACCCAGCCGCACGCAGGGGATGATGATCGCCAAACAATTGGAGCAAGCCGGCCTGGCCACGGTCCACCGGGCCGCCAGCGCCGGCAGCGCCCTCGAAGCCCTCCGTGATCATCCCATCGGGCTGGTGGTTTCCACCTACCTGCTGCCGGACATGACAGGTCTCGACATGCTGGCCAGACTCCGGTCCGAAACTGAATTCAGGCCCATCCCCTTCCTGCTGGTCAGTTCACTCGACGAGAACCTGCAATTGCCGGCCGACCCCGCCCTGTCCGTCCTGCACAAGCCCTTCACCCCCGAGCAACTCACCGCGGCGGTTCAAGCGCTTCAGGCCAGGGCCGGCGGACCGCGCAAAAACCCAGCCACACTCAAGGTCCTTCTGGCCGATGACAGCCCCTCGGCCCGCCGCCGGATGCGCATGGCGCTTCAGGAGCTTGGTTTCACCGATATCACCGAGGCGCACGATGGCAAACAGGCTGCCGGCTTTTCCGATGGCCGCAAATTCGACCTCATCTGCACCGATTTCCAGATGCCCGAGATGACCGGCGGCGAATTCACGGCCCACGCCCGGGGATCCGGACCCAACACCGCCACTCCCATCCTCATGTGCACCAGCGAAACTGACCCGCAACTGCTCGAGCAGGTGCGTAAAGCCGGCGTCACCCGTCTGGTCGGCAAAACAGCCAGCAACCAGGAGCTTTCAGAGGCAATCAAGGTTTTGGCCGGTATCTGATTTCCATTCCAGCTAACCCAAGCGACTCCCAACCGTAGGCGTGTTGATTATTTCTTAAATTTCTGCAATAAATTACTAAATATTCAGCCATATATTATCCTCGAGACTCTGAAAGCCAGACGGCACCCCGGAATCCACCATGCCAAACATTCCTCCGGTTTCCCGACAATCGCATTCGGATCCGTTGGATGACCTCGCTCCCACCAATGGAAACAGCTTCAACGCCCAGTCCCTCTCCCGGGATCTGGTGGCTAGCATCGTAGTCTTCCTGGTGGCCTTGCCCCTATGCCTGGGTGTGGCCCTTGCCTCGGGCGCTCCCCCGCTCTCGGGTCTCATTGCCGGCATCATCGGCGGTGTGGTGGTCGGTTTCCTCAGCGGATCCCATACCAGTGTCAGTGGTCCTGCCGCCGGCCTCACCGCGGTGGTTGCCGCGCAGATCGCCACGCTGGGTTCACTGGATGGCTTCCTGCTGGCGGTCGTGATCGCGGGTTTGATACAGGTCGCCTTGGGTTTGTGCCGCGCCGGATTCATCGCCTCCTTCTTTCCCTCCAGCGTCATCCAGGGCCTGCTGTCCGCTATCGGCCTCATCCTGATCCTGAAACAGTTCCCCCACCTTCTCGGCCATGATCCCGACCCCGAAGGCGAGATGGCCTTCAGCCAACCGGACAGTGAAAACACCTTCACCGAACTGATGCGAATCCTGGGTGATTGGCATGGGGGTGCCGCCGTGATCGGGGTGATATCTCTGTTGGTCCTGGTAGCTTGGGACAAGGTGAAAATCCCTGTCCTTTCCAGGCTGCCCGGGCCATTGGTGGTAGTGGGGTTGGGTATCGCCCTGGCCGATTTGTTTAATAGGCTTGGTGGTCCCTGGTTGATTGGGGAAGACCATCTGGTCAATGTTCCGGTGGTGAAAACCCTGTCATCCCTGCCCGAACTGATGGTCCATCCCGATTTCAGCCGCTTGGCGGAACCAGCCATCTGGGCCGCCGCCGTCACCTTGTCGCTGGTGGCATCCCTGGAGACGCTTCTGAATCTCGAGGCGGTGGACAAGCTCGATCCCCGGCATCGCTTTTCCCCCACGAACAGGGAGCTGATGGCCCAGGGCGCCGGAAACATGCTATCGGGCCTCGTGGGCGGCCTGCCAATCACCTCGGTCATCGTCCGCAGTTCGGTCAACATCAATGCCGGTGCCCAAAGCCGCCTCTCCACCGTGTTACACGGGTTGCTGTTGTTTCTCTGTGTGCTGCTGCTACCCGGCCTGCTCGGTCGCATTCCCGTCTCCTGCCTGGCCGCCATCCTCCTGCTGACCGGCTTCAAGCTGGCCAGCCCGAAGGTTTTCGGCAAGATGTGGCAGGGCGGCAAGGATCGTTTTGTCCCCTTCCTTGTGACGGTCTTCGCCATCCTCTTCACCGATCTGCTGGTGGGCGTCGTCGTTGGCCTCGCGGTGAGCCTCGGCTTCATCCTCGCTAGCAACATGCGCAAGCCACTGCGCTCGCAGGTCGAGCGCCACCACACGGGGGAGATCCGCCGCATCAGCCTGGCCAACCAGGTCAGTTTCCTCAGCCGGGGCGCCCTTGAGCGGGCCCTACAGATGGCCAATACAGGCACACACCTGCTGATCGACGCCAGCGAGACCAACTACATCGATTCCGATGTGCTGGAGTTGATCCGCGAGTTCCGGGATGTCACGGGCCCGGCGCGCGGTGTCACCGTCAGCCTCCGGGGTTTCCGCGACCGTTTCGGCCTGCCCGACTCGATCCAGTTCCAGGAGCATGTCACCCGCGAACTGCAGGAAAAACTCACCTGGAAGGATGTGCTCGACTTGTTCATCGAGGGCAACCGCCGGTTCCATTCCGGACACCGGCTGCCCCGCGACCTGAACCGTCAACTGCAGGCGACCGCCAGCGGGCAACATCCCCTTGCCGTCGTGCTCAGTTGCATGGATTCCCGTAGCCCCGCCGAAATCCTCTTCGATCTCGGTCTGGGTGACATCCTCAGCGTCCGGATCGCGGGCAATGTCACCAGCCCCAAGCTCCTGGGCAGCATCGATTACGCCGTCACGGTCGCCGGTGCGAAACTTGTCGTGGTGTTGGGCCACACCCGCTGCGGCGCGATCGCCGCCGCCATAGAGCGCAATCTCGCCCCGGACCCGGATCGTCTTCCCCCCATCTCCAACAACCTGCTGCCCATCATCTCCGACATCCGCGAGGCAGTTGTCGCCGCCTCCGATTCGTGCAGGACAACCGGCATCCTCACCGACAGCGAGGCCTTCCGGGACGATGTCACCCACCGCAATGTGGTGATCAATGTCAAACGCCTGCTGGAAGACAGCGAGGCCGTCAGTAACCTGGTCCGGCAGGGGCAGCTCGCCGTGGTCGGAGCCGTATACGATGTCAAATCAGGCCGGGTCGAATTCATCAAGGTACCTGGGGGCATCCCCGAAAATGAGGCCGGCCTCTACATTCCAGCCTTCCAGGCCGATTCAGACCGTCAAGCCGTTGTTCCCGGTTAGCCCAGCGGACCGGACAAGGATGGATCACTATGGCAACCATCGGTAAAACCTTTCGGTCCCGATGATAGGTGCGCCCGTTGTTTCCGGCTCAGTAATAGAGCGTGTCGCCCTGTCATTTTCTTGATACATTCTGTTGCGCTGTGAACTGACGAAAGCCTGGCTGAAACTCCATCACCCGGTAACGCATGCTGCCAAAAATCGCAAACGCCCTGCCTTTCACGGTGGCCCTGGTGCTTGCCCTGTGCCACCGTCCGGTCCAAGCCCAGCATTTCCCGATCGCGGACGGTTGGGCGCGGACCAAGGTCAACACCTCGATCTTCCGCCACAACGCGGTCTGCTCCTTCAAGGATCAACAGGTCGCCGCCTTTTACGATCCCTCAGGCAGGGTTATCTTGGCTAGCAGGCGCATCGGCGAAAGGGATTGGCAGATCCGCCCCACCGGTTTCCGCGGGCGCCCGGCGGACGCGCACAACGGCATCAGCATCGCCTTTGATGGCCGGGGAATCCTCCACCTCTCCTGGGATCACCACGCCAGCCCCCTGCGCTATGCCCGCGCCAAGGCCCCCGGCAGCCTCGAAATCTCCAACCTTGAACCCATGGTGGGTCGGCAGGAAAACCGGGTCACCTACCCGGAATTTTACAACCTGCCAAACGGCGACCTGCTGTTCTTTTACCGCGACGGCGCTTCCGGGGCCGGCAACCTGGTGCTCAACCGTCTGGATGCCCGGTCAGGAACCTGGACCCGCGTGCACGACAACCTGATCGATGGGGAAGGCAAACGCAACGCATACTGGCAGGTCGCCACGCATACCGACGGGGCGATCCACCTCTCATGGGTTTGGCGCGAGACCCCGGATGTCGTCACGAACCACGATATCGCCTACGCAAAATCCACAGACGGCGGCCGAACCTGGATGAACACTTCTGGCAAAACCCTGAATCTGCCGATCCGTGAACAAACCGCCGAGCTTGCCGCCCGTGTTCCCCAAAACAGTGAACTGGCCAACCAGACCAGCATGGCGGTGGACCATCGCGGAAATCCGGTCATCGCCAATTTTTGGCGGGATCGTCCCGGGGATGTTCCCCAGTACAGATTGGTCCGTTTTGATGGGAGGGGTTGGATCACCACCCAAGTAGGTGAGCGCCACCTGGATTTTTCGCGCAAGGGCGCGGGCACTAAACGCCCGCCCGTTTCCCGCCCGCTCCTGCTCCTTGACCCCGGCGCCGATAAGACCCGGGCCATCGTCCTGTTCAGGGACGCCGAGCGGGGCCGCAAAATTTCCGCCGCCATCTGCGACGATTTGGATAAACCCCAATGGACCGTCACCGACATCACCCCGGAATCCGTCGGTCAATCCGATCCCCTGGTGGATATCGACCTCTGGCATACCCGAAGGCAACTGCACCTGTTCACGCAGTTTGCAGGCCAGGGCGACGGTGAAACCCAGGAATCCGTGGCGCCACAAAAGGTGTCGATTTACCAGTGGATGCCCCCGGCCAAATAACCCCCGCCCCGACTGTGCCGCTCCCGCCCATCGGCCTACTGGCCACCATCACCTTTCTTTGCGCGGCGATTCGCGACCCCTGGTAATGCCGACATGGCGATGGTGTTGCCATCATTGTCCCCATCCGCGTTCTCCGGTTCCTCGGACAGATTGCCGGCGACCGCGGAAATGGTTCCCTGCACCGCCAGGTTCCGCGTGATCCCGGTCAGGTCGATCTGCCGCGCCCCAAGCGTGGCGTGGGTCGATGGGTCGCAGGTGATCAAAATCACCTGCAAGCCATCGGATGCCGCGGCGTCCAGCATCGCGTGCATCCGTCCCAGACGCCCCGGGTCGGCATTCACGAACGAGTCATCCAGCACGATCGGCAGGCAACCATCATGGTCGGCCGCCAATAGTCCGGCCAGTGCCAGACGGAAGATACCCGCCACCTGCTCCCGGGTCCCGGCGCTCAAATCGGCGAAGGGGTGAAGGCCCCGCTCCGGTCGGTAAAGTGCGAGCCCCCCCAGGCTTTCCCCGGTGCTGGTCACCCGCAATTCGGCCCCGTGCCCGAAGACGATGCGCGCCAGCCGGTTCACCCGCTCCAGCAACGGGCGCAGCACCTCCTGGCCCACCTCGGTGGCGGCGCGCTGGAATTCATCCCGCAGTAACTGGATCCCATCGGCCCGCAATTTCTTGGCCCGGTGGTCGGCCTCCAGCACCCGCAATCGCTGCTCACCGGCCAGCACTTCGGCCCGCGGGTCGTCGCTCGGGAACACGCTCAGCTTGCCGTCCAGAGTCGCCTTCTGGTGGGTGGCCTCCGATAGCTGGGCCGCCAACTGCTCCCGCGAGCGCCTCAATCGCGTCAGCGCCGCCTGCAACTCCTCCGGATTCAAGGCGTCGATCTGGTCCTGGATGGTTTTTGCGATCGCCTGGGAACCCAGATGTTTCGCCTGCGCCTCGCCCAGCGACATCCTGCGCTGCTCGGCATCCCCATGCTCCGCCAAAAGAAGGGAAAGCCCTCCTTCCAATTCCGCCAGCGCGGCCCGATTCCTTTCGAGGGATTCCCCGGCCTTGCCCCATAGCTCACGCAACTGGGTCACACGCCGCGCCAGACTCTGGAATTCCGTGTTCAAGCGGTGATTGGCCGCTTGCGCTTCCCTTTCGGCCTCCTTGCTCGCCTGCAACCAGCCCGCGATTCCCTCCTCCGTTGGAATGACACATTCAGGAGCCAAGGCTGCCAGCCGTTCCTTTTCACCCAGGCGGACAGACTTCAGCCGCCGGGCCTCGGTCAGTTCCTGACCAAGCCGTTCCAGCCCCATCGCCTTCAGTTGCCGCTTGGCCCCTCCCAGCCTGGCTTCCAGATCCACCCTCTGGTCCCGCGCCCGGGATGCGATCGCCAAAGACTCCACCTGGCAACGGGCCAGCCCTTCCGCCAAGGCGGCGCGGGCCCTTTCGACTTCCCGCCTTGTCTTGGCAAGGGTGTCCGCGCCCCCGGGTGTCAGCCGTACCACCACACCGTCGCCCACCGTCAGCTCAGCGCCGGAGGTCACCAGGGTAGTCATGCCTTCGGCGATGGGCGCTCCGTTCAAGGCCACAGGTCGGTCAGCCTTCACCAGTTCCAGTTCCAGCGCCATCGACTTCAGGCCGGCCTCTGCCACCAGCACTTCCTGCTCCAGGCCGTTCAGTCTCGACAGGGCCTTGTCATCCACCGGGGGAAGCGCTGCCAGGTGCCCTTCCAGCTCGGCGATCTCCGCCCCCACCTTCTCCGCATCCGCTTGGGCCGCCTCCAGTCGCGCAAGGGTTTTCTCGTGTTCCAAAAGGTTGGCGCAGGCTTGGGCCAACTCCTGTTGCAACCGGGCGATCTCCTCGGCCTGTGCCGCCTTGCCGGCCTCTTCATGCAGTCCGTTTTCGCGCGTCTCTGCGGTCCGAACCTGCTCTAGCAGGTCCAAAACCTCCTTTTCCGCCGGCTCCATGGCCTGGCGCAGTCCCGCCGCCCGGGTTTGCCGGTCCAAAATCTCCTGGTTTGCCTTCGACAAATGGCCCAACGCCACGGCGGCAGCATCCAATTGACGCTTGGCATCACCCAGTTGGCCCTGCAAGGTGGCCAGGTTATCTGCCTGCTGTTGGGCGCGCTCCCACTCGGGCTCCACCCGTTCCAGTCCCAGCTTCGCCTCTTCCAGCCTTCTTTGGGCATCCACTTTGGCCGTGATGTCCGCCTCCAGGCGATTCAACTCCGCCACGGCGGCCTGCTGCCTCTCCCTGGCTTCCTGCAGGGCGGCCTCGGCCTTCTGCAGATCCGAGTTGGCGCGCACCCTTTGGGTGGCCGTGAAGGTTTGCTCCCACAGGTTTTCCACCTGCGCTTTCACCAGGCTGTCGGTCTCGCTGCGCAGCACGCCAACGGCTCCTTCCCGGGCCAGGCGCTGCTCCAGCCGTTCCTTGGGCAGGCTTTCCCCCAGCGGATCGTCTCCCGCACCCCCCTGCCAAACCCACAGGTGAGCCCAGGCCTTTTCCCTGTTGGCCGCGTTGCTTGGGGCATGGCCGGTCAACTCCCCCAACCGTTTCTCCGCGTCCTCGCCGGAAAGGGTGCTTCCGCCAGGCAGGGTCAATTCCGCCACCGAAGTCTTTCCACCCTTGAACACCTTGCGAAGCTGGTGCCTGCCCCCGTTGGCCTCGAATTCCACCATCACTTCAGGGTGATCACCCGTGGCCGGCTTGGGCCGGATGCCATTCAGAAAGCCATCCCCACCGGTCCGGTGCACCACAAACAGGCAGGTGTGGATCGCTTCGGCCAGCGTGCTTTTGCCCGACTCATTCGGGGCACCCAGCAAGGCCAATCCCGAAGGCGAGTCCAGTTGGAGCAGGCCGCTATCCCGGATGATGCGAAAATTGCGAACGCGCGCTGAGATCAGTTTCATGGATATCTCGTGGGATGTTGAGCGAAGATTTGGTTTGGTGCCTCAGGCCCGGCAGACCAAACCGTGCAGGTCTCGCAGCGCCGAAAGGGCTGTGGCCCCGGCCTCCCCGGTCGAGCCCCGATAACGCTCAAGCAGTCGGCCCGCCACGGTGCGGATCAGCGGGTCGCCGGCACGGCAGGTAAGCGCCTCGATCTCCTCTTCGGTCGGGTTGACGGTCACCCGGTCGCGCACATCCAGCGCGATCAGCCCCGGCCGGATCGACTCCAGCATCCGCTCTAGCCGATCCCGCCCGTCCAGACCCAGCGAGCCGGAAATCTCCAGTTCCATCAGGTCATCGTTGACACGCGCCTTCAGCAGTTCATGGAACTCCAGTTCTAGGGTCTCCAGTTCCTCGCTGGAATGCACTTGCCGCTCAAGCTGGTGCCATAACTTCCGGGTGGTGCTTCGCTCCTCCACCTGCGGATTGGCCCCCCGGTTAGTCGTGACTATCAAGCAATAACCAGGCCGGTTATCGGCCCCTTTGGGGAAACGGTCAATCTCCGGGGTTCCCGAGTACCAGGCGTTGGCGGCCACTTCCTTCACGCCGTGCCAGTCCCCCAGCGCCACATAATCGATCTGTCCAGAAGGCAATTGTCCCAGTTGGATCTGGTTGGGAGCATCTCCCTCCCCCGCCGCCGACCCGAATTCCCGCACCGATCCGTGCGCCAGAACAATGCGGGGCCTCGTTCCGAACGAATCCCAGGTTTCCGCGGGCAGTTGCCTTATCCAGGCGGTGGTGTCGGTGGTCTCCATCCGCTTCAAGAGCGGGCAGGGCAGCACCACCACCCCCTCCATCTCCACCGGCTGGCACTCGGTCAGCACCCGCAAGTTCGGGGCCAATCGCCGGCTTTGCTCGGTGAACTCCTTGGTCTCCCAGAGCGACCCGGGCCCGCCGTGGTCATGGTTGCCTGGGATCAGCAGCACCGGCACACCCATCTGGCCAATCCGGCCCAGCGCCGTGACTATCGTGTTGGCCCCGGGTCGGTTCGAATCGAAAACATCCCCCGCAACCAGCACCATGCGGGCCCCCTCGCCGCGGGCCAGTTCCCCCAGCCGGTCGATCGCGTCAAACCGGGCTTCACGCAACCGGTTCTGCTGCTCGGGTGAGGTCACCCAGCCATAGGGCTTGCCCAATTGCCAATCTGCGGTGTGCAAGAATCTGAATGCCACAGCACTCTCCCGGGCGGAAAAAACCAAGAATCCCATCGTTCAGTTTACGGACAGGTTCCAGACAGCCCCCGGCCCAACCTGGTTTGGCCTTTTATCCCAAACCATTCACCGGGCATGACTTGCGTGTCCTGGCACGGCGCCCGGACGCCTTTTTTCCTGGCCGAACCCGGGTGGGCGCGGCAAATGACAAGCGCGCCTTGGGCTTTGCAATCACCAGCCTGAACCCAATCTTGCCCATGACGCACCTCCCTTTTTGCCCGCATATCCTGAATACGCGTGAGGAGTGCGAAATTTTCTTCGCCAAAAACATGCCCGTAAGCGAGGTCAGCCATGGCCGATGGCTATGAACTGGAAGCCCTGGTCAATTTGCACACGCTATTCATGGGCCAACCCCTGGCCTCCACCGGCATTTCTGTCCAGGTGGAAGGCCGGGAGCGGCGGCTGCTGATCTCCGGATTGCAAAACCATCCGCTCGGAATTCCACCAACACCACCCAGGCAGGAATGATTCCCGGCCCGATCATCCGTCCCAGGAAACTCCATCCCACCCAATCACCCGTTCCAGCAGGCTGACCACCTGGCTGGAAAACAATGCGAACAACTGCTCACCCTTAAGTGCCGAGGCCGCCGACGGGGTTCCAATATAGCCCGGGGTGGTCCGTTCCCTGGTGATCCAGGCCCGATTCGCAGGAAGGAACGGGCGGCCGAACGGCACCGGTGGCAGCGACTGGTATTCGCCCACCAGATGGCGGTGCAGCGAAAGCATCATCGAGGTTTCCCATTCGCAGGCGTGACCCATCTCGGTCTGTACCAATTCGGGCACCAATTCCGGCATCGGCTTGCCGCTGTCTCCCACGGCCCAGTAGGTGGCGTGCAGCAACAGCGGCGTGGGATCATCCCGGGTCTCCTGACGCAGCTCGAAAAGCGCCTGCTGGGCCGGCACCATGTTGCCCCCATGACCGTTCAAAAACACAATCCTCCTGAAACCATGCTTCAGGAAGTTCCGTGCCATCTCTTTCAGCAGGTCAAGATAAGTCCGGGGCGCCGCGCTCATCGTCCCCGGAAAATCCAGGTGATGCTCCGAGTTCCCCAGCCACATCAGGGGTGCCATCAGAATCCGGTCGCCAAGCGCCGTGTGCACGCGGCGCGCCACCTCGCCGGCCAGCATGCTGTCGGTGAACACCGGCAAATGGGGCCCGTGCTGCTCCAGCGCCGCGATCGGTATCACCACAGGCGTCCGCCGGTCCATGGACCCCACACGCGGCCAGGTCATCTCGTGCAAGTGCATGGTCGCATTCCTCCCGCTTAGCCCATCAATCCCGCCAGTACAACGATTCAGACGGCGCCTGGTAACCAATACGCAGGTGCGGCGTCCGCACCACCTCACCCTGCGCCGCCAGGCTGTCCACCCCTGCGATCACCATGCCAGAGGTGAGCAGCGTCCGCTCCACCGGCACCGGCGTCCTACCCGTCAGCACCATCTCCTCGATCTGCCGGCACAAGGGATGAAAAAAGTCCGCCGTGGTCGAACCGTGCTTGGGCATCGGCAGGTGGAACACGCAAGACATCGGATCAGGCTCACCCGCCACCTGGCCCGACCAGGTGAAATCCCGCACCCCGGTCAGATACGATGAACTGCGGAACCCGCCCTCATGCTCGAAGAAAAACCCCGTGATCGACTTCAGTTGCCCCCGGGCCCAATCCAGCGTGACCGCGTCGGTCACATAACCGTCAGCGGCCGGCAGGTTATGGCTTCGGTTCAGCGCGGTGACGAACAGCTTGCGCGTGGTCTCCCGGCCGGGGCTCGCCAACTCGGCGTAAACAGCCTCGTTCTTCAGCGCCCTAACCGAGATCACCCCCCTCTCTCCTCCCTTGCGCCGCTCGGCCATGCACTGCGCCGTCTCGAAGGCGTGAAAATCATAGCTGTCCACCCCGCCATAGGCCACGCACAGGCTCTCGATGAGATCGACTCCTTGCGGCACCTCCGTCTGGGGTTCGCGCCGTGTGACCGGCAGCGATGAACCAGCCAAAAAGGCGAAGCCTAACCGGCGCGCGTCATCCACCATTTCCTTGCACTCCGCCCACTCCGTGGACAGGTGCTTGTCGTTGAACACCGGCACCGCTCGTCCGCTTTGCTCGAAAACTTTCACCACCTCCTTGAACCAACGGTACCGGGGATATTGCACCATCCCCTTGGCGCTTTTGGGGTACGTTCCGTGCTCGCCAATGATGACCACGCCATCCACGGCCAGTTTGCCGGTGCCCAGTGTCAGCGCTTCCGACACGGTGGGGTACAGTTTCAGGTTGTGGCGCTGCGCGCGCCCCCGCGCCAGATCCCCATCGGGAAACTGGTCGATATACACCCCGGCCACTTCCACCCGTGGCTGTTGCCATTTGCCCGCCCACGGATAACCCAGCGTGAGCCGATCCAGAAAATGCTGGGCATGCGCCAGCGGCCTGACCTCGGTACCCAAAAAGGCGATCTTCTTTTTCCCGGCCTGCCCGGCCCGGGCGACCAATCCAAATGTAGGGCAGGATAGCGCCATCGCGGCGCTGGTGAGGAATTGGCGTCGTTGTGGCATGGGAATACTCCCGCTGAAGGCGGCTCGTAAGGCAGGATTCTCGATGGTAACGGTTTTCCTGCTCCAAACAACGAATTTCCCCGGCCTTTGCCAGGGATACCCAAGCCTTATAATGATGGCCGTCGCCTCTTGGTTCGGAGGAATCGGTATGGCTGGCGTCTCATGGTACAAGCGCGTCCAGATTCTTCCCGGCTTCGCGCTGATTTTCAGCAGCCGCGGCATCTCCTTCTCTTTCGGCAAACGGGGCTCCTCCATCAAGGTGGAGGGGCCCGGCAAGTGGAGCCGGGGCATGGTCTCGGGTATCTTTGATTTCCTGAAGAGGATTTTTCTGGGCGGCAAAAAATAACCGCCCCCATCCAGGGAGCGCGCCCGCATGCCGTCACTTGCCCGCTGGTTCCTCGTGATCACCTTGGTGTCGGGCTCACTCGCCAAGGCAAACGCCCAAAACAGCGTGCCACCCTACAAGGACCCCAACCCCGCCAAGCGCATTTTCACCGCCCGCGCCAGCCAGATCGATCCGGCAGCCCGCCCCCACCCCGAAATCGATTTCCTGTTCGAGCGGGACGGCAAACCGGTCGACACCCAGCACGCCACGGTCGACACCCGTGTGGCTCCCAGAGGCAAGCTGGTCATCTGGCTGATGGGACACAACCAGCCACTGTTCGACAGGCTTTCCTCCTACGGCCTGCACGCCATCCGCGTCCACTACGCCAACGGCTGGTTTAACCGTTTCGGCAAGGAACCACCTCCCGCCGATGAGCAGCACCTTGGCAAGATCCGCCTCGAGGCAGCCACGGGCGAGGACTTCAGCCCCCTGGTCACCATCCCCAAGCCCGATGGCATGGCCCACCGCGCGCTGATGTTCGTGAAATGGTTGGACCAAAAAGACCCGACCTCTAACTGGAACCAGTTCCTCACCCAGGACCGGTCCGACCTCCTTTGGGACAGGGTGATCGTCAGTGGCGCGTCCCACGGCGCAACCACCTCCGCCCGCTTCGCCAAGCACAAGCAGGTGGACCGCGTGGTGATGTTCTGCGGCCCGCGCGACCAATACGAGAACTGGCAGGCTCTCCCCTCCGCCACCCCGGCCAACCGCTACTTCGGCTTCAGCCATGTGCTAGACACCGGCTGGTCGGGCGACCACTACTGCCGCTCCTGGGAGATGCTCGGCCTCCAGCAGTTCGGCCCACTGGTCGATGTGGACGCCACCCCTTCTCCCTACGGGTTCTCCCGCAGGCTGATCACGCGTGCCGATGTGAAAAACGATGAAAAAAGGGCCCACAGTTGCGTCACCCCCGGCGGCGCCGCGGTCAAAGACGCCGGCGGCAATTTCATCCATGAGAAAGTCTGGGAGTACCTGTTCACCAGCCCCGTTGATCAGGTGGGCCAACCCGTGGCCGCCGATCCAGACTGCCGCAAAAACCTTCGCAAATAAGCTCCAACCAGGAACCCTTCCATGTCTTCCCTGGCTCTCTGCCTGCTATGCGCCATGCCGGCGCAGGCTCCCGCTTCCATGGACCTATCCCGGGCGGTGGTGGTCACCCGGCCTGGCAAACTACCCGCCGCCGAAGCTGTGGCATCTGTCGTGTTGGTGGAGGAGGTCGCCAAACGCACCGGCGTCTCGCTCAAGACCAGCGATCAGTGGCCCCCCGGCGATACACCTGTGATCACACTCGCCATCACCGATACCGAGAATCCCTGGGCTGACCAGATCACAGGTCCAAAACCACCCGCCAAAGCGGAAAGTTACTCCATCACCGTTTCCGCCACGGAAGGCCAACGCCCCCGGGTGACCATCCAGGGCCGGGATGGCCGCGGAGTCCTCTTTGGTGTGGGGCGCCTGCTCCGAACACTGGAACTGGGCAAGGGCAAGGTGAAACTGGGCACGCGGTTCACGGCGCAGGAAAGCCCCGATGTCGCCATCCGCGGCCATCAGATCGGCTACCGGGCCCGCGCCAACAGTTGGGACGCCTGGACCGTGGCCCAATTCGACCAGTATTTCCGCGAACTCGCCATTTTTGGCGCCAACTGTGTCGAAAACATCCCGTTTGAGGACAACGATCCCTCCCCTCACTTCAAGCTGCCGCGCGACGAGATGAACCTTCGGTTCGCCGACCTGTGCGACAAGTACGACCTCGATCACTGGGTCTGGGTGCCCGTGCAGATCAAGCTGCCAGCCCCCCAAGGCGAACAGGAATTCCTTGCCAGGCAGGAGGCGTTTTACAAGGCCTGCAAAAGACTCGACGCGGTCTTCGTGCCCGGGGGCGATCCCGGCGACAACCACAGCAAGGACCTGGTCCCCTTCCTCGAAAAAATGGCCGCCTCCGTCGCCAGGCATCACCCCAAGGCCAAGGTGTGGCTCTCGCTGCAGGGCTTCAAGAAGGCGGACATTGACCATTTTTACGCCTATGTGGATGACAAAAAGCCGGACTGGCTGGGCGGCGTGGTCATGGGCCCTTCCAGCCCACCCTTGGAAGAAACCCGCAACCGCCTCGACAAACGCTACCCCATCCGCTGGTACCCGGACATCACCCATGTGGTGCGCTGCCAGTACCCGGTGCCCTGGCTCGACCCGGCCTACGGCGTCACCTTGGGCCGCGAACCGGTCTGCCCCCGCCCGCGCGACATGGCCGCCATCTACCGTCTGGGCAAGGGTCACACCAACGGCTTCCTCACCTATTCCGATGGCGTCCACGACGACTTCAACAAGGCCCTCTGGTCCCAACTGGGCTGGCGGCCCGATCTCAACCTCCGCGCCTTCGCCCAGGACTACGCCCGTTTCTTCTTCCGCCATGATCTGGCCGAAGCCGGCGGCGATGCGCTCCTCGCCCTCGAGACCAACTGGCGCGGCAGCTTGGCCGACAACGGCTCGGTGGATGGCACCCTGAGGCTGTGGCAGGCCATCGAGCAGGCCCACGGCCCCTTGGCGGGCAACTGGCGCCTGCAAATGCACCTGATGCGCGCCTATTACGATTCCTACACGCGCCATCGCCTGATCCACGAAATCCGGCTGAACCAGCAGGCACAGGTCAGGCTGCGCAATGCCCAAAAACTCGGCGCGGTCGAGGCGATCAAACAGGCCCGCGCCGAATTGGCCCAGGCTGACGCCCACCCGGTGAAACCAAAACTGCGCGAGGCGATTATTCGCCAATGCGATGACCTGTTCCGATCGGTAGGCCTGCAAACCAGCATGAACAAACACCAGGCAAGCGGTTCAGAGCGCGGCTGCGTGCTCGACTTCCTCGATTACCCTCTCAACGATCGCTGGTGGCTGGAGCACCGCATGGAGCAGATCGGCAAATTGCCGGAACCCGAGCAGGCACCGGCCCTGGTGGGACTGGGCCGCTTCGACGAGATCGGCCCCGCCGGCTACTACGACAGCCTCGGCCATGTCGGCAAAACACCCCGCCAACCCAAGCTGACGGATTCAGGCGAGCAGATCCGCTGGGGCGACCGGTTCCCTGCCCCCACCCAGCGCTGGATGACCGAATCGCGCCGCCCCATCCGCTTCGCCTGGCATACCTACCAGGACGAACTGCCCGAGGGACTCACCTACACCAACCTAGACCGCCGCGGCGGTTACACCGTACTCCTGTTCGCCCAGGGCGATTCCCCGCTGCTGGTGGATAGCAAGCCGGCCAAACGCATCCGAGTCGGCCCAAAATATGACCAGGTCACCGAGCAGGAATTCGAGATCCCCGATGATGCCGTCCAGGACGGCAATATCACCCTCACCTGGGACAAACTCGACCAGTCCCACCTCAACTGGCGTGACCGCCACTATGTGACCGAACTGTGGGTGAGGAGAGGCAAGGCTGGCCGGCAATAAGTCAGTCCCAAGCAAACAATAAGGCTATTGATTTCGCCGCAAAGCTGGTTATACTTTTGGTATGAAAACAGCCGTGTCCATTCCCGATGAAGTGTTTGAGGCCGCTGAGCGTCTCGTGGAGAAATTGCAGACCTCCAGAAGTCAGCTCTATGCAAAGGCATTGGTGGAATTTCTCGCCCGCCACGACGAGAACCAGATTACAAATGCGATGAACAAAGTAATGGATTCCCTGGAAGAACCCGTGGATCCTTTTGCCCGCGAGGCTGGAAAACAAGCCCTGAAAAGGATCGAGTGGTGATTCGGCAGGGAGATGTCTGGTGGGCTGATCTTGAGGCCCCCACAGGATCAAATCCTGGCTACAAGCGACCTGTCGTGGTTATCCAATCCGACCAACTCAATCGAAGTCGCATTGCGACAGTCGTTTGCGTCCCCCTGACCAGTAATCTCAAGTGGGCGGATGCGCCCGGAAATGTTCGTCTGAAGGCAAAGGAAACTGGCCTTCCTGTTGATTCGGTGGCAAATGTCTCTCAGGTAATCTCTCTCGACAAAAATCAATTGGCCTCCCAAGTGGGCACTGTGACACCTGCCCACTTGTCTTCTATTTTGTCAGGGCTGGATGTCATTTTCGGCCGGTAAAACAGCTTCACCCGCCAAACCCAGGCACCTTCAGCCCAAACGGGTTCTCCCCCGTGTACGCCGCAGCCAGAATCTGCGCCGGATGCCCAACCCAGCGCCCCGGGTGACCGGCTCGCAGGTGCCGATCAATCTGCAGGGTGCACCCCACATTGCCGGTCAGCACCACCTGCGCCCCGGTGGCGGCGATGTTACCCGCCTTGCGCTGGCCCAGCGTGGCCGACATTTCCGGCTGCGTGATGTTGTAGCTGCCCGCCGCGCCGCAGCAGTGGTCTGATTCGTTCAGCGGTGCAAGCTCCAGCTTCTCCACCATCGCCAGCAACTGCCGTGGCTGGCTGCGGATTTTCTGCGCGTGCGCCAGGCCGCACGCGTCGTGGTAAACCGCTTTCAATGGCACCGCGTACTTCGGCTTCACCGGCCCCAAGGCCACTAAAAATTCACTGATGTCCTTCACCTTGCCGGCGAACAGCTTGCCCTCCGCCGAGTGTGGATCCTTCTGCAAAATCTTGCCATAGGCCTTCAGCACCGGGCTGCATCCACCCGCGTTGGAGATGATCGCGTCCAGCCCGGCCAAGCCGCCCGGCACCTTGGCGAAAGCGTCACAGTTGTTGCCGGCCAGGCGGGCCGCCTCGGCCTCCAGCCCGGCATGCTCATGCAGCGCCCCGCAGCAATCCTGCGCCTTGGGTATGTGCACATCGCACCCGTTGTGCTGCAGAAGCAGCGCCGTCGCCTTGTTCACCTGAGGATAAAAGGCGTCCGCCGCGCAACCCAGCAGCATACCCACGGTGGCCCGTTTGGGCCCTATGGC